>Ga0310690_10012271_pt1 | contig 10529 bp, 7 predicted proteins | sample AusTroGonzalo_MG_2_FD_207661 | JGI IMG/M metagenome (GOLD analysis project Ga0310690, IMG submission 207661) | Bovine rumen microbial communities from tropical cattle in Woodstock, Queensland, Australia - Gonzalo_04 (v2) (version 2) | ecosystem: Host-associated > Mammals > Digestive system >...
TCACCTTGCCGAGTTCTGGATGATAGAACCCGAGGTTGCCTTCCTCGACCAAGAGGAGCTGATGGACCTCGAGGAGGACTTCATCAAGTACTGCGTCCGCTGGGCGCTCGACAACTGCAAGGACGATCTCGAGTTCCTCAACAAGATGATTGACAAGACACTCATCGAGCGTCTGGAAGGCGTGCTGAAGGAGACCTTCGTCCGCCTGCCATACACCGAAGGCATCAACATCCTACAGGAAGCCATCAAGAACGGCAAGAAGTTCGAGTTCCCCTGCAACTGGGGCGACGACTTGGCAAGCGAGCACGAGCGCTATCTCGTGGAGGAGCATTTCAAGAAGCCCGTCATCATGACCGACTACCCGCGCGCCTTCAAGTCGTTCTACATGAAGCAGAACGCCCCTGTGTCCGCCGATTCTATCGACGGACCCTCCGTCGGCTACAAGGGAGCCGTTGCCCCTGGCCCCACGATGCAAGGCACCGACGTGCTCTTCCCCTCAATCGGCGAGATTATTGGCGGCAGCGTCCGCGAGGAGAGCTACGACAAGCTGATGGCAGAGGTGAAGCGCCGCGACATGGACATGACGCACCTTTGGTGGTACCTCGACACCCGCAAGTACGGCAGCTGCCCTCATGCAGGCTTCGGACTGGGCTTCGAGCGTCTCATCCTCTTCGTCACCGGAATGCAGAACATCCGCGACGTCATTCCCTTCCCCCGCACTCCGAGAAACGCAGAGTTCTAAGTTAGCCCTACTACGAATCACACGAATTGCACGAATTACTCAGCTTCTGATTGTGTCATAAAAAGCTGAGATTCGTGCAATTCGTGTTTTTGCCCCTGTTGTATCAGTCTGTCTGCGCATGTTTGTTGACTAATGCGCTGATTTCCTTGGGAAGCCTGTGCTTCTCGATTCTATGGATTACACGTCTCAGGTTCCACTTGCTGGCTCTTTCGGTAATGGTGACGGAGTGAGAGGTCTTGCCGTTTGCATGAATGTATTTCAATGTCCATCTGAGGTCATAGACAGTATCCCCATACGTCTCGCAACTCTTTGACAAGAGTATTCGCTTCCCTGGACCTACCTTTTTACCCCCCCCCAGACCATATTTTCAGGTACAAGCTATTGAATAAAGACTCAAGCATCTTTGTTTGCGAATTTTCACACAAAATTAGCAAATAATTTCTTTTTGCGCAAAACAAATTATATTATTTTTGCTTAATAACAGAAAAATGAATGCCCCGTCACACTTCTCATCCTTCTTGCCACATGCTTTCGGGGACAGGCCGACGTCTATGATCTGCGATGCGAAGGACTATCGGAACCGCTGGGCATCGAAACGCAGTCGCCACATTTCAGCCGAGACAGGAGCGGAAGCGGTTGCCTGGACCTTACCATCCCCTTCGGCACCATTTCCCGCTGAACGTCAGCAAATAGAATTGATTACTCGGCATCGGAAATCCCCCCAAAGCCATGCAACTACAAAAACACAGCGTGCTGTGATGGCAAACGCGGCACGCTGTGATGGCAAACGCGGCACGCTGTGTTGGTCAACGCGGCACGCTGTGTTGGTCAACGCGGCACGCTGTGTTGTATGACCTGATTAGACAGTCGTCTCATAGAAGTCCTGTTCGCCCCTAACGGCTGCAAGTTCTTTCAGCAGGACGGCATACTTCCGGGCGATGGCTTCGGCAAAGCAGCGGCCCTTGTCGGCCGAGGCGAGACGGGGGTTGCCGATGCCGGTATCCTGGGTGACACGCGTCCAGTGGCGCGGCAGCCATGCCGTCTTCTCGCGAAGGCTCTCGAGGGCGAAGGCATTGGCGCGTCCGGGACCAGCCTCTTCAAGGTTGACCAGCTCAGGATGGTAGTGCATCATGACGGAGGTCTCCAACTCGTCGGCATGGTCGCCAGGGTCGTCGAACCAATCCTTGCCTGGCAGGACGGTGAACCACTCGCTCGAGAGGATGAAGAAGTCAGGATAATCAACAGCCAGGTCGCGAATCATGCTCTTGAAAGTATTGCCGCCATGACCGTTGACGATGAGCAGCTTGCGGAAGCCCTGATGATGGAGCGATGCAACCGTGTCGGCCAGGATGGCACGCTGGGTGTCGTAGCGATAATGGATGCAGAACTTCAGGTCTCGCTGGCCGGGGTTCTGCGCTCCCATGGCCACGGGCGGCAGCACCATAGCACGGACGCCAAAGTCATCAAGGGCAATCCGAGCCGCATCCACAGCCACGTCGTGGGCCAGGATGGCATCCGTGAGATAGGGCAAATGCAGGTTGTGAGGCTCTGTTGCCCCCCAGGGCAGGATGCAGGCATCATAGCGGAGCGGACGGGTCACGCCATAGGCAGATATGCTTAAATCAATTTCTCGGCTCATTGAACTTATATCGTTTATTTGCAGGCGTTTATGAATATATGTATTTCTATCAGAAGTGGTAAATTAGTTCGCCGCCCTTCATCAGTTCGCGGACAGGTATCTGGCAGTTTTTCAGAGTCTTTCCGTTCCAGCTAACAGACTTCATCTGCCCCTTGCCCCTAGCTCCTTGTCCCTCTTTTCTGATAACGACCATCGTCTTTCGGTCGGCACCGAGGTGGAGCGTCACCTTGTCGAAGAGAGGCGGGAAAAGCTCATAGACAGCCTCTCCGACGACGAGTGGGTACATGCCGATGCTGGCGAAGACGTACCAGGCACTCATGGCGCCGTCGTCCTCGTCCATCTCCGGGCAGTAGCCGCGCGGCTGGTTGACGAAGGCACAGCCCACGAAGGGAGCGGGATAGGCATCGTTGCCGCCATAGCGGTGCGTGATGCTCTCGGTGGCAAGGCTACGAACGATGTCGCCAATCTGTCGAGGCATCCCAAGCCTGCCGAAGAGGAAGGGAACGTGGATGTCGGGCTCGTTGCCCTGATTGTAGAGCTCTTCGCGGAAGAAGCGTTGCAGCTGTGCGGCAAGCTTCTCCTTGCCAACCATCTGAATCATGCGGGGCAGGTACATCGGAGGTCCCCAGCGGTACTGCCAGCGGGTGCCCTGATAGAGGCCGTTGCCGCGCATCTTGGTGTAGGTCTCGTCGATGTCCTTGAACTCTCGGGGCCAGATGCTGTCGAAGATTTCCTCGCCTCGCTTTGTCCAGCGGGCTGCATCTTCCTTCATGCCCAGCTCGTCGGCCAGCTGGCCGAGCGCCCAGAAGTCGCCGCTTGCCTCGAGGCACTGGTCGGGGCTCTTCAGGCTGAGGCGCTGCACTTCCTGCACCATTCCGGGATAGGCATCGCGGAGCGAGGGGATGCTGATACCCTGACGATAAGCGTCGAGCAGGGTGGCGATGGCATGTTCGGTGCGAACCGTCGGCACGCATTCATGGTCGGTGCTCCAGTCTTTCTTGCCAGTCAGGTAGAGCTGTGCGAGCGACTGCATGATGTCGCCAGACCGACCGGCATCGAGCAGGGTGATGAGCGGGAACTTCGTGCGATAGGTGTCCCAGAGCGACCATGAGCTGTAGTAAGTCCAGTCCTTTGCCTCGTGCGCCTTGCCATCGGTGCCGAGGTAGTTGCGCATCATGCGGTCGGTCACCTGGAACGGGCTGTGGAACGTCCTATATAAAGAAGTATAGAAGATGGTGCGCTGGTCGTCCGTTCCACCCTCCACATCGACGGTCGAGAGCAATCGCTCCCACCCCCGGCTGGCGCGCTCCATCATCGTGTGGAAGTCGGTTCGCCAGACGGCCTGCTCCGACATCTTGTCCAGTTCGTCGGCCAGACCTGTCGAGACCACAACCCGCACCTCGACGTATCGGGCCGAGAGTTCGGGGAAGGTGAGGCGCTTGCGACCGTCGCTGATTGTGTCCATCGCGAAGGGCGAACTGGTGTAGATGCGATAGTGCAGGTGGTAGCGGCCGCGACGACAGGTGTTGGCACACTCGATAAAACCCTGTCCCATCTGCGATGTCTTCTGCTCGAAGTCGGCTGCATAGACCTTGTCGAAGGCCGAGCTGGGATTGAGCAGCAGGACAGCCTGGGAGGCTTCGGGGAACGAGAAGCGCTCCACGGCCATGCGGCGGTCGGCCGTTGCCGTGAACCACACGCCATTGCTCAGCTGTACGCTGTAGTAGCCGGGATAGGCCTGCTCGGTGTGCTTCAGCAGGCGCACGTCCTGCCCCGTTGCATCGGGCATGAGCGAGACATTGCCTCCGCAACCGCTGCCGCCCACGCCGGAGAGTCGGTTGATGCTGAAGCCCGAAATGGTCGGCACCTCGTAGTCGTAGCCCGGATGCTGACGCGGCTTGCTATCGGGACAGACTTGTATCTGACCATAGGGAACAGTAGCTCCAGGAGTCATCTGCCCATAGTCGTCGGCAGTGCCGATATAGAGGTTGACTTCGTCGAGCACAGAGTTTTGTTGGGCATAAGCTGTCGTGCAGAAAGACACGGCAAGAGCAAGTGTCAGGAATAGTTTTATCTTCATAAGGCTGATATTTTTTTGCAAAGATAGGAAATAATTCATAATTCATAGTTCATAATTCATAATTATTTCCTACTTTTGCAAAATAATTTATAAACGGTAAACGATAAAATGGTAAATTAGAGATGGCTACAGAGAACCAAAATAAATACATCTCAGTAATGTATAAGCTCTATATGAGTGCCGGGGACGAGAAACCCGAACTGGTGGAAGAGACGGCCGAAGGCGAACCCTTCACCTTTGTCAGTGCCCTAGGCATGACGCTCGATGCCTTCGAGGCGCAGATAGTGCCCCTGAAGGCGGGCGACAAGTTCGATTTCACCCTCGCTCCGGCAGATGCCTACGGCGACTACGAGGCATCTGGCAAGCAGGCTCTGCCCCGCAATGTGTTCGAAATCAACGGAAAGCTCGACTCCCGCTTCATCTACGAGGGAGCAGTCGTCCCCCTGAACAGTGCCGACGGAGCCCGCTTCAACGGCACTATAGTCGAAATAGGTGAGAAGACTATCACGGTTGACCTTAATCATCCCCTGGCAGGCAAGAGCCTGAACTTCGCAGGCACCGTCCTGGAGAACCGCGAAGCCACGAACGACGAGGTGCGCGATGCCCTGAACCAAATCACTGGCTGCGGCGGCGGTTGCAGTGGTTGCGGCGGTGGTAGCTGCGAAGGATGCGGCAGCAGTTGCAGCGATAGTTGCAGCGGTGGCAACTGCAGTGTTTGACAAAAGACAGATACCATTGGACAAGAACAAGACCATATTGCCCGCTGAGTGGCACGAACAGGAAGCCGTGCAGCTGACCTGGCCGCACCGTTCTACCGACTGGAAGCCTATACTGAAGGAGGTTACCCACTGCTACATCGACATCGCCAGGGCAATCTCTTCTCATAGCAAACTCATCGTCGTCACGCCAACCATCCTACAGGTTCAAGACTTGCTCAGACAGGTCTTGCCGGCAGGAAACATGCGGCGCGTCTCGTTTTGCGAGGCGCGAACAAACGACACCTGGGCACGCGACCACGGGTTCATCACTCTGCTTGCGCCCGACGGCCGCCACCTGCTCGACTTCAAGTTCAACGGCTGGGGCGAGAAATTCCCCTCGAAGTTCGACAACTGCATCTGTCGCAAAATGATGGCACAAAAGGTTCTGGAGGGACGCTACGAACGGCATCTGGACTTTGTGCTCGAAGGCGGCAGCATCGAGAGCGACGGCAAGGGAACCATCATGACCACCAGCCGATGCCTGCTGGCACCGCACCGCAACCAACCCCTGACGCAGGAACAGATAGAGGCGCAACTGCTCAAATCGCTCCATGCAGAGCGCATCCTCTGGCTCGACTACGGCTACCTGGCTGGCGACGACACCGACAGCCATATCGACACGCTGGCCCGCTTCTGTCCCGACGACACGATTGCCTACATGCAATGCCTCGACCCGAACGACGAGCATTACGATGAACTGCACCTCATGGAGGAACAGCTGAAGACGTTCCGCACAATGGAGGGCAAACCCTACCGTCTCCTGCCGCTGCCTATGGCAACGGCTGCCTATGACGAAGACGGCATGCGGCTGCCCGCCACATACGCCAACTTCCTCATCACAAACGGGGCTGTGCTGATGCCCACATACGGTAATCCAGACAATGATGCAAAAGCAGAGGAACAGCTTCAGAAGGCATTCCCTCTGCATGACATCGTAGGTATCGACTGCCGCACCCTCATCACCCAGCACGGCAGCCTCCACTGCTGCACAATGCAGTTCCCAAAAGGAAATGAAAAGTGAAGAATTTGCCACCGCCATCATTTCTTAAACGACCAAACGACCAATCTACCAAACGACCAGATGAAGATCGGAATCATCCAACAGAGCTGCACCGGCAGCGTTGAAGAGAATCGCAAGAAGCTGGCCACAAACATTGCTGAACTGGCCAAGCAAGGCGCAGAGCTTGTTGTGCTACAGGAGTTGCATGACAGCCTGTACTTCTGTCAGACAGAGGACACCAGCAACTTCCGCTATGCTCTGCCCATCCCTGGCGAAGCGACGGAGTTCTATGCAAAGGTGGCAGAGGAGAACCATGTCGTGCTCGTCACTAGCCTCTTTGAGCGCCGTGCCGCAGGCCTCTACCATAACACGGCCGTTGTCTTCGAGGCTGACGGCAGCATCGCAGGCATCCACCGCAAGATGCACATCCCCGACGACCCTGCCTACTACGAGAAGTTCTACTTCACGCCCGGCGACCTCGGCTTCCACCCTATCCAGACAAGCGTAGGCAAACTTGGCGTGCAGGTCTGCTGGGACCAGTGGTATCCCGAAGGCGCACGCCTCATGGCTCTGCAGGGAGCCGACCTGCTCATCTACCCCACAGCCATCGGCTACGAAAGCACCGACACACCCGAGGAGCAGCAGCGCCAGCGCGAGGCCTGGACAACCATCCAGCGCAGCCACGCCATCGCCAACGGCATCCCCGTCGTCAGCGTCAACCGCGTGGGCTTTGAGCCAGACCCGAGTGGCGCAACAGGCGGCATACAGTTCTGGGGCAGCAGCTTCGTGGCTGGCCAGCAGGGCGAACTGCTCTACCGGGCAAGTCAGACAGAACAAGAAACGGCTGTCATAGACGTTGACCTCAAGCGCACAGAGACCGTCCGCCAGTGGTGGCCCTTCCTGCGCGACCGCCGCATCGACGAATTTGCGCCCCTGGCACAAAGGTTCATAGGGACCCCCTAACCCCCTTTAGGGGGAACTAATGGTAAAGACCCCCTAACCCCCTTTAGGGGGAACTAATGGTAAATTGTCAAATAGTAAATATACAAGATGTCCAGCACACTTAGGTTTCAGATAGTTGGCGAGGCATTCAAAAAGAGGCCCGTCGAAGTGCCAAACCGCAAGGACCGCCCCAGCGAGTTCTTTGCCAAATATGTATTCACCCGACAGAAGATGCAGCACTACCTGGCCGCCGACATCTACAGGAAGATGTGCGACGTCATCGACAGCGGTGCCGTCCTCGATATGGCGACAGCAGAAGCCGTGGCCGCTGGTATGAAGAAATGGGCGATTGAGTTGGGAGCAACGCATTGCACACACTGGTTCCAACCCCTGACCGAGGGCACGGCCGAAAAGCACGACGGTTTTGTGGTGCACGACGGCAAAGGCGGCATGATAGAGGAATTCACAGGCAAGCAACTCGTGCAGCAGGAACCCGATGCCAGCTCGTTCCCCAGCGGCGGCATACGCAGTACCTTCGAGGCACGCGGCTACAGCGCCTGGGACCCCACAAGCCCCGTCTTCGTCATCGGCGACACGCTGATGATACCCACCATCTTCATCTCCTATACAGGCGAGGCACTCGACTACAAGGCACCGCTGAAGAAGTCTCTCAAAGCTGTTGACAAAGCCGCCACAGCCGTAGCACAGTATTTCTATCCCGATGTGAAGAAGGTCGTGAGCAACCTCGGCTGGGAACAAGAGTACTTCCTTGTTGACGAAGGTCTCTATGCCGCCCGCCCCGACCTGCTGATGACAGGCCGCACCCTGCTCGGACACGACAGCGCCAAGAACCAGCAGATGGACGACCACTACTTCGGCTCCATCCCGATGCGCGTTGCCGCCTTCATGAAGGACCTGGAGATACAGGCCCTGGAGCTGGGCATCCCCTGCAAGACGCGCCACAACGAGGCCGCACCCAATCAGTACGAGCTGGCGCCCATCTTCGAGGAGACGAACCTTGCCGTTGACCACAACATGCTCCTCATGAGCCTGATGAAGAAGGTGGCCCGCAAGCACGGCTTCCGCTGTCTGCTGCACGAAAAACCTTTTGCCGGCATCAACGGCAGCGGCAAACACTGTAACTGGAGCCTCTCTACAGATACTGGCATCTTGTTGCACGGTTCTGGCAAGACACCGGTTGACAACCTGCGTTTCATCACCTTCATCGTCGAGTCGCTCGTGGCTGTCTATCGCCACAACGGCTTGCTGAAGGCCTCCATCATCAGCGCCACCAACGTGCACCGCCTGGGCGCAGCAGAGGCACCGCCAGCCATCGTGTCGAGCTTCCTGGGCAAGGAACTCACGGGCCTACTCGAACAAATAGAAGCCTCCCCTATCCCCTCCGAAGGAGGAGGAAACGGAGAAGAGACTCCCTCTCCTTGGGAGAGGGTTGGGGAGAGGCTGACCTTGAGCCTCGACATACCTCAGATTCCCGAGCTGATGCAGGACAATACCGACCGCAACCGCACCTCGCCCTTTGCCTTCACGGGCAACAGGTTTGAGTTCCGCGCGGTGGGCAGCCAACAGAATTGTGCTGCCGCGATGATTGTTCTTAACACCGCCATGGCAGAGGCTCTGACGGACTTTAAGACACGTGTCGATGCTCTTATTGATGAAGGCATAGAGCCCATGAAGGCAATCCTTCGCATTGTTCGCGAGGACATTAAGACGTGCAAGCCCATCCGCTTCGACGGCAACGGCTACAGCGAGGCTTGGAAGCAGGAAGCAGCCCGTCGCGGCCTCGATGTGGAGACCAGTGCGCCCCTCATCCTCGACCAATACCTCACGCCAGAGACCGTCGAGATGTTCTCGCGCATGAACGTCCTGACGAAGGCCGAGCTGGAGGCACGCAACGAAATCAAGCTCGACACCTACACCAAAAAGGTGCAGATTGAGGCACGCATCTTTGGGGACATCTGCATGAACCACATCATTCCCATCGCCACACGCTACCAGACTCAACTCCTCGATAACGTGCAGAAAATGAAGGCGATTCTCCCCGCAGACACTGCCGACAACCTCAACCGCCCCAACCTGAGTCTCATCAAGCAGATTGGAGAGCATAACGCCTTCATCATCGAGAATGTGGAGCGCCTCATCGAAGCACGCCGCGTTGCCAACCGCATCAAGGACGAACGCGAAAAGGCCATCGCCTACCATGACACCGTAGCCCCCCTCATTGAGGAGATACGTTACCATGTTGACCACTTGGAACTCATCGTTGACGACGAACTCTGGCCCCTGCCCAAGTACCGCGAAATGCTCTTCATCCACTAAAAATGGTAAATAGTAAATACACAGACCTTTTCATAGACTTCGACGACACGCTCTACGACACCTATGGCAATGCCGTCATCGCCCTGCGCGAGACCTTCGAAGCCTTCAACCTCGGACAATGGTTCCCTGACCCGCAGGTGTTCTACGATGCCTATTGGCAGGCCAACATCGACCTCTGGAGCCGTTATTCCCGCGGAGAGATTACCCGCGACTTCCTCATCGTGGAACGCTTCCGCCGCCCGCTTTGCGCGAGTGAAGCATTAAGAAGCTTTAGCTCGACGAAGTCAATGAAGAGTGCTCCGCCTGCGCCTGAGCTTTGCGAAGAAGAATCTGCATCTGCGTTCAAGGACTACTGCCTGCAGGTGAGCGATAAGTTCCTTGACTTCTGCGCCAACAAGCCTGGCGTGGTAGAAGGCGCACGCGAGTTGATGGATTATTTGCGGGGCAAGGGCTACAGGATGCATCTGTGCAGCAACGGTTTCCATGAAGTGCAGTACAAGAAGCTTGCGGCCTGCGGCCTGCGCGACTACTTCCAGTCCATCATCCTCAGCGAGGATGCAGGTGCCAACAAACCCTCGCAACAATTCTTCGACTATGCTTTCAAGGTCTCAGGAGCCAGTCGCGAAACCACCATCATGATAGGCGACAACCTGCAAACCGACATCATCGGCGCCCACGATGCCGGCCTCGACACCATCCTCTTCAACCGCTGGAACGTCGAACCCTCCGACATCCCCACCCACACCGTAACAAAACTGAGCGAGATAAAGGGCATCTTATAGTTTGTTTTATGGTGGGTTCTATAAATTAGCTTTGGATTGCTTTTTATTACCGTCCCCTAAAATTATATGGTCAATTACATGGTCATTATATGATGAAGTATTTGACACGAATTACCATTAATGTCCCATTAATTGCCATTAATTGTTTTTAGCGGACACCAACAAATAGAATTAGGCATATAGCTCATTTTGCAGGGTAATTTTGAGTGGTAGGTAGTCAATAGCTCAAATTGCAGGGTGGATTTCCGT
>Ga0310690_10012272_pt1 | contig 10529 bp, 12 predicted proteins | sample AusTroGonzalo_MG_2_FD_207661 | JGI IMG/M metagenome (GOLD analysis project Ga0310690, IMG submission 207661) | Bovine rumen microbial communities from tropical cattle in Woodstock, Queensland, Australia - Gonzalo_04 (v2) (version 2) | ecosystem: Host-associated > Mammals > Digestive system >...
TCTGTCTTGATATGGCAGACACTGAATCCCCGCTTCTGTACTTCACTTTTCAGTACGGTCATGAACAAAGCTCCGCGCTTCGCTATGAAGTTATCCTTGTTCCGAATATCAAGGAACGGATTGTCATAGTGGGCACCTGTCTGACCATACACGGCATTGATAGCGATCTTCAGTGCATAAGACAGCTGTTCTGCCGTGGTGTCATCCACCAAATATTTTGCAAGCTTGCCGCCTTCATAGGTCTTTACAAATTCGTAATCCTTTCGTTTGATAGCCATTCGTACACGGACAAGGTCATAAAACCGTTCCGAGTTGTCGGGACCAAATGCTCTTTCAGCATATGCACTATGGGGATGCATGGAGTCGACGTCTTCATCCAGGATATAGTACCAGATACCGGGTTCGGAATAAACTTTTCCTCCTTCTCCGATTTCTTCTCCCATGAAGATGGACTTTCCGTGATCGAAGGTGTATCCTTTAAAGAAAGGAAGGATACTCCATCCTTCAGGCAGAGTCTCGCCATTGTAATCACGGAACTCCGGGAGCCCTTCCGCATTGAACACTCTGAATTTGTAGTTTTCACCGAATTTCCTCCTGTATTCCTGATACCTGTCGGATCCTACCGGCTGACTCATGTCCCGATAGTTGAACACCGCCTGCGGTTTCTTGTTTCTTCCGAATATCAAACGGGCAGTCAGTGTGTTCGTCGAGTCATTCACGCATCCGCCTGAAAGCTCTGCAAGGATCTGTCTTCCGATAAAGTCCGCCTGGAGCCGTTCGAACAGCATTTCCGTAGCGATGACATCGTTGTCGCAATACTCCGCCACCAGATACCACATGTCTTCCGGCACCGGCTGATCCCATGAAAGGCCGAGTTCTTTGTGCTTGATGCGGTCTAGCTTTGACCGGTCGCCTGTCTTCAGGAACTTCTCATATTCTTCCTTCCACATTTGGATTTCCCACTTCTTCAGGGATTGCTTTGTGGAAGAAAAGTCATAAATATCAGTCCAGCTCAGGTTGTACGCTTCTGCAAAGAAACCTTTTCCGCTGAGAATGATGGCCTGACTGAGATTGTAAAGCTGCAGATTGTTGTAATGCAGGTAAGCCCAGGCATAAACAATGTGATTGTCGTATCGCCTGCAGTTGAATCCCACCAGACGGTACTTCAAAATATCAATGACCTCATCCGGTTTCGGGTTGATCATCCTGAACACCGGCTCTTTCTCGCCGCGGAACTTCCAGTTCAAAACAAAGAGATTCGGAAACACTTCCACGTCAAAGAATGCGATCGGTGCGTTTCCGTTGTCAATGCCGTCCGGAATATCTTCGGAACGCCATTTCATGTTTGCGAACTTCGCAAGACAGTAATCTTTGTTATTGCTGCTTTTGATTGCACATTTCAATACGTTCCCGCGGACTCTCCGCATGTCATACTGAATGCCGTGTTCATAGGCGTCATTCAGCACTTTATCGATCAGGTCGATCGCCGGTTTGGTATGCAATGCCTCAAAACCCGGAGGTTTGTCCTCATTGTTTTTAGTTAATTCGACTCGTCTTAATAATTTCTTGATTACGGCTTCAAGATGTTTTCCATCATTGATCACTTTTCCGCTGATCATTTTCCGGTTCTCCTTTAAAGGAAGCCCGGAACTGATTTCAGTGATTGGAATATCATTGCACAGGCTCAGGCATCTTCGCAAACTGCTGAGACCGTTGAACACTTTCACTTCGATCTTATCGGAATAGTTTCTTGAAAGCTGTTCCGGATCTCCTGTATACAAATAATGAAGATGGATCCCCTGACCCGATTTACTGAGTTCGGCATATGTCGGAGGGAACTTGTTCGCTTCTTTCAGGTTCAGTTCAAGACATTTATTGCCGTTCTCATCAGGAATATCAAAGTCGACAACAATATGGTTTAATGGGACCCGGACGTAGTGGAGTTTTGATGTGTCGAGGTCTTTGAGTTTTGTTTCGACTTTCGCCCATGGTTTGATCGGCGGGGTCTTGCTGTCATCCCCATACTGTGCCGGATAATCGGCAGCGACAATATCAAAAGCAGAACGAATACGTTCAAATTTCAGCCATCCTTCCTTGCTTTCTTCTTTTTTCTCCTGCTTCGGAGCCTGGAAGAACTTTTCCCGTTTGAAACCACTGTAATAGTTCCACGGTCTTTTTCCGTCTTCGGATTTGCCTCTGTCCAGGAGAATATCAAAATAGTTCCTGAGTTCTTCCTTGAACACACGGTAGTTCATCTTCGGAGCATTTGCCATACTGCAGTATGCACCGTACATCTCCCATGCTTCTTTGAGGCTTATGCCGTCCTGTTCGTCAAAATCGATGTAGTAATACAGCATGAAGTTGTAAAAATCATTTGATGCTGTGATCATACGGATCGGTTTGTAGCTGTTATAAGCTTTTTTGTTCGCTTTATATACCTCCATGCAATGCCATGCAATTGCTCCGTACTCGAACTCGATTTTGCTCATCAGTTCCCAGTATTCGTCAGGTTCAAATGTTTCGCCTGTTGGCAGTACGTCAATAAGACGTCTGATGATGCCGGAATTTGCATCTGTGATCTTCACCGGACGGTTCGTTGCTGCGAACAGAAATGACCGGATGATCATCGGGAAGCTGTTCTTGTTCTTGATTTCCATGGACACGGGGTCGTGTGAAACGATGTTGTTCAGATTGCGGTTGCTTTCGATTCTGTCAAGGATCGCTTCCGAATCGATTGCGATCAACGGATTGTCTTTGAAGTCCTGCAAAGCGAATCGCTGGCTTGAACCCAGCAGTTGTGCACTGAACTTTCCGCAATATCCCGGGAACATATGGTCGATGAGGTTCAGTATTGTCGATTTTCCTTTTCCCGGTTCACCGTAAAGTACCAGAAACTTCTGCACTTTTTCCGATTCACCGGCAACGATGCATCCGATCGCCCATTCGATTTTTTTGCGTTCCTCAGGCTCATAGAGCTTGGATATCAATCGGTCATAAGCGCTGATGTCGCCTTTTTCCAAAGCATAGGTCAGACGCTTGCTGACGTAATCGTTTTTTTTTACCTTTGTGTTTGAGAATGTCAGATGTTTGTCAAGGAACACTTCCGGGACTGTGTCACGCATTTGCTGCTGGCAGTACCGGTGCCATTTGTCGATCTGTTTGCTTTCCCCGTTTTTCATCGTGAGGATGTTGTAGCCGATCCATTTGTCTTTGTTCTTCTCGGCATAATCAAACAGCTCACGGTCCACCATGTTGATCACGTCTGTTTCATTTGTGGACCACAGTCCTCTTTCTTCCACCCATACCGCATAAAAGTCCCCTGCTCTGATCAGAAGATCCTTCGGCATGGTTCCGTCTGATGTTGTCAGGTTGAATTCCGGTTTGATTTCGGCTATGCCGTTTTTTACTTTTACTCCTACACTTAAAAAATCAAACATTCATAGCCACTCCCTCTTTTAAAATGAAAAAGCGCAGAGCGCTATTCTATTCTTTCATGCATAATTCTCATTGATCCAGCGGCACAGCTGGTTCCAAATATCAATGTTCCGCATATTCTCGTCGCTCGTCCGTAAAATGAAAAGACCGCCGTGTCCGTTTGGTTCGTACATCCTGTTATTGAAAGTGTCCAGTCTGTACATCACGTTGATCTCATCATAAATGTTGTCTGTTTCGCCAAGCAGACCCAGACTTTTTACCATGCTCCAGAAAATGAAAGGCGCTGTCAAATTGCTTCCGCGGGTGAAATTCTCATCTGCCCGCATCGCCAGTGCGATCATCATTTCCAGGATGCTGCATTTCTCATCCGGGATGTTGTTTACGAACACATAATTACCGTTATCCATCAGACCCGCATCCCATTTGTAACGCCAGCGCAGATCATAACCGTCATCTTCCCTTGCCTGATCATTCGGATCGCAAACAAGGAATGTTGTGTTATGAAGCTGCCGGATGAGCTTCTGATGTGTTTTCAGTTTCCATGAGTCTTCATCACGGATCTGATTCATGAGCCAATCGAGATAAACTTCGCTCACATTTACCATATATCAAACTCCTCTCAGGTAAGGCATCCGTTTCAGGATATCTCCTTCCCAGCTGAGAGCAGACATGCAGACTTCGAAATCCGTACGCAGTCTGTCATTCCGGACAAAGACCGAATCTTTGCTTGCGAATTCTCCGAAATGCGCAAGGCTGTCATTTCCGATAACATCATTGACATTATCAATGATTTCATAAGTCGTATCTGCCACAACACCATCGTCATAATAGATGAGCGTTGTTTTCGTATAAGGATTCCCTTCCGGGTCACACTTTTCTCCGAACGGAATAAACTCATCTGTGATCAGATAAGGATATTCATTGTATTCATCATCTGTTTCTTCAACGTTAGGTGTATATTTCAGTTCTTTTATCATCTTGTTGTAGTCTATAATGTCAGGTTTCTCCCTTGAAATCTCGGCTGCTTTTTTTTGAAACTCGTTGGTCAGGCTCATCGGATTCATTTTCACTGTTTCGATCTTTACTTCTTCAACAGCTTTCCCGCCGACTCCCGGCTTTTCTTCCGGAGTATCGTTTTCAGCTTTTGGTTCTTCAACTTTTACCTCAGTTTCCTGTTGGTCCCGTCCGTATTCCTTCCGGATCTTTTCGATGGAAATATCCATGAGCTTTCGCCATCGTTTTTCTTCAAATATCCAGCACGCCGCAGCGCCGATGCCTGCTCCGAGTGTGAAACTTAATACTGCTATAACTCCTTTGTTCATGATGCTCTCCTCAAATTGTTATTCCTTCCTCAGCTTTGGCCATTTCTATTGTGTAATCCGGCGCTTCCGGAAGGACTGCTCTCAATCGTTCCATTGTCAGCGGCTTGCTATTCAGTTCAATGTAAAAGACCGGAACGTATTTTCCTTCATAAGGCGCGTAAGCTTCTCTGAGTTTGTAATGGATCTCATCACCTTCAATGAAACATTCTGTTTGCCATTCAGCCGCTTTGTGGATCTGGAGCTGTTCGGCAATATCATTGTTCGTCATGAAGCGATACTTTGAATATTTCACCTGTGCTCCGACATTTTTCATCACACCGCGGATCCGTTCACGGTTCTGTCCCGGACATCCGTAAAGATCTTCATCGATGTAAAGATCGCTTGTCCACGGAGCAAAAAGTAAAATGTTTCGGTTTGCCGGAGGTTCGGCCATCACACGGACTTTCTTCTTTTTCAGCTTTCCGTTTTCCAGGACCGGAACGGTCTTCTTTTCAACACCATAATACATCTCCTCTTCGGCTTCTGCACCGAGACGTCCTCTTACGATGTTCCTGTAATCCACAAGCCTTTGGAAGTATGTAGCGGCAAGGGACGCCCACATTGCAGCATCGGTTTTATAGTTTTCATTGCTTTTTACAAAAGACTTTATTGATATAAATTCCAATGCACCGACAACGCCGAAATATCCAAGGACTTTTCCGCCTCCGACAGCGGTTGTCTTCACGATCTCCTTTTGGACTTCTTTCTGTTCTTCCTCTGTCTTTGCGTTCTGGAGAATATCACACAGTTCTTCATTCTTTGCTTTAACTTCGTTGATGATTTTTTCACTCTTGTGTGTTGCGACACAGGCCATTATCACAGCTGAAATGCCTGCGGCAATACCGACCTTCACAAGATTTTCATTTTCGTTCTTTTCAAATCGCTGTACAATTCTGTCAGCGCTTTCCAAAATACTTTGTAGTATGTTCATAATTCCTTACCCCACATATTGCACTTTCGGCAATCTGATGATCCACAATTGACTGTCCGGGTCAAACGCAACTGTTGACATGGTCAGGTCTTTCCATCCCCAGTTCGCTTCCGTACTTTCTGTTGCCACATCCGAATATTCGTAATAACTCAAAAGAGTGGCTCTTTGGTACTTCGAAATATCATCACGAAGCTGGTCAAGCACATCCTGGGCTTCCCGTTCCGTAGGATATCCAAGAAGCTTGAAGTTATAGCGCTTCGTAATGTCCTGATTCTTGTATGGCTGTGTCATGTTTGACGAACCGATTACACGAATAGGTGTCGAAATGGCGTTGTAATCTGTCTGACCGTTCGAACTGATGTTGATGCTCGTTCCGCTGGAAGGTCCGAGATTGAACAATTCCAGCAGCATTTTTCCGATTCTCGGAAGTAATACGTTTGTGACCATGTATTTCTTCAGATTTGGAAGATCTTCATCGAGCATATTGTCAAGCATTTTGCTCCATCTCGACTTTTTCATCTCCACAGCTTTCGTTTTCGCCTTTTTTTCAGTCGATTCGGGAAGCTTTGGCTGGTTCGGATTCGTTGGATATGGTTCCATTCATCCTCCTCGTAAATATAAAAAGAAAAAAGGAGACGACCCGTAAACTTGGATCATCTCCTTGACAACAATCACTTCTCCTGCGGAGTTGCAGGAGTTGTTTCCGTCTGTGAAACCGGATTTTCCGTCTGAGTCTTCTGTTCTTCCGACTTAGCCTGATTTTCCGCCGAATCATTTTCCTTTACAGCATTAAAAGCTTTTTTTGCTCTCTTAACACAACCCTTGATTTTCTTTACCATCCATGGCACTGCACGATCAAGAACAACTCCTGTTCCGACCGCTGTGCCAAGTACAGCAACATCTTTCCAAGTTTTAGTGTCAAGCCCCAGAAATGCTTTCTGTTCTGCTACTGGAACCTCAATCTGCGGGACTTCCACAGGCTGAATAGCCGTAACAGTTTCAACAACTTCAGGAACCTCAACGGTTTCTGTAACAACATTTTCAACAACGTTTTCCATATTACATCTCCTTTATTTGAAAAGTTTTTGTTTCATTAAAGCCTCCGTTAAACTGGAGGCTTTTTACACGACTAATGCTCAATTTTCCAGGGAAGATCGTTTACGGGAGTCAATCCTCCCTTTTCCGGATACTTGATCACGTACATTGGTTGCCCGTACGCATCTTCCATCAGTGAAATATCAATCTCATATATTTCTGTTCTGGATTCCGGCCAGCAATATTCGCTTCCGGCAAAGCAAACCTCCTCATTGTTCAGATACCATGTCCCGCCTGCGGCTTCCAGAAACTGACCTAAAAACACATTGTCATAAATGACTTCCCGTTTTACCATGTTGAAAGCGTCTTCAATTTTCGCTTTGCTGGATGGAAATATCTGTCCGGTTTTCGTATCCACACAAGGATAGATCCCACGGACTGGATCGCACATGATACCTTTTGTATTCGCATTTTTGATCACTTTTTCGTCGGCTTTCTTTTGAATCTCTTCACGCTTTTCTTCACCGACTACTTCCTTCTCCGCTTCTTTCAGTTCACGGATCTTATTCTCTCCAAGAACTACCGCTGTCGTGAGGGCGTCGATCGTTTGTTTCATATCATGATCGATTTTCGCACTTGCCGCGATTCCGCCTGTTACGGATATCAAAGACGGAAGTTCGTTCTTTGCAACGATCATGACCGTTTCTTTCAGCGGAATCTCTTCAGTATTTCTCTCCTTCTTCCGCTTTTCGATTTCCTTATACGCCCGTACAGCTCCGAAAGCTGCCAATATCGGACTTGCGACCATGCTGGTGTATTTCACACCGGTCAGCCATTTCAATCCGTTTTTTCGGTATTGGCCGATTGCCCAATCGCCGATACGCTGTAATGAATCCACTTTGTCCTCCTATATGAAGTAATAGAAAATATCTTTCGCCAGTTTGTAAACGATCTTTTGAAACTGGTCGTCTTTCAGCTTTGCTTTCAAAAGCTTTCGCTCTTTTATGAAGTTGTATATGATGTCTGAAGGCGGAGCCTCAAACCAATGCTTCTGCAGATATTCTTTCAGAATATCAATAGCATATAGCTGCTGGCAGCAATAAAGAAACAGACCCTTCGTCATCGAACTGTTGGGTTTTTCAAGTTTCTTTTCAACATAGAAATCGATCACCTCCATAGCTGTGTCTAAATCAGGCATGATTCCTCCAAAAAATAAAAGAGTCTGAATCAGACTCTTTTATTACAAAAAAACTACTCTCCTTTAGGAAGCCCAGCTCGGACTTCTCTTAAGACATCCGCCGCAAATTTGCTTATTTGTTCCTTATAACGTCGTTCTTCCTGCCGACTTTTGTAATCGGCCTGAAGTTTGTTCGAAATCACAATAAGCACGATTGGGAGAATTACTCCTAAAAACAGTTCCATTTTTTCCTCCTTTAAATTTTGTTTCATTAGAGGCTTCGTTGTTTTCGAGTTCATTTTGTCAGACTTTCTGCCCACATTTCGAGCTTGCTGTCGAATGCAAGAATTTCATCATCGTCGTCATCAAACAGAACAACGTTGATCTCGGTTCCATCCGGAAGTGGTTTTACGGAATACTCGAAGTTTAGACCGCCTCTTCCGTAATAATTCCATCGTTCGTCAGTATATTCCCAAGTGATTCCGTATGCTCCTTTCAGTTCCGGAATATCCACACCTCGTGCACGAAGGGATTCATAGAACATTCCAAAGCATGCGATGCCATTATTGCAAAAATGATTGATGACATAATTCGCTGCACACATAACATCGGCTTCGCTTGCTTTATAGCAGGTTATTTTTCCGTCGCTGAGCAGCGAGATGTATGGATCTGTCCATATTTGCAGCTTGTTTCCGCATAAGTCGTATTCACAATCGGAAATATCCATAGAAGATTTGCTGCAATTTTCCACAGCGATATCGCTCATGATCTCTTTATCCTTTTCAGGATCGACATGTTTTCTGTATTTGTGGAAAAGTTTTGTGACAGTACCGAGTGCAGCCGTGGTTGTTGCCAGCTGTTCTTTTGTCATCTTGAGTTTGTCATTGCTCAGTTTGTTCGACAAAAGGATTCCGGTGATGGTCAGAAGACCGCTCCCGGCAGTTATCAAACCTTTTTTCACAAGCGACTTCTTGTTCTTTGTCTCTTTCTGTCGTTCGATTTCCCGTCCGAACTCGACTGCGGCATATCCTGTTCCTACTACACCGGCACTGGCAGTAATAGAAAGGATCGTCGGCATATTTTCCGACAAAAACTCTTTTACGTTCATTATTTCTCCTTTACAAACATATTAAGAAATATCAATATCAGGCAATTCGACAATTATTCCATAAGTGATGAATTTTTCTCCGGATAAATCATCATTGCAACCATCAAAATCTTCGAACATGAATTCACCTTCGTAGCGTTTTTTATTTTCATTCCATGTCCATTTGTCTTCATTACCATTGCCAAAATAGTATCTTCTGGCTTGCTCTTCAGTTTCAAAAACACAAGTACCAACATGCATTTCTTCATAATCAACTTCTTTGAATTTGTTGTAAAAGAAAGCTGTAAACATTGTTTCTCCTTTAAAAAATTGAGAGCCCTCGTAAGGGCTCTAAGTTTTGGAATCACTTCCAATCAGAATACACACTCGTCCGAAGGTCCATTTCAGCAAGGACCTCTGTAATACTGCAATGTCGTTCCCTGCAGATTTTCAGAATTTCAGCCAGTTCTTCATTTGATAACATCCGCTTGGTACCGCACATCCAGTCATTCTTTTTGTCGTAGATCGCATAGTCACAAATGCCGCTTGTTTCAGCAGCTTTCTTTATGACCCATACGCCTGCTCCTCCAATCATGAGTAATGCGGTTGAACCGGCAATGTCAATCATATTGTCACTAACCCATTCTGTAAATTTTTTGCATTTTTCTTTTGCAGATTTCACAATATCCATAATATACCTCCTTTGAATATGGTTTCATTAAAGAGGCTGAAAAATTAGAGCCTCCGAAGAAGCTCTTATTTCACCATTACCAGAACTTGATTTTTAAACTCCGGATATGATCTTGAAAACGTTTGCTCGTTATGATTCCGGTCTTTTCGTATTCAAGACCTTCATCCCAGCATTGCTTATATAATCCCGCGCCAACAACAACTCCGGTTATCGTACCTACAAATTTTAGTAAAACATCAGTAGCTTTCACAATAATCTCAGCACGGTCTTTCGATTTTTCAGCTTTAAGTTGTTCTTCTTTCAGCTTATTCTCAAAAGACTGTTTTTGAGCTTGTTGTTCGAGCTCTCGCTCTTTTACATTCGATTCGTATATCGTAGCGATTGCCGCCAAATATTGTGCTCTGGCCTTTTCGTCAAATATTGAGTCAAGGTCGTCTTTCGATGAAGACAGTATCTTAACAAGATCTTTTGTTTCAACATTATTATCCATAATATTTCTCCTTTCTGGATTTGATTTCATTATAGGAGCCGTAATCAACGAGCTTAAAAAGAAAAGAGCCCGAAGGCTCTCACTATTCAATTCCAATGAGCATATATGGAATTGTCATATGTGATTACATCGTAGCTCTCTCCATAAACTGAGATTCGATAAAAATATCAATCATGAATGATCCCGAGTTGAATCAAAGCTACAAAAATAGCAATACCTATTAAAAATAAAAATAAAGCTCTATCTGCTTCTTTTTGGTTTCGTTTATTCTCTTCTATCTCTATTTTTTTCACTTCCAAATCATGATCATATTCCATACTTT
>Ga0310690_10012273_pt1 | contig 10529 bp, 18 predicted proteins | sample AusTroGonzalo_MG_2_FD_207661 | JGI IMG/M metagenome (GOLD analysis project Ga0310690, IMG submission 207661) | Bovine rumen microbial communities from tropical cattle in Woodstock, Queensland, Australia - Gonzalo_04 (v2) (version 2) | ecosystem: Host-associated > Mammals > Digestive system >...
AGTCTGGGAGCGGTCAGCTTTTCGGCTCTTGTAGGGGGGGATATCGGTCATCATGCGCTACCTGGTCCCCGCTCCGGTCTATCTCTCTCAGAGAAATCGGTTGACCGTCTGCATCAAACATACATATTGCTTTCGCTTTACCGTGCCCTCCTGCTCCATGTCCTTCAAACTCATCATGACAAGACTTGCACACATACTGAAAGTTGTTAAAGTTTAATGTTACATCCTTATCGTCTATGTTCTCCTCGCTCAGCGCTGTGATATGATGCACTATGTATCCGGGGTCCTTATGGCATACCTCACACATTCCGCCATCAATCATCATCCGCTTTGCTATATATGAATCCCTCGCCTTGATCCAGCGCAGGGAGTTGTAAAAGGGCTTGGCCCAGTCTTTTGCCATATGCTTCTCCTTCCTTCTTCGCTTAACGACCCCTGTTGAAGCCGTTAAGCATTCTCATAAACGAGAAGGAGAAGGGCGTAAGCCGTCCGCCCTCATGTTAAATGTATCAAAAAGAAACACAAAAAAACGGCCAACTTTTACAGCTGACCGCTATATCTTGTGCTTTGGTTTTTGTCTTCAGATCTCTCCCAGCTCCCGGCCCACATGGTAGATCATCTTGTAACATATTCTCCGCATCTGTCTTGCTGAGTAAGGTTGATTGATCATATCCTCATAGCTCTTGTTCTTGTCACGATATGACCAGAAGCGCTCACGCACAACATCCTGCTCTGTAGGGGACAGGGTAGCCATGGCGCTTTCCACTGCTGCCGTCTCCCGCTCTATACGCTGGAAGCGCACTGTATCCTTCGGGCCTTCCTGCCACTCTTCCACCTCTTCCCTGTATCGTCTTATGATCTTCTGTATGATGTTCCAACTATCTGGATTTATCCTCATCTCTTTTATCCTCACTCATCCAGGTACATGCCTCTTGCTCTTGCTGCAAGATATTTGCCATAGCTCATATTGTGCTTCCGTGCTTTCCGGCAAATATCGTCTATCGTTTCCTCGGGCTTGCCGGTTTGCTTCTTAGCATCTTTCATGCTCTTATAGCTCTGGGCGTAGCTTTCTCTGTGTCTCTGCCTGTCCTTTTCTGCGCATACGCCGCATGTCAGCCGTCCGTCTTCCGCAAAACGTGCGCCGCAGCGTATGCATATACCTTGTTCTTTTCGTTTTTCAAGTGTGGTCATCCTTTGCCCCCTCTTCGCTTTGCCTGCGCTTTTGTGCTCCCACAATGATAGCTCTGCAGTGTGCGCAGCTCTTTAGTCCTGCACTCGGCACCCTGATACCGCAGATCATACATAAGCCCGCCTGCATGGCTCTTGTTCTTCTTCTGCGCTGGGATTCTCTTACTACAGCCCTGCGGCGCTCCCTGCGCTCCTCATCACTACTGGTTGTCATTCTCGCCCTCCATGCTCTTGATAAGTTCTCCCAGCTTTTCTATAGTCACTCCCCAGCTGTTTGCTGTTCTTAACATTTCAGCTTTGATCTTCCTTGCCATCCGTGCTTCAGGTGACTCTTTTTCTGCTGCTATGTCCATGATCTTCTTCACTGCGCTCTCTATCACCTCTTCCTTGTAGCCAGCAAAGTTCGTCTCAAGTATGGCTCTTACGTTCTCCTCATATGTCATCATTCCGCTTCTCCTCCTTCAAATCAGCGTTTTATTGCATTTTTGCACCGCAATTAGGGCAAACATTAGCACCTATTGCTTTTTTATTGCTTTTCCTAAAATATGTTAAGGACTTACATTCAGAACAAATGAATTTATAAATAAATTGTCCGTTTCGGTTTATAAAGAAATCATTTGTCTGTTCCCAATGCCCTGTCGGTCTGTCATTTTGTGTTATATCTTTAATCCTTTTTTACCTCATTTCACAATAAAATCGTTTTTATTGCATTTCCTTGTATGGTTCGGGCAACGGCATCCATGCGATGACATCATCACTACACCAGTCATGCGTATAACTTGCTCCCCATCCAATAGCATTATTGCTAAATGGCAATTTATGGCTGTTATAACATCCGATACATATTTCGTCTGATGATAAGCATATTAGTACGTCTTTGTGATTCTCTGGCAACCTCTCGCTAACAGGAATCCAATGCCCTGTCCTCTGCTTTGGCTGCACTGGTGGCAATTCCATTATTTTTGTCTTTGGTAACTTATCGGGATATTCCCATTCCAAACACTCTAAAGCCGTTTTTCTGCTTATCACATCTTCACAAGGCTCTTGCTCTGCACATAACGCTATAAAATCAGCTTTTGCCTTTTCTTTAATCTCATCATCAACAGCCTTTATAGCCATTTCGTGTGTGTAAACATGTCTACCCATTATACTTTCAACATATTCATGAAAAATACTAAACTTATCACCGCTTAGCATACATACTCCCGTATATGCCATCACGATTGCCTTTTCTCTGTCTGTCATATCATCACCTCATTTCACAATAAAATCGTTGTTTCCTTAGGCCACCTCATATCTATCCTTCTCGGCTCGCATCTTTTTCTTATCGGCTCTCAGGTAGTGCTTCTTGGTGACATCAAGGCCGGAGTGATTCAGCAGCTCGCTGATCTGCTCTATCGGGCATCCGGATAACTTAAGCAGCTGGCTGCCAGAGTGCCGGAAGTCGTGCGGGTGAAGTGTGGGTACTCCTATCATGCGGCCTATCTTATGCGCCCAGTTCGTCAACACTTCCGGGCCTACCGGCTTACCATTCCTGCCAAACACATACCCGCCATCATCTATGCCTTTGTCTGCTCGCTCTTTCTTGAGTTCATACATCAGCTCCTTTACATTCTCGGAGTAGTACAGGGTGACTATCTTTCCCTCTTTCTCCAGCACATCGTTGCAAGTGCGCTCTGTAAAGTCCACCTGATCCCACTTGATATTAGCTACCGCGTTCACTCTTGCCATGGTAGACAGTGAGAAGAGTGCGTACAGCTGTATCTCTTTCGCATACTTCTTACCCTGCTTCACGTTTTCTTTCAGCAGGAACTTCATCAGGAATACCTGCTCCTGTGTCAGGAATGTCTGCACAAGTACATCCACATCCTTCTTAGGCCTGTCTATAAACTCGCAGGGGTTTTCAATTATCATCCGCTTCTTTCTCAGATACTTGTAAAATGCGGATATAGATGCCATTCTCCTCTTAATCCGCCTTGAGTTGTTGCCTTCCGTCTTGCAGAAGTAGAAGAACTCTGTCAGATCATCCTCTGTTATCTCCAGTGCGCTCTTATTGTCCTGGTTATCCAGCACATAGATAAACCACTGCTGCAAATCTGATACATACTGCAAGATAGTATTGTTTGACAGCTCTCTGATCTCCATATCCATCTTGTACTTCTTCAAGAGTGCCTTTGTCTCCTCGTTCACCTGCTCGGCTTTTGCAGGATCATATAAGGTGATACGTTTACTTCTTTCAGCCATTTTCTTATCCTCCTCGTTTATGATTTTTTGTTTGGTTTACTCCTCCTCGTAACTTTTACCGAAGACTGCTATAAAGTCTTCGCGGCTTCCGTACTTCTTTTCCCACGCTCTTTGGGCTTCTCTTTTCAGTCTCAGATCGTAGGTCTTATCAGGGTTATTGTGGATAGCTTCGTTATGCCCGTTTATATTCCCCTGGTGGTGATACCGGCAGAGCATTACCGTGAGTCCGTACTTTTCGGAGAGCCTGCGGTTGCCCGTGCCGTATATCACATGATGCTTCTCAAGGCCTTTCTGCAGGTAGTCCCTGTCAAGCCACTTGCTGCATATATAGCATCTGCCGCTCTTTAGGTCCTGCATGATGCTTTTACTCATCTATGGCTTCTCCGTCTGAGTACTCTACCATCGTCTGCCGTGCTTCCACTATGATCTTCTTGCCCTTCATGTACATGCTGCATACAAGCTCTCCGTCCATGTTCACGGATACCTTTTTCACTTTCTTGCGGGCTATCGGGTCAATGGCGGCGGACAGGATGCCTGCTGCCGTACTTCGCTCTTTCTTTACCAGTATTTTTTCTATGCTCTCAGCGGCAGCGTCTTTGATGTTTCCTATCTCGCGCTCCTCTTCTGCTGCCGAGCAGTTGCACTCTGTTCCGGCTATGGCATTAAGCTCTTCTTCGCTGAACTCTTTGCCATCCGGCACCATCACGGTTCTTAACTGTCCACAAAAGCGGCATATTCCTGTTTTGGCTTTCATTTGCTTGCCCTCCTAAACATTTTTATGAACTCCGGGTACTTCTCCACATGCTCCACCAGCTCCTCATAGGTGTTGATAGTCCTGCTGCCAGTGTGCATCACTTCTTTTCCGTCCTTGTCCTCTATGGCAAGGCTGTGCTCTCCGTACAGGATGCCGGTGTAGCCGTTCTCGGATGTATACTTGATTGTTTCTCCCATCTCTTTATCCCTCGCTGTCTATGATTCTCTCTACGGTCTGCAGCATGCATTTAAGCTTTGTGCGCACGGCTCTCCAGTTGTTTTCCCTGTTCAAGCGCTCCAGCGTGTGTACGTCTGCTGTCAGCCCTGCCTTATATCCCTTAAGTGTGTTTTTGTCCATTTTGGGCTTTATCTCTTCGGGGGGATTCATGGTCTCTTCAGGCTCTTCATCCTCTTTCAGCTCAGGATCTGCATCTGAAACGGGTTCAGATTCCACTTTTTGTGCCTTTTCGGTCTCTTTCGCGTTCGTTTTTGCAGGTTTAACCTCTTTCTTCGGTGCTGATACCTTTGCTGTGCGTTGCACCGGTGCAACTTGCTCCTCTTCTTCCGGGAAGGCCTTATCATATAACAGCGCCCAGAGTGCCTTGCTGTTTGCCGGGCCGTCTTCGGTGTTATCCTTAAGCATGGCCTTGTCTTCAAGGTTAGACAGCGCATCTGCAATATCATCCGGTGTATATTCTGTCTTTTCGTTCGTGCGGATGTATGTTACCTTTACGCCCTGCCAGTTTGCATTGAATGTCACCCTGCCCTTGTTCGCTGGTCTCAGCATGTACATCTTCTGCCCTGTGGGTGCCAGTATGATCATCATCTTCCTTGTGCTGGGTTCTAGGGTGAAGCTCGCTTCATGGAACAGATCAGCCATGGTCTCCGGCTCCTGCTGCCCCAGAAGGTACAGGAACTCTTCAAGCTCTCCGAGGTCTTCTGTCTCGCTCGGCTTCTCCTCCGTCATCACTTCCAGGGGAGTTACTTTCTTCTCCTCCTCCACTTCTTCCTTGATGGTCTGTATCTCCGATGCTGTAAAGCTCGGATTCAGCTCTTCGTTCACGGAATCGGGCAGGGCCAGCATCATGGTAAGCTTCTTCACTCCGAAGCCTTCAAACTGGCTCTGCAGCTTCTCCGGCTCGTCAGGATCTCCGAAGCGGTCATGAATTGACATGAAGCGGGATACCTGAGACTTATCGAGGCCATATTCCTTATCAGCGAACTCTGTAACGCTCTCATAAGGGCTGTCCTTGAGTATGTCTGTATCTCTTGCCTGCTTCAGCAGATATCCTATGCGGACAAAACCGGATGCCGCTCTGTTCAGTTCGTGATCCAGCTCTGACTTGAACTGCTGATAGGTCTGTGTGTATTTGATAGCGTGTTCTTCCATGTTCTCCTCCTCTATGCGCTCTTCTTTTTGCTTCTCGTTGCCAGCTGCTTTGTGTATTTATCCAGCCATGGCTGCAGTATCTCTTCATCCGGCTTCTCGTCATAGGCCTCATACCACTGCAGTATCCTGTTGCCTGATATCTCGATAGTGGCGAAGGGTATCTCCGGTGCTTCGGCTCTTCTGAGAAAGAGTATGAAGCTCTCGCCTTTACAGTGCTTCTCGTAGTAGTGGCTTCCGGTGCCTACACAGTGATGCAGCTCTCTGCCTTCGTCTGCTATTTCCAGTGCGTTCTTTGCGGGCCGGATCAGGAAGTCGCCGTTTGCGTAGAAGAACTTTTTATACAGCTTCGGGTACTTCTGCTCTATCTTCGCCCACTGTATTGCCAGCTGCTGCCTCTTTTCCTTCTCTGCTGCCAGTCTCGCCTGCTCTACCAGTTCATCATGCCTGCGCTTCAGATCCTTCGGGAAGAGTATTACATCATCATTCAGGTCATATCCTGCTTCCATGCGCATGCGGATATAGTCAAGATAATGGCTGTTGAAGTACCACTCTGCCCTGCCCATCTTCTCTATCTGCTTCTCCCGGTAGTTCATGAAGCGCTCAAAGCTGGCATGCTGTATGGCTGTTCTCAGAATATTTCTGTCTTTTACGCCGAACTGTTTAAGCCATACTTCCCTGTCTATCTCGTCATTTGAGAGCCGGTGCCCCTCTTTGCGTTCCTGCTGGTAGATGTGCAGGTATTCAAGGTCTCCCTGATGCTCTTTGAGGTCTTTCATGCGGTCCTTGTTGATGCGGAGCCTGTCCCATATGGTCTTGCCCTTTGGGTTGATATTTGCTCCGTACTGACAGAGCAGAGCGCTCTGCAGTTTACTCATTCCCAGCTTCTGCACCATCTCCATATCCGGATATCTCGCAAAAGCGGAGTAATAATATACAGGGTTGCGGCTTGTGGGCTGTGCGTACTTAAACATGGGAGTCTTTGCAAGTGCTTTGAATGTTCCCGGGTAGATATAATCCCAGTGGATATTGATGCCGCCGTAATATGCCCCGCCTACGCTCTTTGACCATACAAGCCCCCTGCTCAAAATAGCTCCAAACGTGATACCACTTCTCTGCCTTCTTGCCTTTGCTCAGATATACGCGGCCTGTCTCGTTATGCTCTATCTCGTTTATCACATTCTTTCTGACTGTCACCTCGCAGCTGAATGTCCGGAATACGAAATCATCACCGAGGCGCTGGCCTACAAGGTACTCTATCCAGGTCTTGTAGCTGTCCCTGCATCTGCCTTCTGCTTTCCACAGGCCCTCTGCCTTGCAGATCGGGCATATTGATGAGGTGTTATGTATCGGCATCATGACAGTCCTTAATGTATCCTCATAGCTGTCTATCCGGTTGATGCCCTCTATATGTTCTCCGCAAGCGGTACAGAATGCTGTCACTCTCCGGCCCTTGCGCTTATATATCATGATATTCTTTCTCTGATTGTTGATTTTGCTGTAAGCCCATTCCTTTACTGTCTTTGATATGTCCTTAAGCTTTCTGATCTGCTCGCTCATTTTGTGTAGTACCCCCAGATCAGCTTCTTTGCGGTAGCCATGCCCGGTATACCCATCTCCACTCCGCTGGCACTTATGCCAGATGCTTTGATGATGCGGTCATCCACTTTGTATCTCTGTGCATATGACCAGTTCAGGATGGCACCGATGCATCCGATCAGGCTCTTGCCCTTCCGTCTGACTAACAGCGCAAGCTGCTCATTCTCTGTCAGCTCTGACTCGATATAGCTTATCCAGTCCTCTACTATCTCATGGATAGTCATATCAGCCTTTTCTACGGTCAGCTTTCCGAGTGCTGCAGTGACGGCTGTACACAGCGCAGGCATATCTCCGTTCACATAGTCCACCATGTCCATCTCGTCTATGCCGTTCTCTGCTGCCAGCACTTTCAAGTTCTCAAGATCTCCCTCGTTCTTCAGTCCCTCGGCTGTTCTGTTGAGTTCTTCCCAGCTGTCAAATTCTCCAAAGTTATCAAACATAGTTTTTCTCCTCTCGTGTGTTTCATATTGGTTTCAAGCCATGAAGAGTACTCGCCATACTCGGCACACTGTACCTGATGCCCTGTCATGTTTTCAGACAAGGCCTTATACCAGCCGTTTACAGCTTCGCCCCTGGCATTGACCCAACCATTTGCGATCCAGTTCGGGATCAGTTTCTCTACTGCGAATCTTGCATGCGGTGATTTAACATATACAGTGACTTCGCACGGCTCATTCCATCTGGACAGATGAGCAAAGGCTGCTGCCATTAGCGCTATATATGACAGCATCCCGGAAGCTGTCAGCTTACATGTTCTCAAAAGGGTTCCCGGTGTCCCGTCCGGCTTTGTCCATGCAAACAGGTACGCGCCTGTCCCCTCTTTCGCTATAACGCTCTTTATCTCGCTGTGTATGTATATGCTTGTCTTTTTCATCTCGGCTTACTCTGATCTCAAGATAGTGCAGGTATGCCATTCCTGTTATGGGGTTTGTCCCTGTCTCCCAGGAGTTCTTGTCGATAATGCATCCCGGTGTCAGATACCTCTTGCGGAGTGCCGGGTCAGTATTGATCCTCTCCGGCCCTGCGTTAAGCAGTCTCTTCATGGTCCAGTGTGCATACCGCTTTCTCTCCGGCTCAACTCTTAAGAGGTTGCGGCTTGAGCCTACCATCTTGAGTTCTTTGATCTCCTCTCGTGTTAATTCTTTCTCAATGTCTCCGGGCAAGGGCTTACAGAGATATTCTGCAAGCTGTGCATATCCGCCCTCCGTTCTCAGCAGGTCCACGTTCACTCTGCCGTCTATGGCTACCAGCCTCGGGATCTCTGTACTGTCCTCGGCTATCATGTCCTCTACGGTGGTGCGGTTCCTTGCCTTCTGCCAGCAGATGCTCATGATACAGATGTCCTCTCTCATGTCTCCGGTTATGGCATTCATCACCGCATGCAGGTGGATGCCTCCCCTCTTGCCGATCTCCATCCTGTAGATGTACTTCTGCTGCAGTCCCCTCTTCTTGTACTCTGTTCTCAGATAGCGCCGGAATGCTGCATAGTCTTTTTTGACGGTCAGCGCATCCGGCCTGTCACCTTTGGGATACTTAAGTGCTACCCAGTAGTCCCGCTCGGATCGGAAGTTGAGCTGGATCAGGTGGCGGGTGGTATCTGTCTTCTTCTTCAGGTTCCATCTGGCTATCTGCTCCGGGGATGGTTTACGCTTCGCTGCCTTTTTCTCCCCCTTGCCCCCATACTCCCCCTGGAAGAAGAAGTCGTGCTCGATATGTACAATGCCTTTATAAATGTTTTCATGATACATGGTCGTAAGTTTACTGCCCTTGATACTGCATCAAACAGCATCGGCGCTGTCTTTTTTTGTTTATTGTTACGGCTTTCTACTATATATAGTAGTTTTTACTTCCGGGGATTCTTCATATGGTCTGCTGCCCTCTGATAGTCCCGCATGATTTCATCCATGATCAGGATCACATCCTGCGATACTTCATAAGGGAGTCTTAAGCGCACAGTGTTCCGGACCCTTGATATCAGATTCTCATATCTTCTCGATACTTCATCCTGTATCAGCTCACTATCTACCCTTGCCCTGCATACCGCTTCCTTTTCCCTCGGGAACTTCGGCTCCATCCCCTTCTCCATATTCCCGAACAGCCACTCCAGATCCTCTCTTGTGAAGATGTCGTTTGTGGCTCCGAAGTTATACACGGCATCGGCACAGTCTTTTATATAAGCGGCAGCCTGATACTTGCCCTCTCTGAAGCGTTCTTCAAAGGCCGCCGCCTGTTCCGTGAAATAATCCTTCATCCATGCCCTTAAAAGGTCCGTGTTAAACTCCGTGGGGTTTCTCGTTTTTTCTTCCATAAGGCATTTACCTCTCTAATAACCAAAGTAGTGCGCACCATATTGATATGCCGGTATGCAGTACTTGTTATAGTGGCCAGCTGTAAAAAATAGGATCTGTGAGTCTGTCCTGCTCTGCAGCTCATTCAGTATGGCCTGTATTGTCTCTGCATCCACTACGGCTCTGCTCATGGCGTAGGGGTATACTGAGAATTGGCCCCGCTGGGATATGACAGATGCTACATCGTTCGGGAAGCGGGGAGAGTCTACGCGGTTCAGGATCACATCCACCACCAGCTGCTTACCCATAAGCCCCTGGTTCCCTGCTTCTGCCTGCACACATCGGGCAAGCATATCTATAGAGTCATAAGTTACTATCTTTGTCTCCTGCACCGGTTCTTCCAGCTGATATTCATTTGGTTGCACCGGTGCAACTGGTGGCTCCATCTGTATAAAGGTGCTTGCTATGATGGCTGCCATGCTGAGTATCAATCTATTCACTTCAGATCATCCTCCTTATCTTCTTGGGTGTGCCGCCTGTAGTCATTCTTGGGGTAGATGCTCCCCGGCGGCGCTATCGGTTCTGTCTTTTCGCTTACGGTTCCTGTCTGTGTCTCTTCGTCTTCGTTCAGAATGTCCCTGATCTCTTTGCGCAGCTCTATGAGGTATACTTCCAGATCATCCTTGATCCGCTCAAGGTGGTGGCTCTCCGAGAAGATGTCATCTACATCTACAAAGCCTCCGGCTCCTACATCTATGATCAGATGTGCCTCGCTCTCCATGCTGACAAGAAGCTGCTTGATACGCTCATACTCTGCCGCATATACTCTTATACTGTCCTCTGCATCTGCGACTTTTAATACCTCTAACATGTAATGGCCTCCTTTATCTCTTTGTACTTCTTGGAGATGATGTCGAGGTAGTCTTGAAGGTCTCTCTCCAGGCTCGGCTTATAGTCCGGGAACACATCTGTAATAACAAGAGTCTCACTGAGGGTGTCGAGCTGAATACTGGCTGCGCCTTCCTTGAGTGCATTGAGCATCCGCTCTATGCGGTCATACTCTTTCGCCA
>Ga0310690_10012275_pt1 | contig 10528 bp, 9 predicted proteins | sample AusTroGonzalo_MG_2_FD_207661 | JGI IMG/M metagenome (GOLD analysis project Ga0310690, IMG submission 207661) | Bovine rumen microbial communities from tropical cattle in Woodstock, Queensland, Australia - Gonzalo_04 (v2) (version 2) | ecosystem: Host-associated > Mammals > Digestive system >...
GAGCGGTACGCCGAAGAGAAATACACGGCCGGACGCGGAACAGCCTACGAGTACAACGCCGCCAAGCAGACCCACCTCCAGGCACAGTCCACCGAACTGCAGGCACGCTACAACTACCTGTTCAAAATACGGATCCTTGACTACTACACCGGCTTATGATCACCCTGCATAATATCCATAAATCGTATAACATAGGCCGCCCGAACGAGCTGCATGTACTCAAAGGGATCGACCTCGATATCGCTGACGGCGAGCTCGTCAGTATCATGGGCGCCTCGGGAAGCGGCAAGAGTACGCTGCTCAACATTTTAGGCATCCTCGACAACTACGACCAAGGCGAGTACTATCTGGCGGGACGACTGATACGTGACCTGAGTGAGACACAGGCGGCGCGCCTGCGCAATGAACTGATAGGATTTGTGTTCCAGTCGTTCAACCTGCTTAACTACAAGACCGCGCTGGAGAACGTGGCGCTGCCGCTGTACTACAAAGGCGTTGGGCGCAAGGACCGCAACCGGATGGCGATGGAGCAGTTGGAGCGGATGGGACTGGGCGCCTGGGCTGACCACCTGCCCAATGAGATGTCGGGCGGACAGAAACAGCGGGTGGCTATCGCACGCGCCATTGTGGCACAGCCCAAAATCCTGCTGGCGGACGAACCGACCGGCGCACTCGACTCGAAGACCACACTGGAGGTGATGGATATATTCCGGCAACTGAATGCCGAAGGTATCACCACCATCATCGTCACGCACGAACAGAGCGTTGCCGACGCCACACAGCGCATCATACGCATCAAAGACGGAGGGATAATTTGAATATATTGTCGGAAATATGGTCGTCGTTGAGTCAGAACCGGTTCAGAACGGCAATGACGGGTTTCGCAGTAGCATGGGGAATATTCATCCTCGTGGTGCTGCTGGGTGCAAGCAATGGCTTGAAGAACGGCATCCAGGACAGCTACGGCAGCCGCCTGACGAACATGGTAACCGTCCATGCAGGATGGACCTCGATGCCCTACAAAGGATTCAAAGAAGACCGTGAGTTATTCTTCACCCAGGAGGAAGCGGACGTGCTGGCGAGCCTGCCGGAAGTGGAAATGTTTGCCTGCGAGGCGAGAAAACATGGAATGAACATCAACTACGGTACCCAGTACTCATCCGTCACAATGAAAGGCGTGCAGGGCGACTATCAGGTTATCAACAAGAACAACATTTACAAAGGGCGGTTCATCAATACATTGGACGACCGGCAACGCGCCAAAGTGTGCGTCATCAACCGTCGTGCCGAAGAGGAGTTGATGAATACCGACCTGTTGGGCAAGTATATTCAGGTGGGCGATATCGCGTTCTTGGTAGTAGGTATATGCGAGAACGGCGACCGATGGGACGGCTCTACCCTCTTCATCCCCTTCTCTACGTTTATGATGCTGTTCGAACCCGACCGGCATTTTGACCATATAGCAATGGTGCTCAACGAGAAAGCAGAACTGAAACGCAAGTCGGATAATATGTTCGCCCGTTGGGACGCGTCCTCGCCTTTTGAAGACAAAGTGCGGGCTATTTTAGCGCCGATGATGCAGTTCGACCCGGCCGACCAGCGTGCTATCTGGATATGGAACCAAGCGGATGATTTCGAGAGTCAGCAAGGGATTATGAACGCTATTCGCCTGTTTGTGCTCATCATCGGTCTGTGTACACTGGTATCCGGAGCAGTGGGTGTGAGCAATATCATGTTAGTGAGTGTACGGGAGCGTACGAAGGAGTTCGGTATCCGCAAGGCCATCGGTGCACCGCCGAAGACAATCCTGATGACCGTAGTAGGCGAAAGTACGCTCATCACCGCCCTGTTCGGATATATCGGCCTGTTTGTCGGTATCGGCCTCATGGAGTTGATAAACAAGATGGTACCCTCGGACGGCGATATACCGTTTAAGAACCCCACCGTCGATATACCCGTAGTAGTGACTGCCACGATGATTCTGGTTATCGTAGGCGTCATTGCCGGAGCCATACCCGCCGTGCGAGCCATCCGAATCAAACCCATCGAGGCGATGAACAGTGAGAAATAAGTGGATTTTTTGCAGGAAATATGGGCGACGATCAGTCGGAATAAGTCACGCAGCGTGCTGACGGCTTTCGGTGTGTTCTGGGGTATTCTGATGCTGATGGTACTGATGGGTCTGGGCAATGCGCTGACCAACGGTATCTACAGTCAAGTGGAGGGTTTTGCCCTGAACTCCTGCCTCGTTGCTGCCGGCTCTACTTCCAAACCCTACAAGGGTTTTCAACAAGGTCGTTCTTGGGAAATCCAAACCGATGACTTAGAGTTCTTAGATTGCGAAGTGCCGGAGATAGCGTGCTTGGTTCCGGTCGTTCAGATGGGCTCTGTCACAGTCTCTCACGGCGACAAACATGACACGTACACGGTGGTGGGCACGTCTCCCGACTACCCGCGCGTGCAACGAACAGAGATGATATTCGGGCGGTTTGTCAATCAGATAGATGTGCAGCAGAAACGCAAGGTGTGCGTGTTAGGCAACAAAGTGTATCACACCCTGTTCCCGCGTGGAGAGAACCCGGTTGGCGTGCGGATCCGATGTGGCAGTATCGAGTTCACGGTGGTCGGTGTGCGCGCCAAGAAGACCGGCAATATCACCATCGGCGGCGATGCAGATGAGATGGTATATGCACCGTTGAGCACCGTGCAACAGATTGTCAACATAGGCAATAAAGTACACTATATGATGGCATTGGCGGATGAGGACGTGCCGGTCTCGACTATCGATGCAGAGATCAAACGAATCCTCAAAGAGCGCCACTCCATCGCCCCGGACGACGATAAGGCCATCTTCGGATTCAATGCCGAGGAGGAACTGAAAGCGCTCAATTATCTCAAGATAGGCCTGCAGGCGCTCATATGGCTGATTGGTCTGGGTACGCTCATATCGGGTGCAGTTGGCGTGAGCAATATCATGTTGGTGACCGTGCGTGAGCGCACTAAAGAGATTGGAGTACGACGGGCTCTCGGTGCGTCGCCCTGGCTCATAGCCCGGCAGATCATGGCGGAGAGTACCGTTCTGACTGCCGTCGCCGGTATAGTGGGTATCATGGTAGGAGTCGGAATTTTGGCCATTATGGACACCGTCATGTCGCAACAGGATGGTTTTCTGCGTGACCCGCAAGTGCATTTCGGTGCAGCGATGGCGTGTCTCATCATCATCGTCATCGTGGGAATGCTCGCCGGACTGTTGCCTGCCCTGCGTGCGCTGAAAATAAAGCCGATTGAGGCACTAAGCGAGGAATAAAGTGAAATAAAGAGCACTTTGTGAATTGGAGATTGGAGATTGGTCATTGGCGATTGGAGATTGGTAATTGGTGATTGGTAATTGGTGATTGGTCATTGGTGATTGGTAATTGGTGATTGGAGATTGGTGATTGTAAATTGTGAATTGATTTGATATGAAACGAGTAATTAAATGGATTTTTGTGTGCCTGTTGATTATAGGCGTAGTAGCAACGTTTGCGTTCTTGTGGAGTCGTCAGCAACCCAAGCCCGAGCAGTACGAGGTGCTGCGCGTGGAACGTCGGGACTTGAGCAGTCACGCCATCGTGACCGGCAAAGTGGAGCCGCGAGATGAGGTGGCTGTCAAGGCGCAGTTGAGCGGTATCATTGCCGAGTTGTATAAAGAACCCGGTCAGCGCGTCAAGGTGGGTGAACCCATCGCCCGCATCAAAGTGGTGCCGGAGATGACTCAACTCGCCAACGCCGAATCGCGTGTGCGGTTGGCGGAACACAGTCTGAAGAACGTGCAGCAGGTCTATGCCCGTGACTCGGCTCTCTTTGCGCAGAACGTGATTTCGCGGGAAGAGTTTGACAACTCGTCCTTGAAACTGCTGCAGGCGCAGGAAGAGTTGAAAGCCGCAAAAGACAACCTCTCTATCGTGCAAGAGGGTGTGACGGCGGGTGAGAAAGGCAACACGATTGTGCGTGCCACCATTGCCGGAATGGTACTGGATGTGCCGGTCAAAGTGGGAAACACCGTCATCAATGCCAACACCTATAACGACGGTACCACGATTGCCACGATTGCCGACATGAGCGATATGTTGTTCGTCGGCAAGATCGATGAGACGGATGTAGGCAAACTACACGAGGGAATGAAGATGGACCTCATTGTGGGCGCACTCAATGACCAGCGGTTCGAAGCCAGACTGGAATATATTTCCCCTAAAGGAACCGAGTCCAACGGCGCGATGATGTTCGAGATCAAAGGAGCCGCCACTATTCCTGACACTGTCAAGTTGCGTTCGGGTTACAGCGCGAATGCGCAGATCATCCTAGAGAGCCGTACGCAGGTGCTCACGTTAGACGAGGCAGCGGTTCATATCACTCCGGACAGCACCTATGTGCTCCTGGCAGCGGATTCCACGGCACAAGAAGTGACGCCGACGCTCATTGAGACCGGAATGTCGGACGGTATTTATATCGAGATTACTTCAGGTCTGTCAGAAGGCGACCTGGTGCGCGGCAATACGAAGACTATTGTACCACCTGCCCGGTAATGGTATAGACCTTGTCGCCGCGGATGATGAGCAAGACTCCATCCCGAAGGATTTTATAGCTGACGGCTGACGACTGACTGCTGACGGCTTCAATAGCTTGGTCGTCTCCGAGGTTGATTTCTACGATGCATGGGTCGTGATCTGAATACGACCGTGTGGCATTGTTGACGCCGCAAGACGTAGTGCAGATATGGTTGACATAGGCATAGACAATTTGTTCGCTCATAGATGCATTCGCCAGGGCGTGATCAATCAGGTCACCGCTCCCTTTATAACAATGACTGTAGGCGTCAGGTTCAAACCGCAGTATCTGCTCTTCATACCCCGCCTTGATGATGCGTTTGAGCGGCTCTTCTTCCACGGTGCAGTTGAGGTCACCGAGAATGAGTATATCCGGGTCACCGAGTGATTTCTTGAGGGCATTGATGAGGTGGTCGGCGTTCGTGAGACGTGTACTCTCCCCTCCATCGCCTGTTTTTGCCTTGAAATGGTTCATACTCACCACAAGCCGTTCACCCGAAGAGAGTTCCTCAAAGGCCTGGATGCGCATTGTATTCTTATAGTAATTCCAATTGGACGCCGCCGTGTTGCTCTTGTAGGGTTTCACTTTGTCCAACCGGTAGATAAAACCGGACTTGAGATTGTTGTCATAACTGTCCCATGGCACGTTGATACCATCCTTCACCGCCGCATAGACATCCTCTCCGGCGTATTTATTGAGGCTGTCAGCCAGTTGCTCGAGCACCAGGGCACAGGCTTCCACTTCGCACAGCGCATAAATATCCGCGTCCATCTCCAAGAAGGCATTGACGATCTTGCGGGTTTTGTTAGCAAACGTAGTGGCTCCGTAATTGGCGCGGGTACTCTGATAATTATCATAGTTGATATAATAATTCTGCATGTTTTGCCCGCAGACACGGAGTCTGCCGGTGGTTTGTGCCGTGAGGGCACCCGCCCCCAAAAAGCCCGCCCAGCAGAGAAGAAGAGTTATTCGAAAGATGCGATTTTTCATGATAAGCCTGTGTATTGATTAAAATTTGGTGCAAAATTACACTTTTTTTTGCATATATGCAAGTTTTTTTGTATCTTTGCAGCATATTTTACAAAAAGAATCGAATATGAACCGAGACACAGAGGTTTTTGACGTCATCCGCCGAGAGCGTGAACGTCAGATGAAAGGCATTGAACTGATTGCGAGTGAGAACTTCGTGAGCGACCAGGTGATGGAGGCAATGGGTAGCGTGCTGACCAATAAGTACGCGGAGGGTTATCCCGGACATCGTTATTACGGCGGGTGCGAAATAGTGGATATAGCCGAAGATATCGCGCGGGAGCGGTTGAAGAAACTGTATGACGCGGAGTATGTGAATGTGCAGCCTCACAGTGGTGCGCAGGCGAACATGGCGGTGTTCATGGCATGCCTGAAAGCCGGTGACACGTTCATGGGTCTCAACCTTAGTCACGGCGGTCACCTCAGTCACGGTTCAGCAGTGAATTTCAGTGGATTGATGTTCAACGCGATTGGTTACGATCTGGACGAGGCGACAGGACGTGTCAATTACGACGATCTGGAATTCAAAGCGCGCACGCATAAACCTAAATTAATTATTGCGGGCGCGAGTGCGTACAGTCGCGAGTGGGATTACGCGCGCATACGTCGCGTAGCAGACGAGATAGGAGCTATCTTCATGGTCGATATGGCTCACCCCGCCGGACTGATTGCAGCGGGTCTGCTGGACAACCCGTTGAAATATGCCCATATCGTGACAAGCACGACGCATAAAACGCTTCGTGGCCCGCGTGGAGGAGTTATCCTGATGGGCAAAGATTTTGATAACCCGTGGGGCAAGACGACGCCCAAGGGAGAAATCAAGAAGATGAGCGCCCTACTCGACTCGGCAGTCTTCCCGGGTACGCAAGGCGGTCCGCTGGAGCATGTCATTGCTGCCAAGGCAGTGGCTTTCGGTGAGGCACTGACTGACGATTTCAAGGTCTATCAGACGCAGGTCAAGAAGAACGCAGCGGTGATGGCGCAGGCCTTCATAGACAAGGGATACAAGGTCATCAGTGGCGGAACAGACAACCACTCGATGCTCATTGACCTACGGACGAAATTCCCGGACTTGACCGGTAAAGTAGCCGAACAGGCACTGGTGAGTGCGGATATTACGACGAATAAGAATATGGTGCCGTTTGACAGCCGTTCTGCCTTCCAGACATCCGGCCTGCGTTTCGGTACACCGGCCATCACCACACGCGGACTGAAGGAAGACAAGATGGGATGGATTGTGGAACTGATTGATCAAGTGTTGACGGATGTACAAAGTGACAAAGTACAAAGTACAATTGCCTCCGTTCGCGAGGAAGTGAACCGCGAGATGATGCAACATCCACTGTTCGCCTGGTAATTCGTCATAAAACAAAAAAGCGTCCGAGTGGACGCTTTTTTTAATTGTCTTTTTGTTTGCGGAGGTGATTCGGAGTCAAGCCCGTATGCTTCTTCGTATATTGGCAGAAGAAACTGGCGTTCGGGAACTCCATCGCCTTGGCTACTTCGCGAATCGGCATCGTCGTATTACGCAGGTAATGTTTGAGCTCAGTCACCGTGACGTCTGCAATCCATTGGCTGGCAGACTTGCCACTGTGAACCTTACAAATCTCCGACAGATATTTCGGCGAAATACCCAATTGCTTGGCGTACCACTGCACCTCACGCTCGTGCGGGTTCTGCTGCAACAGACGCGTGAACTCGCGGAACGTATAATCACTATGGTTAATCTCAACGCGCTCAGGAATAGATAATTCGCCAAGCGTTAACTGATCCATGTGGTGGAGCATTTCCATCACCGCTGCACGCGCAATATTCCTCAATATCTGTACACGATACGCCACCTCTGCCTCCTGCAGTTGCAACATGAATAGATGGAAATAGGTGTAGAAGAAATCCTTGCTCTTCGCTGAGAGTTTGTAAATCGGGTGCTCCTTGAGGTACTCTTGTTTAGCGTACCAGTTGGGCTCAATACGAATATGCTCGTACATCAATTGCTCATAGATAGGCGCATTGATGGTGACTTGCTTGAAATGAAAGTCCGGCGACATCTCATACGGCCCGATAGGCTGGTTGAAGTCCGGGATACGTACGAATAACTCCCCCGGGTTGACACGCAACATACCTCCGTGATAGTAAAGGTCAATATACCCTGCTTCACACAACAACGCAGTCATTGTGTGCGTGGAGGATTTGGTACGGGTCTCTCGACATATACGAAAACCTTCTTGTTCGTCCGTCAAAAAAATGTTGTCAGTGAATAAAATCATGAGAGTAAGTATTAATTATTGTTACTATTTTTTATGCCTATTCTCCATTTTGGGCGCAAAAGTACAATTTTTTTTCCAAATATGCAAATTTTTCACTAACTTTTTTGCATATTTGTTATTTTTTTTGTAATTTTGCACAAAATTTTGAAGTTTTATGAAAAAATGTTTCATTATTGCGTTTAGTGCGCTGTGTTTGATGAGTTGTAATATCGGCAGTGAGCGATTGCACATTTCTGCCACGGGTTCCATCTACGAGTGTCTGGTTGTAGGCAATGAAGCCGGCCTGCGGGAGACCGTCAGTCAGACGATGGGGGCAGATATGTACGGATTGCCTCAAATGGAGCCCTATTTCACGGTGACTCAGATTCAAACGAGTCAGTTTGATGATTTCCTCAAATCGACGCGTAATATCTTGTTGCTGGACGTCAATACGCAAAAATACACGCAGCTAAAAGTGCTCAAATCGCGAGATTTATGGTCACAACCTCAGGCGGTGATACGTATTCAGGCACCGAGTGAAGAAGCCTTGTTGGATTATTGGGCAGCCAACGGAGAGACGGTTCGGGAGTGGTTTGTGCGCGAGGAATTAGCGCGCCAGATTCGGTTCTATCGTGCCGGCACCAACAAGCAAGCGCGGGCTGAACTGAACAAACAGGGATATGACCTGCTGATTCCGGAGGACTTTGTGTTAATTCAAAATTCAAAATTCAAAATTCAAAATTACCAATCACCAATCACCAATCACATCGATTCGATTGATGTGGATGTCCTCTGGTGCTGCAATAATAAAGGTCCTATGCGCAAAGATGTGATTGTCTATAGTTATCCGTACACGGCGCAGGAGCAGTTCAGCAACGAGTCCATCATCGCGATGCGCAATGCGGTGCTGGGTCAGACGGTCTCGGCGCAAGTGGAAGGCAGTCACATGGGCACGGAATTCAAGCATTTCCCGCCTGTGACACGCAGTGTGGCGGCTTTGCGTGACACCGTGGGCGGATTCTATGCGATGGAGACAAGGGGTTTATGGAAGATGCTGGACGGTGAAGCAATGGGTGGCCCGTTCGTCTGTCTGACGCGACTGGATCAAGTGAACGGACGCGTAGTGACCGCAGAGGCATTTCTGTTCGCACCCGGTCAGAAGAAACGAAACGCGATGCGACAGACAGAGGCGATTCTGTACACGCTCAAAATGCCGCAAGATGAGTAGAAAGTCGAAAGAGAAAAGCGTGAAAGGAAAAATCTTCGACTATGGTTTCTTGGTGTGCGGACTGATCATTCAGGTCGCTACGTATTTTATCAGCTTTCAGATTTCAGATTTCAGCCATCAGACAACCGTTCTCAGTCTTATCAGCGGGTGTCTGGGCGTGTGTTCGGTGTGCCTGGCGGCGCAGCGGAATATTCTCACGTATGTTTTCGGTTTTGCGCAGGTGCTGACTTATACTTACCTTTGCTGGGTGCAGCGTTTCTACGGCGAGATAGGTATCAATGCCTATTATTTCGTGACGATGATTTACGGGGTGGCGGTGTGGAGAAAGCGGTTAGAGGTGAGAGGTGAGCGGTTAGAGGTTGTTACGCGTCGATTGCCCTACTCTGTCATCGTGCTCATTGCGATGCTGACTTTAGCCGGCTCAGGATTGACGGGTTGGGGGTTGGCAACATGGACAGACGACACACAACCGTACTTGGACGCCTTCACTACAGTACCTGCACTCGTGGCACAGGTACTGATGATTCTCGTCTATCGCGAACACTGGTTTATCTGGCTCGCCGTAGATATACTGAGTGTAGTGTTGTGGTTGCGCGCCGGTGATTATTGTATGGCAGCGCAGTACGTTTTCTGGTGCGCTAATTGCCTTTACGGCCTTTACCGCTGGAAGAAGCCTTAAGCAACTCTTTCGGCTTGGACAGAGTCTGTTCAACCGCCTTATAATCCCATTCTTCATCAAAATCCCAATTCGACTTGGTCTGGATCTTCTGCGGGAAATAAAAGACCGGTTCGGGTTGCCGTTTCTCTGCCCACGAGCCGGTTGTCCATTGTCCGTCCCCATTGAGGTCGAGGTACAGGCGCATGTAATAGCCGTCGGGTTTGAGGTACTCAAAGAACGCACCTTCGGGCACAGCCGGCAGTTCACGCAGCACCTGGTCGGTGTTGTCCAATATCTGAATCCGCGCCAGGGGTTCAAAAGGAATGAGTTTGACCCGCAGGGTCGAATAGTCAGCCGGCGTCTTGACGTTCAACGGATAATTGCCGGCAATGTGCGTGACGCCGTAGATATCATGCAGCGCACCACTGTCCAGGCGCAGTTCGTAGTTTTCTCCCGGCTGCAGATCGGCGAGGAAGAGCAGTTGCGTGGGCAAAGTGTCATACGGCGCAAAGGAGAACGGCACGATGGTCTCTTCCTCCTCGGTTCGTTTGATCAGGTGTATCGAGTCCTTTTCGATTGCCGCCAGAGGAGTCGTGCAACTCAGTCGGAGAGTATCGTATATCTCAAAGTCTCTTCGGGCGTTTGTTTTCAAATCCAGTCGCCTGTTGCGGTTCTTGCGATCCTGCGCCTCTTTCATCTTCGCGGTCATCTTCGGTGCCCGCCAAACGGCTCGTAAAGTGTCCACATGCCATTCGAAATTATACACCGAGTCGGTGCGAC
>Ga0310690_10012282_pt1 | contig 10526 bp, 5 predicted proteins | sample AusTroGonzalo_MG_2_FD_207661 | JGI IMG/M metagenome (GOLD analysis project Ga0310690, IMG submission 207661) | Bovine rumen microbial communities from tropical cattle in Woodstock, Queensland, Australia - Gonzalo_04 (v2) (version 2) | ecosystem: Host-associated > Mammals > Digestive system >...
TTGTCAGGGAGAAAACGCCACGCAAGCGCCGTCTCTTGTGGATTGTCGCAGCGGCGGCCGTGCTGGTGGTGTCCGCCGCCGCCGTGCTGGTCCTGCGCAGGCCAAAGCAAGCCGCCGTGCAGGCTGAAGTCAGCACGGAAAACCTGTTTGCACTTCCTGACGCAATGGATGGGAAATAAGATGGGTACTTTCCCCGACACTCCCGTGACGCTTCTTGCGCGTATCGCCGTAGAGGCCACAGGCCAACGGACGGACGAGGCCGCATGGGTGCGGCTCTTCAACCTCTATGCGCCTGCCATCCGCAGGTTCGCCGAACTGCAGGGAACGCCGTCTTCAGAGTCCGAGGACGTGACGCAGGACATCTTTCTGCGGCTTGTCGCCATACTGCGCGGAGGCCGGTACCGTGCCGATGCCGGACGTTTCCGCTGCTATCTCGCCACGCTCGTCCGCAACGAGCTTGTCAGCAGATGGCGCAAGGTGCAGGCCCGCGCGCCATGCGTGCCTCTTGACGCGGTTCCCGACGAAGCCCTCGCCACGTTGCCGTCCGAGGCGGCGGCGCTGCTTGACGCCAAATGGCGGCTCGCCCGCCACGAGGCCGCCGTCGAGCACGCGCTCACCAAGACGGCTCTTTCCCGCCAGTCGCGGGAAATCTATCGGGCATACGCGCTCGAAGGACGAGCAATCGACGAGGTTGCTGCCGCATTCGGCGTATCGCGCAACGTGGTTGCCCAGGTCAAGGTGCGCGTCAACCGCATGGTCACCTCCCTTGAGGCGGAATACGGCGAGTAACGTTGGAAAAATCTCCACCGAGCTGTCATCAGTGCAGACGAGATGCGTTTAACAGGATGGCGGCTGGATGCCCGAAGGGGCGCAGCGTCGGCGGTACATTGACCCGGTAACGGGGATATGGTAAAATCTGCCGCGTTGACGCACTTCTTCCGAAAGACTGGTAATCTTGCAAGGGCGTGCGGCAGCGAGAGCATATCTGCTCACATGGATATGTTCCCGTTCGCGTTCCCCTTTGGGCATACCAGTCGCCTCGGAAGAGAACCGTTCGGGAACTTTTTTTTACAGGAGATGCAAGAGATGATGAAAGTACGAAATAGCCGTTTGGCGATCGCGACGATCGCCTTCGCGTGTGGCCTTGCCGCATTTGCGATGCCCACAAAAGATGAACTGGTCCAGGCGCAGAAGCTGCTAGATGACCTGACGGCGGACGACGTGCGTGCGCTGAACGCCGGGACGAAGAAGCCCGGCGAGGTGGCCGCCGCGCAGATGGCGCTGGCAGGCGAGGCCGAAACGGAAGCCGGCAAGTACCTGCTCCTGCAGGGGGCGTTCAAGCTGTACGCCCGCAGCGCGGACTACGACGCGGCGGCGGACGCGCTTGCGCGGATGCGCAAGGAGATTGCCGACCTGCCGCCGGAGGTTGTGGTGGAGCTTGTGAACGGCGAGATGCGTCGCGTGGCGGCGGACAAGGCGCCGAAGGTGCTGGCCATATTCCGCGACGCACAGCGGACGATCAAGTGCCGCAAGGAGCTGGCGGCGGCGGAGACAGCCGCCAAGGCAAGACCGGGAGACAAGGCGACCCAGCGCCGCCTGGCGGAATGCCACGCCGGCCTCGGCGATTGGGCGAAGGCGCTGGAGGTCTTCGCGCAGATTGGCGACGAGGCGGCGAAGTACGAGCTTGATCCCTCTTCCGCGAAAGGGTATGACGCGCTGAAGGCGGCGAACTACTGGTGGGAGTATTCGGCTAAGGACGACGAGCCGTTCAAGGTGCACGCGGCCGTTCTCTATCGGAAGGGCCTTGCCGACGGGTCGATCTCAGGCCTGCGCAAGAGCCTCGCTGAGAAGCGGCTCAAGCAGATGGAGTCGGTCATGTCGGCGGCAGACAAGGCAACTCCCGACGCTTCGAGCGGTACGGGAGAAGCGCAGAAGCCCGCTGCCCCGGCTCCCGCCGTGAACGGGAAGGAGATATCCGTCAAGCTGGCGACGGGCGTGACGCTGGACTTCGTACCGTGTCCGGCAGGGACATTCGAGATGGGGAAGCCGGACGATGACGATAAGGAATCTCCAACTTTCAAGCACAAGGTCACCATCACGCGGCCTTTCTGGATCGGGAAGTATCAGGTGACGAGGGGGGCTTGGGCGCAATTCTCGAAAGAGGCCCGTACTCATGACATTGAAAAGTCGAGGTTCGGCGGAAACAACGCTGCCATGGTGGATGTCTCGTTCTACGAGGTGCTTCAGTTTTGTGGCTGGATGAATCGGCGGTACAAGGCATCCCTGCCCAAGGGATGTGTGTTCCGCCTCCCAACCGAAGCCGAATGGGAATATGCCTTGAATGCCGGAGGAAACCCCGAAAGCCTGTACATCAAGTGGCGGGATGGTGACAAGTCCGTCGAAAGCCAGATAATGGTAACATTTAATGACTTTAAAAAGATCGCCGATGAGAACAATACCGTTATAACGAAACCTTATAGACTTCCTCCTATGACGGTTGGAACAAAAGCTCCGAACGATTGGGGCATCTATGACATGTTAAGCAATGGACGGGAATTTGTGCTTGATACGGTGAACAATTTGAGATGGACAGGCGGTCACGGAATGTATTATAACGATTATCTGGGGGGGAAAGGTATTCTGCTTTACAAGGAATCGGAAACGGATCCGTTTCGCTTTGTGCTCAATTCTTCATGCCCGCTGATTAGGGGAGATTTGTCCTGCAAGGGGTCGTGGTACATGAAAAGCCGTGGCAGACCAGACAGAAAGGACGATATGTTTACAACCTTCCGCCTCGTCATCGGCCCTGACCTGCTGAAGGAGCGCGGCATCAAGTTTCGCTGACCTCGGCAAGTGACGGTGGTGTGGCGGTGGCTTGACAATATGTAACTAGATTCAAAAGAGGCAGGACAGATGAAGAAAGCAGAAATAAAACGGCTGGTGGCAACGATGATTGCTTTCGCGTGCAGTCTCGCCGTGTACGCGATGCCAACGAAAGATGAACTTGTCCAGGCGCAAAAGCTTGTGCAGGATCTGACGGCGGACGACGTGCGTGCGCTGAACGCCGGTACGAAGAAGCCCGGCGAGGTGGCCGCCGCACAGCTGGCGATGGCAGACGATGCCGAGACGGAGGCTGGCAAGTACCTGCTCCTGCAGGGCGCGTTCAAGCTGTACGCCCGCAGCGCGGACTACGATGCGGCGGCAGACGCGCTTGCGCGGATGCGCAAGGAGATCGCCGACCTGCCGTCGGAGGTGGTGGTGGAGCTGGTCAACGGCGAGATGCGTCGCGTGGCGGCGGACAAGGCGCCGAAGGTTCTGGCCATCTTCCGCGACGCGCAGCGGACGATCAGGTGCCGCAAGGAGCTCGCGGCGGCGGAGAATGCGGTGAAGGCGAGGCCGGGGAATACGGCGGCCCAGCGTCGCCTGGCGGAGTGCCACGCGGGCCTCGGCGACTGGGCCAAGGCGCTGGAGGTCTTCGCGAAGATCGGCGACGAGGCGGCGAAGTACGAGCTTGATCCCTCTTCCGCGAAAGGTTATGACGCGCTGAAGACGGCGAACTACTGGTGGGAGTACCAAGCGAAGGACGACGAGCCGTTCAAGGTGCATGCGGCGGTTCTCTATCGGAAGGGACTTGCCGACGGCTCGATCTCTGGCTTGCGCAAGACTCTCGCCGAAAAACGAGTCAAGCGGATGGAGGCGGTTCTGCTGGCGGAAGACAAGGCGACTCCCGCTGCTTCTGGGAAGCAACCCAACGCGCTCTACTGCGTGATCGACCTTTCGGCAGGGCCCAAGGCGGACAAGTATCCCGTCTCGTACCTCAACGCCGAGCCGAAAGGCGGTTGGACGGACGAGTACAAGACTATGAAGCTCGTCCTGCGCCGTATCGAGCCAGGCAGGTTCATGATGTGCGGCGAGTATGACGTGACGCTTACGAAGCCGTTCTACATCGGCGTGTTTGAGGTGACGCAGAAGCAGTACGAGCTGGTGACTGGTTCCAATCCGTCCAAAGACAGGGGTGATACACGACCAGTGGGAAATGTTTCCTGGGACACAATTCGTGGTAATTCCTCGACCTACAACTGGCCGAGTTCGGTGAATGTCGACCCTTCGACATTCATGGGTAAGATACAGGCTCGGACGGGTCACAACTTTGACCTGCCAACCGAGGCGCAGTGGGAATACGCTTGCCGGGCTGGAACCAAGAGCAAATACAATAACGGTGGTGATTCCGAGGAGGATTTGAAGAAGCTGGGACGGTTTACGCTCAACCAGAAACTGCGTGGTTGGGGGGAGCCCGAAGCGGATTTCGCCAGGCACGAGCCGGACGGGAAGGGTGGTTTTTCTGAGAGTTATACGGTTGTCGGCTCCTATCTGCCGAATGCTTGGGGACTCTATGACATGCATGGGAACGTGTGGGAGTGGTGTCTAGACTGGAGTGGGGATTTGTCTGGCGGAATGAGGGATCCTGTGGGTTCTTCCTCAGGGTCAGATCGGGTGGGACACGGCGGCTGCTGGTTCACAAGTGCGGAATTATGCACCTCATCCTACCGAGGCGACTTCAGACCGTCGAAAGTGTACACCAACGTCGGCTTCCGTCTTGCTAGAACCTTATCAGAGTAGTGAGCGGAAGCGCAAACGCGGCATCAAGTGTCCCTGCCGAGGCAAGTGACGATGGTTACGGCCAGAGAGCGAAGAAAATAACAAGATTTAAGGAGACTGAAATGAAGAGTACTGGAATAACCCGGCTGGTAGTCTCGGCGGTCGCCGTCATGTGCGGCCTCGCCGTGTGCGCGATGCCAACAAAAGATGACCTTGTCCAGGCACAGAAGCTTGTGCAGGATCTGACGGCGGACGACGTGCGCGCGCTGAACGCCGGGACGAAGAAGCCCGGCGAAGTGGCCGCCGCACAGCTGGCGATGGCGGACGATGCCGAGACGGAGGCTGGCAAGTACCTGCTCCTGCAGGGGGCGTTCAAGCTGTACGCCCGCAGCGCGGACTACGATGCGGCGGCAGACGCGCTTGCGCGGATGCGCAAGGAGATCGCCGACCTGCCGTCGGAGGTGGTGGTGGAGCTGGTCAACGGCGAGATGCGGCGCGTGGCGGCGGAGAAGGCGCCTAAGGTGCTGGCCATATTCCGTGACGCGCAGCGGACGATCAGGTGCCGCAAGGACCTCGACGAGGCGGAGAAGGCTGTGAAGGCGAGGCCTGGGAATGCGGCGACCCAGCGCCGCCTGGCGGAATGCCACGCCGGCCTCGGAGACTGGGCGAAGGCGCTGGAGGTCTTCGCGAAGATCGGCGAAGAGGCGGCGAAGTACGAGTTGGATCCCTCTTCCGCGAAGGGTTATGACATGCTGAAGGCGGCGAACTACTGGTGGGAGTATTCGGCGAAGGACGACGAGCCGTTCAAGGTGCATGCGGCGGTTCTCTATCGGAAAGGACTGGCTGACGGTTCGATCTCCGGCCTGCGCAAGAGCCTCGCCGAGAAGCGGCTCAAGCAGATGGAGGCTGTCATGCCGGCAGAGGACAAGGCTGCGCCCGCCGCTTCGGGGAAGCAATCCAACGCGCTCTACTGCGTGATTGACCTTTCGGCAGGGCCCAAGGCGGACAAGTATCCCGTCTCGTACCTCAGCGCCGAGCCGAAGGGCGGTTGGACGGACGAGCACAAGACCACGAAGCTCGTCCTGCGACGCATCGAGCCGGGGACGTTCAAGATGGGCGGCGAGTATGATGTCTCGCTCACAAAGCCGTTTTACATCGGCGTCTTCGAGGTGACGCAGAAGCAGTATGAGCTGGTGACGGGAGAGAAGCCGTCCAGGTTCAAAAGCGATATGCGGCCGGTGGAGACTGTGTCATACGATAGTATACGCGGCAAGGACGAGGGTACGAAGTGGCCCGAGTCATCGGGTGTCGATGGGGATGGCTTCATGGGGAAACTGAGGGCACGGACGGGGATCGACGGCTTTGACCTGCCGACCGAGGCGCAGTGGGAATACGCCTGCCGAGCAGGAACCACGAGCAAATACAACAACGGTGGCGATTCTGAGGACAACCTGAAGAAGCTGGGGCGGTTCGCGTTCAATCAGAAACTGCGCGGATGGCGGGAGTCCGATGCGAACTTCGTCCGGCACAAGCCGGACGGGAAAGGTGGGTGTTCGGAGGCTCACGCGATTGTCGGTTCATATTTGCCGAACGCTTGGGGACTCTACGACATGCACGGGAACGTGTGGGAATGGTGTCTCGATTGGCGAGGCAACTTGTCGGGCGGGGTGAAGGATCCCGTTGGCTCTTCCTCAAGGTCGAGCCGGGTGAGGCGCGGCGGCAGCTGGTACGGCAGCGCGGGCAGTTGCACCTCGTCCTACCGGTTCCACCGCGCTCCGTTGTACGGAGACCACGACATCGGCTTCCGCCTTGTCAGAACCCTGTCGGAGTAGCGTGAGGAAGTGCAAGCGCGGCGTCAAACTTTCCAATCTCGGCAAGTGACGGTTGCCACGCGGTTGTCTACGAGAGAACTTAACGAGATTTAAGGAGACTGAAATGAAGAGTACAGGAATAAACCGACTGGCCGTCCTGACGGTAGCCATCATGTGCGGTCTCGCCGTGTGCGCGATGCCAACGAAAGATGAACTTGTCCAGGCGCAGAAGCTTGTGCAGGACCTGACGGCGGACGACGTGCGCGCGCTGAACGCCGGGACGAAGAAGGCGGGCGAGGTAGCCGCCGCGCAGCTGGCGATGGCGGACGAGGCCGAAACGGAAGCCGGCAAGTACCTGCTCCTGCAGGGCGCGTTCAAGCTGTATGCCCGCAGCGCAGACTACGATGCGGCTGCAGATGCGCTTGCGCGGATGCGCAAGGAGATCGCCGACCTGCCGCCGGAGGTGGTGGTGGAGCTGGTCAACGGCGAGATGCGGCGCGTGGCGGCGGACAAGGCGCCGAAGGTGCTGGCCATCTTCCGCGACGCGCAGCGGACGATCAGGTGCCGCAAGGACTTCGACGCGGCGGAGAAAGCTGTGAAGGCGAGGCCGGGGAATACGGCGGCCCAGCGTCGCCTGGCGGAGTGCTACGCTGGCCTCGGCGACTGGGCGAAGGCGCTGGAGGTCTTCGCGAAGATCGGCGACGAAGCGGCGAAGTACGAGCTTGATCCCTCTTCCGCGAAGGGTTATGACGTGCTGAAGGCGGCAAACTACTGGTGGGAGTACCAAGCGAAGGACGACGAGCCGTTCAAGGTGCATGCGGCGGTTCTCTATCGGAAGGGGCTGGCCGACGGCTCGATCTCCGGCCTGCGCAAGACGCTTGCCGAAAAACGCGTCAAGCAGATGGAGTCCGTCCTCCCGGCGGCAGATGATGTTGCTGCCGCCAACGTTTCCGCCGCGCCTCGCGGCGGCGGCCAACCAAAGACGAAGTTGCTTGACCTTGGCGGTGGTGTGCAGATGGAGATGATCTACGTTGCCCCTGGTTCGTTCGTGATGGGAAGGGATGATGGACGTGAAAATAGGAGACCTGCCCACAAGGTGACGCTGACGAAGGGGTATTGGCTGGGCAAGTACGAAGTGACGCAAAAGCAGTGGCGGCATGTCATGGGGCGCGTCACGTCAAATTTCAAGGGTGATGACCTCCCTGTGGATACGGTCTCGTGGGATGACTGCCAGCGTTTCATCACGAAGGTGAACGCAAGCCTGGGTGGCGATGGAGTGCGGCTTCCAACGGAGGCGGAGTGGGAATATGCCTGTCTTGCGGGGGCGGCAGGTGATTTCGGAGGGACTGGCAGTCCTGACGAGATGGGATGGTACAAGGAGAATTGTGGTGGCAACACGCACCCGGTAGGGGAGAAGCCGGCGAATGACTGGGGGTTCCATGACATGCACGGCAACGTGTACGAGTGGTGCAGTGACTGGTGGGGAGATTATCCACACGAAGACGTTTCAGATCCGGTGGGACCATCTTCGGGGATGTATCGGGTATTTCGTGGCGGTGGATGGCATGATCCAAAGAAGTATTATACTTCGACCGACCGGTGGAGGGAAAAGCCTTCGTTCGCGGATAAGGCTTCTGGTTTCCGCCTCTGCATGTCGGTGGATCAAGATGCTCCGTCTGGCAGGGCTGTTTCTCGGGGAAGCGGCGCTCCCGCCGCTTCTGTGAAAGCACCAGAAGCGAACGGGGAACGCCCTAAGGATATGTCGTTGACATTGCGAGGCGGTGTGGCAATGGATTTCGTGGGATGTCCGGCAGGTTCGTTCATGATGGGCAAGCCCGGTGATTCGGATCCCAAGAGCGCCACATTTGAACACAAGGTCACGATTACGCGTCCGTTCTGGATGGGGAAGTTCCCGGTCACCGTCGAGCAGTGGACGAGCGTCATGGGACGATTGAATCTTTCCGATGCGCAAAAGGCGATGGGGCCAAAGATGCCGGTGAATATGGATCGAGCAGATGTCATGACTTTAGCCTTGAAGTTGACGCGCATGAACCAGAACAAATTGCCGAAAGGGTATGTTATTCGGCTGCCGTCGGAAGCCGAATGGGAATATGCCGCACGCGCGAACTCGACAGACCCAGACGACCCTTACGCATGGATCCGAGGCGGCGGCAGGAAGTTTGACGGTGAGTGGGACAAGTACAGGACGCCAACAAAGGACATTTTGGCTTTTCTCAAGGGCAAGGGCTTTGAATTTTCGTACAATGAAAAGCAAAAGAAACGAATAGCCCAGACTGGACAACCGGAATTGCCATTCTTTGGAAAGATATTTGGGTGTGTTGGCGAACACCAGCCAAATGCATGGGGCATCCATGATTTCTTCCATGGACGCGATGGATGCGAAACGGTTTTGGACACCGTTTCAGCCTCCGTTCAGTCTGATTTCTTTAGGAAGGATCGCAGTGAGTACTTTTTCAAGGACGAGGATTCCGATCCGCTGAATTATGCCGGTGAAAGAAAGATACATGCAATCATGCTGAATGATGGCCCCAAGATGCATTCGGCAACAGGTCATCCCAAGATTCTGTTTCGCCTCGTCATCGGCCCAGACCTGCTGAAGGAGCGCGGGATCAAGTAGTCAGGCCGCGAATCGTGCGTCCACAAGGCTCGGCAATCCATCGTTCGTAGGCAGGGTGCCCTCGCCCTGCATGGAAAGCTGGAGGTGTTGCCCCTTTCCAGCTACGGACTATCCGCCGAAGCAGCAAGGACGAGGGCGTCCTTGCTACGAAGCATGGATGGTTTCGTGGCAGTTACACGATTCGCGGGTACGCCCGGCCGTGCCCTGCTGAAATGCGGAGTTTGTCCGCAGCCTGCGAATTTGTGGTATACTTTAGCCCATGGAGAAAACTAGGCCCATACTCTATGGCGTGGCGGACTACGCGCAAATCCGCAAAAAGAACGGGTGGTTCGTGGATCGCACCGCGAAAATCCGCGATTTGGAGAACACTGCCTACGCGATGTTCCTGAGGCCGCGCCGGTTCGGCAAGTCGCTTATCGTGTCGATGCTGCATGCCTATTATGACGTCAATTTCGCCAATCGGTTTGACGAGTTCTTCAGTGGTACGGACATTGGCGCGAACCCGACAGATGAGCGTGGACGCTATCTGGTCCTCTATTTCGATTTCTCCGCTATCTCCAAGAATCCGTCTGAAGTCCAGGTGAAGTTTGACAGGTATGTCTCGCTCTGCTGCGACACGTTCGCCCGCAGCTACCGGGACAGGCTTCCAGATGGCTTGGCGGATCGCATACTGAATGATTCAAACAGCGACGAGAAGATCAACGAGATTGTACTCGGACTCAAGGGGACTGGCCGCAAACTCTACGTCCTGATTGACGAGTACGACAACTTTACGAACACGATCCTCGCCGAGAGCGGACAGAAAGCATACGACGAACTCTGCCACGGCGGCGGCTTCTTCAAGCAGTTCTTCGCCAATCTGAAAACCGCCACGTCCGATACCGACGCCCCGGTGTCGCGCCTGTTTGTCACGGGCGTGTCGCCGGTGACGATGGACGACGTGACTAGCGGATTCAACATCGGCACGAACATCTCGCTCATGCCGCAGTTCGCCGACTTCACGGGCTTCCGCCACGACGACCTTCGCGCTATATCCGACTACTACGGCGCACAGTGCGGCTTCGACGCGGACAGGGCGTACAACGCCGCGCTCACGTGGTACGACAACTACCGTTTCGGGAGCGCAGATGCGCCGCCTTTGGCAAACACGACAATCGTACTTTCGTTTTTCAACTATCTTTGGCAGACAAGTCAGTTCCCCGACGACATGGTGGACGAGAACCTTTGTACGGACTACGCGAAGATTCGCCATCTCATCACGGTTGACCGTCGGCTCAACGGCAATTTCCACGTGCTGGAAAACCTGTTGGCGGGCGGCTCGCTGGAGGAGAATCTGATCAAATCGTTTCAAGCTCGGGAGCTTTCGAGGAAGGAGAACTTCACGTCGCTCCTCTATTGGCTCGGCATCACGACGATTACGGGCAAGAAATTCGGAAAGACGGTGTTCGGCATCCCCAACGAGACACTGAAGGGCCTCG
>Ga0310690_10012285_pt1 | contig 10525 bp, 7 predicted proteins | sample AusTroGonzalo_MG_2_FD_207661 | JGI IMG/M metagenome (GOLD analysis project Ga0310690, IMG submission 207661) | Bovine rumen microbial communities from tropical cattle in Woodstock, Queensland, Australia - Gonzalo_04 (v2) (version 2) | ecosystem: Host-associated > Mammals > Digestive system >...
CATAGGATACAACTTACCCGGCTGGATGCGTTCGCTAATGATATTCATATTGGTATTGACCATGTATGAGACAACGGGATCCCCCGAGTTAGACCATGCGAAATAGAGCGTAGCAATATTATGGTAGAAGGGCGTCAATGAAAAATACTCTTTTTCTTCTATATTGTTGATATGGAACACTTTTCCGTTCTTGTTGATAAAAGCAGGTTCTTTATTAGACGCAAATCTCTTATCTTCTCCCAACAAATATACCGGAGCATAACCGCATGAGAATGAACCAGCTCCAACAAATTGCGGCTGAATCACCATTTCTCCTTGCCTATTTATGTATCCATAGAGTAATTCTTCTGGGTACGGTGCGTCATGGTCATCAGGAAAGAGCGAGTAACACTCATATGTTGTTGCTGCAGGCCACAGATCGGTCGTATCCAACTCGGGCAACATTCCCTCATTGAAATGACAAGCGACGAACATGAAGCATACTCCAATGAAGAGGCACAAACGGGTAATATATGATGTTTTTATCATGATTATTTTTTAAAGAGCGATTCCCTTTTATTGCAAGCAATTATCAAGTGCGGTTTGCAGCGCTTTGGTATCCAGATGCTGACCGATGAAGACGAGTTTCTGCATGCGGTCGCCGTACTGCTCATTCCAATCGTGACGCAGTTGGGCATCGTCTGCCATGAGTTGCATCAACTCCTCTTTAGGCATGGTAGCGAACCACTCTCCGGCCTTGCGGAGATTGAACTGCTTACCGGCTTGTTCGAAGAGGTAGCACATATCATATTCTTCGGCAAAATAGCACATTCCTTTGCAGCGGATGACATTCTTTGGCCAATGCGCTGCTACAAACTCATCAAAGAGCCCGAGGTCGAAAGGCTTACGCGCGTAATATACATAGGTGTCGATGCCGAACTCTGCCAGATGGTCATGACCCTCGTGATCATGATCATGGTCATGATGATGATGTTCGTGCTCGTGCTCATCCTCGTCATCGTCATCATCGTCATGATGGTGCTCGTGATGATGAGAAGCGTCCTCTACTTCCTGGATCCAAGCGGCAGATGTAGCCGTCTTGTCGAAGTCAAACATACGGGTGTTGAGTAGCTTCTCAAGGGGCACATCGCAGTAGTTAGTCTCGATGATTTCTGCGGTGGGTTGTATGGCGCGAATGATTGATTTGATGCGAGCCGACTCTTCTTCGCTAACTTCGGAAGCTTTATTTAGCAGGATGATATTACTGAACTCAATCTGCTCAATAACGAGTGCTGCAAGGTCTTCTTCCTTGGGGACATAGTGCGCCAAAGCGTCCCCGTTATCGAACTCATCGCGGAGCCGAAGAGCATCTACAACCGAGCAGATACAATCGAGTACAGGTAGGCCGTCTTCGGCAAATTGCGGTACCATCTGTGCGTAGGAACAGAGCGTCTGCGCGATCGGTGCAGGTTCACAAATACCGCTCGCTTCAATCACAATATAATCGAAGGCTTTCTGTGCAGCCAGGTCATGGAGCTGCTGAATAAGGTCCATCTTGAGAGAACAGCATATACATCCGTTTTGGAGGGCTACAAGGGAGTCGTCCTGTTGGCTTACTACCCCGCCCTTTTGGATAAGCGACGCATCAATATTCACTTCACCGATATCGTTGACGATAACGGCAAAACGAATACCTTTTTCGTTGGTTAGAATGCGGTTCAACAGGGTTGTCTTACCGCTGCCGAGATAGCCGGTAATTAACAATACCGGGATTTTATTTATTGTAAGCGGCATAGTCCGGATAATATTTGTCAACAAATTCCGTTTGGTGGTAACGCTCGCATGTCTGGAGCACATAACCGAGGATAGCCGATTCGCGATCCACGGTGGATTTCATGAGCTCGCGTTGACGGCGATCGAGTGCCTGATAGAAATGAATATACTCAGCACAGTTCTGCGCTACGACATCCATGATAGCAAGTGCTTTCTCGTCCTCGTGGAGCAGGAAATACATCGACGCCATCGAAGCGGAGGTGTAGTCATACGGGATATTGCAACCGGGCAGTTGCTCTTCGGCATAGTCCAGCACCTCAAGCGCTTTGTCGCGTTGGTTCTCACGGATGAGCTGTTCTGCGAGTTGGGCGAACATCATGCGGTGCGTGCGGCACATACGCATCAGGTTCTCATCAATATAGATGCCCGGGATGTTCATATTGCCGTAGGCAAACTTATGCATCATGTTCTCGTACATCTTCTCCGTGTTGACACGCGGCTGTCCGTCACGACTGCGTGTCGGAGTGATCTGATAAGCCAAACCCGTGAGTTCCATATACGGCTCCAGACCGAGGTAATAGTCATTTCCGACCGTTGCACAGAAGTACATGGGTCGTTGCCATTTATTGGTGGAGAGCATCTCCATGATCATCATCTCCGAGCGCGTGTACATGCGTTTCTTTCTAAAAGGTATCTGCTCGCCGGAAGGAGTCTCCACGTAGAGCTGGTCAGACGGCAGGTAGTTTTCCCCTTCGCGTGTCTTGGTGCGCGGGTCGTCGGAACGCAGGAAATTGAAGGCCTTCTCGACGGAGATAGGCTGCCCGAGACGATTATCGACACGAGCTATCTCATTGGCTCCGGGCATGTAGTCCTTGTACTCCCACGAGATAGGCAGCGCTGCCGACTCATAGTACGGACGCTTCATCTGGGCGATGTACCAATCGGTCTGGAGATAACTCAAGTTGCAGACACGCAGGTCGGTTCCTACTTCTTCCACCTCCTGGTTGTACCAAAGCGGGAAGGTGTCGTTGTCACCATTGGAGAAGAGGATCGCTTGCGTCTCGCAGGACTTCAAATAATTGGCTCCGAAGTCACGGCAAGAATAACGGTTCGAACGGTCATGATCGTCCCAGTTCTGTTGTGCCATCAACGCCGGAACACCTAAGGCCAAAATGAACATTACTGATGCTACGACAGCCTTTCCACCCTCCGATTTGAGGCTGTTATTCATCCAATCGATGAGAGCCAAAACACCCAAGCCGATCCAGATACAGAAGGCATAGAACGAACCCGCATAGGCATAGTCTCGTTCACGCGGCTGGTAGGGCGTTTGGTTAAGGTACATCACGATGGCGAGACCGGTGAGGAAGAAGAGGAGGAAGGTCAATGTGAAGTTCTTCCAGCCTTCCGCTTTGCCGTCTTGACCGCGTTTGCCGCATTGCCAAACGATACCGATGATACCGAGCAAGAGCGGCAGGAAATAATAAACATTATGTCCCTTGTTCTCTTTGAGTTCGGTAGGTAGCAACGATTGGTCGCCGAGCATCGCATTGTCTATGAACGGAATACCGGAAATCCAGTTGCCTTTCGTTATCTCACCGTAAGACTGCAGGTCATTCTGACGGCCGGCAAAGTTCCACATGAAATAGCGCCAATACATGAAATTGACCTGATAACGGAAGAAGAACCGGAGATTCTCCGCAAAAGTCGGGCAGTACTCCGTTTTCTGCTGTCCGCAGTAGTCATATTTGATGCGTTTGCCTTTGACGTTGGCCCACTCTTTATAGGCACTCACATGACTTCCCTGACTCGAATACATACGCGGGAAGAGCATGCAGAATTGCGGCATATATTTGTACGAAGACTTGTATCCGGTGATCACATAACGGTCCTTCTCACCCTCTTTCTTGGGCGCCGGAGCGTACTGCGCATGACCTTGTTTCTCGACAGGAATACACATATTGCCTTCGATCCTGAGCTCAACGGGTGCGTTGTATGTTTGGCCGTAGAAAAGGGGTCTATCACCATACTGCTCGCGGTTTAAGTAATACTTGAGCGAGAAGACGTTATCCGGCGAGTTCTGGTCCATGGGAGTGTCCGCGTTAGAGCGGATAACGAGTGCTGCATAGGAGCTGTATCCTACAAGGATAACGGTGACCATCAGTACGGCCGTGTTCGCCCAACGCCATTGACGTTTGCGGGTGTACCAAATAGCCCAGGCGAGGATGCCGACGGTCAGCACAAGGCATATCCACATACCGGTGTTAAACGGACAGCCGAAGACGTTCACGAACAACAATTCGAACCATCCGATGAGCGTCGGGAAGCCCGGAATGATACCGTACAGGATGACCAGCAAGACCGCACAGGAAGCAAGGAAAGCGTAGAACAATCCTTTCCACGAGAATTCGTATTTGCGGAAATAGTAAACAAGCCCGATCGCGGGGATGGTCAAGAGGTTCAAGAGGTGTACGCCGATACTCAAGCCCATGAGGTACATGATGAGAATGAGCCATTTATCACTGCCTTCTTCGTCCGCCTGTTCGTCCCATTTGAGGATGAGCCAGAAGACCACAGCCGTGAAGAGGGATGAGGACGCATATACCTCGCCTTCAACCGCCGAGAACCAGAAGGTGTCAGAGAAGGTGTACGCGAGTGCGCCTACCGTTCCTGCACCGAGGATAGCGATGCTTTTCCAAAGGGTGTCTGGTTGCACTAACTTCTTCGCGAGCGCAGTGATCGTCCAGAAAAGGAAGAGAATCGTGAAGGCGCTTGCGAGAGCAGACAACGCGTTGACACACATAGCGACATGCGCCGTGTCGGACGCAAAGAGGCTGAAGAAATGGCCCATCAGCATGAAAAACGGTGCTCCGGGCGGGTGTCCTACGTCTAATTTCCAAGCACTTGAGATGAACTCACCGCAGTCCCAAAAGGAAGCGGTCGGTTCCATTGTCAGGAGATACGTGGCTGCGGCGACAGCAAAAACGAGCCATCCGCAAAGCGTATTCCAAAATTTGAATTGTTTCATTTTTTATCGTTTGATTTTAATTTTTTGTCAACTGGTCTTCTGGTCTATTGGTCTCATAGAGCGCATAATACACCAAATTGGGCACAAAGGTACTACAAAAAATTGAGAATTGAAAATTAAAAATTAAAAATTCCGCTTTTTTAGGGCAAAATGCATTTTTTTATAAAAAAAGTACGCGCGCTCTTGCGTATATGAAAAAATTGTTGTATCTTTGCACGCTTTTTGTGAAAAATTTTAAAAACAGTATATATGATTAATGTTGGAATTATCGGGTGCGGGTTCGTAGGAGGGGCCCTGAAGAATTGGCTTGAGAACAACAATCCGGAGTGTAAACTCTTTATCAGCGACCCATATAAGGGTTACAATGATGACTTGAGCCAAATCGACATCGCCTTCCTGCAGATTCACGTACCCACAGAAGAGGATGGAACGCAAGATTTGCGTCTGATGACTGAACTGATCAAGAACCTGCCGGACGTTCCGGTGTTTGTACGCACCACCATTCTGCCAGGCACCAGTGAGCGCTTGTCCAAAGAGACCGGACACCAAGTTTGTTACATGCCGGAGTTCTTGACCGAGCGCACGTTCATCGAAGACTTCAACAAGCAGACGATGGTATTCACCGGTGCGCAAGAGTTATTAACCAAGATTTTTGTGGGCAAGAAATTTACCGTCATGTCCCCGCTAGAGGCAGAGTTGACCAAGTACATGCACAATGTGTTCGGTGCTTACAAAGTGACCTATTTCAATGCTTGTCGCGAGTATTGTGAGAAGATGGGAGCCGACTGGAGAAAAGTCCATACCGGAGTGCTGCTTTCGGGTTACATCAACGACACACACACGTACGTCCCGGGCCCGGATGGTAAGTTCGGTTACGGCGGCAAATGCTTCCCGAAAGATGTGAATGCGTTTGCTGAAATGACCAAAGGTACATCGCTCGGCACGTTGCTGGAGCACCTGCATGAGTTGAATGTTCATTTCCGTGGATTTGAGGAACATATCTGATTATGAAAATAGCAGTTGCAGGAACAGGATATGTGGGGTTAAGTATCGCTACCCTACTCGCCCAATACAATGAGGTGACCGCGGTGGATATCGTACCCGAGAAGGTCGATATGATTAACCGTCGTCAGTCGCCTATTCAGGACGAGTATATTGAGAAGTATCTGGCCGAGAAGGATTTGCATCTGACAGCAACGCTTGATGCCGAAGCGGCGTACAAAGACGCAGAATACGTGGTGATAGCTGCGCCGACAAACTATGATAGCCAGCGTAACTATTTCGACACCAGCGCCGTGGAGAACGTCATTGAGACCGTTCTGCGCGTCAATCCAAACGCTATCATGGTCATCAAATCCACTATTCCTGTGGGCTACACCGTTTCCGTCCGCAAGAGATACAATACGGACAATATCCTCTTCTCCCCGGAGTTCTTACGCGAAAGTAAGGCACTCTATGATAACTTGTATCCAAGTCGTATCATTGTCGGGACAATCCTAGACAATAGTCCTATGTATCACGTGGCTGAGACATTCGCGAACCTACTTAAAGAAGGTGCTCTCAAACAAGACGTGGAAGTACGCATTATGGGTCTTACCGAAGCCGAAGCGGTCAAGTTATTTGCCAACACGTATTTGGCGCTGCGTGTTTCCTATTTCAACGAACTTGACACCTATGCAGAGATGAAAGGCCTAAACACACAGGATATTATCGATGGCGTTTGTCTCGACCCACGTATCGGTACGCATTACAACAATCCGTCATTCGGCTACGGCGGATATTGTCTCCCTAAAGACACCAAGCAACTGTTAGCCAACTACCAGGACGTGCCGGAGAACCTCATTGAAGCCATCGTTGAGTCCAACCGCACACGTAAGGATTTCATCGCAGACCGTGTATTGGAGAAGGCCGGATATTATCATAGTAATGGTCAGTTCAACGCGGCCCAAGAGAAGAGTTGTACCATCGGTGTTTATCGTCTGACGATGAAGTCGAATAGCGATAATTTCCGTCAGTCGAGTATCCAAGGAATCATGAAGCGCGTCAAAGCAAAAGGTGCGCAGGTCATCATCTACGAACCTACTCTGCCGGACAACACGACCTTTTTCGGTAGTCTGGTCGTCAACGACATCGCAGAATTTAAGCGTCGCAGCCAGGCCATCATCGCCAATCGCTATGACACGGTATTGGACGACGTGCAAGATAAAGTTTATACACGAGATATTTTCAGGAGAGACTGATATGAGCAATTATACGTTTCATATTTTTTCGCCATACCGCGTTTGTCCGTTAGGAGCACATGTGGATCACCAGCACGGATTGGTGTCCGGCTTTGCGATTGATAAAGGCGTGGATTTATGGTTTGACGTCACTACTGATGGTAGCGTTCGCTTGACGAGCCGTTCGTTCCCTGGTAATGTGAACCTGCGTATTGACGACCGCACACGAGTGAAGGAGGGCAACTGGGGTGATTATGTGCGTGGAGCCAAATACGCGTTGAGTAAACGTTTTGTGCTTAAGAACGGCATTGCAGGCGAGATAGCCGGCTCATTGCCCGTAGGCGGTTTGAGTAGTAGCGCTGCCGTATTGATTGCTTATGTGATGGCGTTTGCCAAAGCGAATAATATCACGCTGACGAAGATGGAAGTGATCAAGATTGCTTCCGAAGCAGAGCGTGAGTATATCGGTCTGAACAACGGTATTTTAGATCAGGCATGCATTGCGTTAGGCGAAGCAGGTAAGTTGTTATTCCTCGATACCGCTACAGAGCAATACCGCTTGATTGAACCCGGAGCTGATTTGGCGGAATATGAGATAGCTATTATTTTCTCGGGTCTAACACGCAGTTTAGTGAACAGCGACTACAACCTGCGTGTAAGCGAGTGCCGTACAGCCGCATGGTGCATGCAGGCATACAAAGAACTGCCTATCAAACCATTAGATCAAACTTTCCTGCGCGATGTGTCGCAAGAATTATACGAAGAGACCAAAGACAAGATGCCGGCTCGCTTTGCCCGTCGCGCCACACACTTCTATTCGGAGTACAAGCGCGTCCGCAAAGGCGTAACGGCATGGGAGAGCGGAAATATGGATCTGTTCGGGCAATTGATCAAACAGAGTTGTGAGAGCTCGATCCACAACTATGAGTGCGGTAGCCCGGAATTGATTAAGATCTATGATTGCTTGAAGGATTTGGAGGGCGTTTATGGCGGTCGATTCAGCGGTGCAGGATTTAAGGGAGCCGTGATAGCATTGGTTGATCCGAAACACAAACAGGCCGTAGAAGAATCCATTACCCGGGAGTACTTGGCAGAATATCCGGAATATAAGAAGACCTTTAAGATTTATTGGGTACATTCGGCAGACGGAGCCCATTTTGTAGAAGCATGAAAACGATTGTAATAGCAGCAGGATATGCAACGCGCTTGGGCGAGTTGACCAAGAACTTCCCAAAACCGTTGTTGAAGATAGGAGAAAAGACTATCTTAGGCCGTTTGTTGGATGATATTGATCCGATTACAGATATCGACGAGCATATTATCATCACGAACCATCGTTTTGCGCCTATTTTTGAACAATGGTCAAAGGAGCAGAAATACAGTAAGCCTATCCGCATAGTGGACGACGGAACGAGTACCAACGAGACGCGGTTAGGAGCTGTGGGAGATTTGCTTTTCGCCATGAACGAATTGTCATTGGATGACGACCTGCTTGTCGTAGCGGCGGATAATTTACTCTTCTTCCGTTTCCAATCGTTTGTGGATTTTGCAAAAGAGAAAGGTACCAGTTGTATCATGTACCATGAGCAGCCGTCGATAGAGAAGTTGCAACGTACGGGAGTAGTGGTATTAGACGAGAACAATCGCGTATTGGAAATGGCAGAAAAACCGCAACAACCCAAGACGAACCATGCCGTTCCGCCGTTCTACATCTATCTTCGCAAAGATTTTGACCTGATTCGTCATTGTTTGGAGAACGGTTGCGGCAATGATGCCCCGGGTAATTTGGCACACTATTTGGTGGATCATACACAAATGCATGCATGGCCGATGGACGGCGGACGTTTTGATATTGGTAGTTTAGACACATATTATGAAGCTTGTGAACGATTTAAATAACAAGACTATTCTGCTGACAGGAGCAGCAGGATTTATCGGAGCAAATCTGACGATGCGTTTAATGCACGATGCTCCGAGCGCTAAGATTATAGGAATCGATAATCTAAATGATTATTATGACCCTGCGCTGAAGGATTTTCGTCTCAAACAGATTGAGGCGGTAGGAGGCAACTGGACGTTTGTCAAGGGAGATATAGCCGACAAAACGCTGATAGATAAACTCTTCGAAGAGTATCAGTTTGATATTGTGATTAACCTGGCGGCACAAGCTGGTGTTCGTTATTCGATTACCAATCCGGATGCCTATATTCAGTCGAATCTGATCGGATTCTACAATATTCTTGAAGCCTGCCGGCATAGTTACGATGGAGGCAAGAAGGGTGTAGAGCATCTGGTTTATGCATCTTCGTCCAGCGTGTATGGCAATAACAAGAAAGTGCCCTACTCGACCGACGACAAGGTAGATAATCCTATTTCACTCTATGCAGCAACGAAGAAATCGAACGAGTTGTTGGCGCACGCTTATTCGAAGTTGTATAATATTCCTTCGACGGGTTTGCGGTTCTTCACAGTGTATGGTCCAGCCGGAAGACCCGATATGGCCTACTTCGGTTTTACCAATAAGTTGCGTAAGGGCGAAACGATTGAGATTTTCAATTACGGCAACTGCAAACGCGACTTTACGTATGTAGATGATATCGTAGAAGGCATATCGCGTATTGTTCGCCATGCGCCGGAGCGGTTGCAGGGAGAAGACGGTTTGCCATTAGCTCCGTATGCCGTGTATAATATCGGTAATTCGCAGCCCGAGAACCTATTGGATTTTGTTGATATATTGCAGCAGGAGTTGGTTCGTGCTGGTGTGTTGCCTGAGGATTATGACTTCGAGTCGCACAAACGACTCGTCCCCATGCAAGCAGGAGATGTACCTGTCACTTTTGCCGACACTTCCGCTCTTGAACGAGACTTCGGTTTCAAACCCCACACTCCTCTCCGCGAAGGATTGCGTAAGTTTGCGGAGTGGTATAAAGAATTTTACATTATGCCCTGATAAATACAAAGATGAACGACTAATCACAACTTACATGTTTACGGATTTATGTCTGAAAGTACTATAAATAATAAACGCATTGCTAAAAACACGATCTTTCTATATATCAGAATGATTGTGGTCATGGCTATCGGACTATATACAGTTCGAGCAATATTGGATATTTTAGGTGCAACAGACTATGGTATTTTTAATGTAATTGGTGGGGTAGTTGGAATGTTTTCTTTTTTGAATGGAACCTTGACGACCGCCTCCCAAAGATATTTCTCTATAGAATTAGCCCAAGGAAATATTACTCGTCTTAATAAGTGGTTTTGTTTGAACATTTCCATCTTCTCCATTTTAATCATCCTGTTTTTGGTTATCGCAGAAACTATAGGATTATGGTTTATCAACACGCAATTGACCATACCTGCAGAACGAATGTTTGCTACTAATATTATATATCAATTTTCTATAATCTCGTTTTGCATCAGTTTCTTCTCCTTACCATACATCGCGTTAATCATTGCACATGAAAAAATGAATACCTTTGCATTAATAAGCATTATTGAGGCAGCCTTCAAATTAGTTATC
>Ga0310690_10012286_pt1 | contig 10525 bp, 13 predicted proteins | sample AusTroGonzalo_MG_2_FD_207661 | JGI IMG/M metagenome (GOLD analysis project Ga0310690, IMG submission 207661) | Bovine rumen microbial communities from tropical cattle in Woodstock, Queensland, Australia - Gonzalo_04 (v2) (version 2) | ecosystem: Host-associated > Mammals > Digestive system >...
CCAATATAAGTTTTTTGAGAAGCGCTTGTATCGATTGTAACAATTGCTTTCTTCCAATCTGAAGTTTTTCCTTCTTGATATCTTACTCTTCTTTTCTTTCCTGTCATTGAAATTGTATTTACATTTAATACTTTTACTTCAAACAATTTTTCAACGGCATTTTTAATATCAATCTTTGTTGCTTTCTTATTAACGCGGAATGTGTATTTTCCGGTCAGCAATTCTTTCGCTAGCCTCTTCTGTAATGATAGGGCTAATAATGATGTCTTCAGCTACCATTATGCATACACCTCCTCTAATTTTTTCACAGCATCTACTGTTAAAATTAAATTTTTATATTTTAATAAATCATATACATTGATTGTAGAAACAGAAATCGTTCTTACGTTTTCTACGTTTCTAGCTGATCTTTGTAATATTTCATCCTTTTCAGGAATCATAATTAATGTTTTACCTTCTATATTCAAATTCTTTAAGGCATTCACAACTTGTTTTGTTTTAATCTCTTGAAAACTAAATTTGTCTACTACTGTTAAAGTATTTTCTAATACTTTAGCACTTAATAAACTTCTAATGGCAAGTTGTTTTTCTTTCTTATTGACTCTATATTTATAAGAACGAGGTTTTGGTCCTAACGCAATACCACCTTTAATCCAATGTGGTGCTCTAATAGATCCTTGTCTAGCACGACCTGTTCCTTTTTGTCTCCAAGGCTTCTTTCCGCCGCCTCTTACTTCACTTCTTGTCTTTGTGCTTTGTGTTCCTTGTCTTTGATTAGACAAATAGTTGACTAACACACTATGAACAACTGCATTATTTGGTTTAATTCCAAATACTTCTTCTTTTAAATCCATTGATTTTAATTTTTTTCCATCAACGTCATATATACTTACTTTAGGCATCTTGTCAGTCTCCTCCTTTCTAGTTCATAGCCTTAACGCTATTTTTAATTTTTAGTATACTACCTTTATTGCCTGGAACGCTACCTTTTACTAAGATAACATTTTTATCGATATCTACACCAACTACTCTTAAATTTTGAATAGTTACTGTCTCTACTCCCATATGTCCTGGTAATTTCTTACCTTTAAATACTCTACCTGGAGTTGAAGTAGATCCCATTGAACCTGGTCTACGGTGATACATAGAACCATGTCCCATAGGTCCTCTTGATTGTCCATGACGTTTAATAACACCTTGGAAACCATGTCCTTTAGAAGTACCTTGAATATCCACTACGTCTCCTACAACAAAGCTATCTACTTTAATAACATCTCCTGGTTTTACGCTTGATATATCTTCTACTCTAAATTCTCTTAAATGTTTTTGTACACTTACATTTGCTTTTTTAAAGTGTCCTGTTTCTGGTTTATTCACTTTATGTTCTTTTACTGCGCCAAATCCTAATTGAACTGCATTATATCCATCTGTTTCAACAGATTTTACTTGCACTACATTACAAGGACCAGCTTCTATCACTGTTACTGGAACAACAGCACCTTTTTCGTCAAAAACTTGTGTCATTCCTAGTTTTTTTCCTATAATTGTTTTCATTTTTTCCTCTCCATTGGCTATTATTTATAATAGCATAGTTATATTTCTCGTTTTTATTTTGCCTCAGAGATATTGGCTTTTAAGAAGTTAACCAATCTAACCTCTAACTTCTAATTTCTAGCTTCTAGCAATAAAATTGCTTACAATTTTATTTCAATATCCACACCAGCTGGTAACTCTAATTTCATTAAGCTATCTGTTGTTTTTTGTGTTGGATAAAGAATATCAATCACTCTTTTATGTGTTCTCATTTCAAATTGCTCTCTAGAATCTTTGTGTTTGTGTGGAGAACGCAATATTGTTACGACTTCCTTTTCTGTAGGTAATGGAATTGGACCAGAAACCTTAGCTCCTGTTTTTTTAGCAGTATCTACTATTTTTTCAGCAGACTGATCTAAAACAACATAATCATAAGCTTTTAGTCTAATTCTAATTTTGCTATTTCCTACTACTGTGTTTGATGTTGCCATATTTTTTTCCTCCTTAATAAAAATTTGTAGAGTTCTAAAGATTTCATCTAGCCTCTAGTTTCTAATTTCTAGCCAATCTCTAGCCTCTAGAACAATACGGCACCTATAAGTTGTTAACGTTTCCTAGTGTTTCATATAACACTATTATAAAATCCAAGATTTTCTTTAGTATTTTGCGAAGTATCATTACTTCTTAAATAATATTAAAGTTTTCCTGGATAAATTTAATTTTTACAGTTAATCAAACTTATCGCCCGGTCTAAGCCAAGACATACTCCATAGAAGTTCCCTCCATCCCTTGCAACCGCAAGGTTGTAGCCACATTCTACTTCATCGCATTTCTTACGCAAGACTAATTATACTACGGAAACAAGCCTTTGTCAACACATTTTTCAAAAAAATTACAAGAAAAAAAGAGATTTATTTTCAATGCATAAATCTCTTTTTAGAACTATATTTTTAACAGTTATTCTGCTTCATTCCTATATTCTCTAATATTCTCTAGCTTCAAATATGTCATTTGTTTCTTCTTTTGCATCTAAAGGCTCATAAACGGTTCCCACAAACCAGGTTTCTTTTGTTTCTTTGTCTCTAATCAAAAACATATATGGTTTATCAAAAGTAATATCAATTTCTTCCGTTGGCATTTCTAAAAGGTAATCATACCAATCGCCAGCTCCCAATCCTCCAAGCATTGTGGCAGCAGCAGCTTTAATTCCATCTTGTGTAAATTCAATATTGGCTTTATGTTTTATTTTGCCAATGAAAACGCCTTTATCTTCTGTCATGTTAGTTAAATTAGCCTTTCCTTCTTCAAAAACGTCTGTTACACCCATTTTCTCTAAATCGTTTTGTAAATCTAAATCATATTCAAAGTCAAATTTTGGTATATACCCATGAATATATGTTAGATATCCCTCTTTAAAGTTTTCAAGTTTCAATTCTTTTAATTTTCCAATCGTTTCTAAAATATCTTCATTGCTATTATTCTCTATATATTGTTCTAAATCTTCTTGAATTGGCATGATTCCAATATATTCTAATGTTGTACCATTATACTCTTTTAAATCTTTAGCAAAAACTTTTACATTTTCATCAACATAAATAGAAAAATCTGTTGAATAGTCTACTCTATCTTTATTTTCATTTAATTTAGCAATATATCCCTCATTTTCACTGCCTTCATTCCATTCATTAATTCCTTTGTCAAACCAAGCATCAAATACTTTTTGGATATTTTCTTCTGAAAAATCGCCATTAAAAATGGAATCATTTTGGCCGTTGTATTCATTCGCATATTTTTCTTCACCTAATGCCCAATTTTTAAAGTCATTATATACTTCTGCACGAATCGCTTCTTCTCCTATCGTTTTAACAGGATCATAATTATTTAAAGATGCATAAACCTTCATACTGGATACATGTTGTGTATCATCAAAAACAATATCATATAGTGATTCATCTGCATACCAATAAAACTTCCATTCTTTATTGGATGGTCTAGCATGGTTATATTCAACACCCATTGTGATATTCTCATCATCAGCATAAGAATACTTTAAAAATTTGTGATTCCATTCCATATCGATTCCAAGCGCATTAATTAATGCGAATTGCAATTCGCTGACATCACTGTCATTTAATAAGTTTGAAATTAATTTTAAAGTATGCTCTTCCACCCATTGATTTATTTTATTGGCATTAGAAAAATCATCAAATACAACATCTGCATTATATTTTGCTTTTAATGCATTAATATAACTCTCTTTAATGTTATTCTCATAAGAATCTCTAATAAAAAATGCATTTGCCAAAGCCATATTTTCGTTAGATTCATATTCTGTTAAATGATATGCTTCGATAATGCTAGCAATTTGATCATGCGCTTCTCCTTCTGTTGCTTCTTCTAACATTTTAAAAGCATATTTAATAGAAAGAGGACTATAGATTTTATTCTTTTTCTCATTCTCAAATTTTAGAAAGCTTAAATCAAATTTTGATAAATTGTTATCTTTTACAGCATATTCATTTTCAGTAACAACTTTCTTGGTTTCACCTCCAACTACTTCTTTTTCTTCTTTTGTAGTAGAATTAGGTTTATTAGCTGCTTGATTTTCTTGTGTATTTTTGACAAAAATACTATTCAATAGTAAATAAATACCTGCTATCACTACAATAAAAAAGAGCACTAATAGGATTGCAAATCCTTTTACATTAGTTTTCTTTTCTTCACTCATTCTTTTGTACCTCCCAATTATATTTTCTGCTTTATTATATCCCTAATATTTTTTTATTGCAATATATTTTTAAATGAGTATTTCTAAATGATATTCTTGCAACCATTGTTCTACTTGTATCAAATATGCCATGAATTGTGGCCCCGTCATCAATTGACCAAACCACGGTCTTGAAAAAGATTTCCCCTCCGTTTCTATCATTTCTCTCATATATTTTTCATTGAATAAAGAAGAGATTTTGTTATCTTTATGATTTATTATATTGATTAACTCAAGTTTTACTTTTTGCAAGTAATTGGGATTATGCGTTTTAGGATATGGACTTTTCTTTCTAAAAACAATTTCTTCTGGCAAATATCCTTCAAAAGCTTTTCGTAAAAGTCCTTTTTCTCTTCCTTTATATGCTTTCATTTCCCAAGGAATATTCCAAGCATACTCCACAATTCTATAATCGCAGAAAGGCACTCGAACTTCTAGTCCATTTTGCATAGCCATTCTATCGGTTCTATCTAATAACGTTTGCATAAACCAATTAGAAGTTAAATAAATTAGTTTTCTGTGAAGAATGGTTTCTTGACTATCCGTATCTAAGAACTCTACTTTAGATAAACTTTTTTCATATTCTGTATCAATATACTCCTTTAAATTAATTTTTTTACTAATTTCTTCTTTCAACATATTTTGTCTTTCTTCCAGCGCTAATGACCATGGAAACGTATTACTAGAAAGGCTATCTTCTCTAAAATACCAAGGATATCCTCCAAATATTTCATCAGAGCACTCTCCGCGATAATGCTACTTTATTGGTTTTTGCTATTTCATCAAAAAACAACAAATAAGAAGAATCTACATCTGCCATACCTGGCATATCTCTTGCTATCATTGCTTGTTTTAACTGCTGATATAATTCCGGAGTATCTAATACAATTTTATGATGATTTGTTCCTAATTTTTCTACCATTAATTGAATATACTCTTCATCTAAATTGGGTTGGAAATCATTTTTTTGAAAATTCTTTTCTTGATCCACATAATCTACCGAAAAAGTATCTAATTTTTTTCCTTCTTTTTGATAATTCTCGCTAGCAATTGCTGTAATAATACTAGAATCTAGTCCTCCTGATAATAAGCTACATACTGGCACATCGGATTGCATTTGTTTTTTCACAGAATCAAACATGAAATCTCTTATTTTTTCGCAAGTTGTTTCCAAATCATCTTCATGATAGCGAGATTGCAATCTCCAATACTCTTTTTGATAACATATATCAGGGTTTAAAACAATATAATGTGCCGGTTTTAATTCCAATATATCTTTAAATGGCGTTTTCCCAGGAGAATGTGCTGGACCTATTCCCACTAATTCACAGATTCCGTTCTAAATCAATTTGCGCTTTGATATTGGGATGCTTTAAAATAGCCTTGATTTCTGAAGCAAAAATAAAATTATCATTTCGGATTGTATAATATAAAGGTTTAATACCAAAATGATCTCTTGCCAAGAATAATTCCTTTTCCTTTTCATTCCATATCGCAAAAGCAAAAATACCGTTTAAATGCTCTACTACCTCTTTTCCAAAATAAGCATATGCTTTTAGTAAGACTTCTGTATCAGAATGTCCTTTAAACTCAAACCCTTTTTGCTGCAATATTTTTTTTAATTCGTTACTATTATATATTTGCCCATTATACACAATGGTATATGTATTCTCACTTATTGGATAGCTCATGGGTTGTTTTCCATTTTCTAAATCTAAGATGGCTAGTCTTCTATGCCCTAAATTCACATGGTGATCTAAGTATATTCCAAATTCATCAGGGCCCCTTTTATCTAAAGAATGAAACATTTCTGAAATTAATCTTTCTTGTTCTTTGATATCTTTCTTAAAATTAACCACTCCAACAATTCCACACATAACAAAAACCTCCTACTTACTATATACCCTATAGTATGCAGAGGTTTTGAATTTGTTTCTATTTTATTGTTATTTTTAGATTTCTAGGAATCCACCTACCATTTTACTACTTTCTACGCCATTAACATAGCTACGTCCGCCATTTAAAACTACACGATCGCCTTTTTCTAAGATACCTTTTGTTTTTAGTTTTTCAATTCCACATTCAACTGTTTTATCAATATTTTCTTGTGGATCCACATAAACAGGATGTACATTCCAAACCAAGCCTAATTGACGGAAAGTTCTCTTATTATCTGTAATTGCTAATATTGGACATCCTGCTCCCATTCCCGCAAAACGTCTAGCCGTATCCCCTGTATTTGTATAACATATAATGGCATCGGCATTCGTATTTCTAGCAATAATACAAGTAGAATAAGCGATATTATCTTCTAAATTGTGTAATTCAATTTTATATTTATCATCAAATCTAATCCAATATCGAATTTCTGGCTCTACTCTTCTTGCAATTTTATCCATTGCTTTTACACATTCTAAAGGATATTTCCCCATTGCACATTCTCCAGAAAGCATAACTGCACTGGTTCTATCATAAATAGCATTAGCAACATCTGAAGCTTCTGCTCTTGTTGGTAATGGATTATTCATCATAGATTCTAACATTTGCGTAGCTGTAATTGCAGGTTTTCCTGCTTGGTTACAAAGTCTTATAAACTTCTTTTGCATAACTGGTGGTTCCGTAAAATCTGTTTCTGTAGCCATATCTCCACGAGCAATCATTTGCGCATCTGCTTTTTCTGTAATGGCTTCCATATTAGAAATACCTTCCACATTTTCTACCTTCGCAATGATTTTAATATCGTGTCCGCCGTTTTCATCTAATACACGTCTTACTTGCTCTATATCATCTACATTTCTTGCAAAAGAAACCGCAACATAATCATATTCATGTTCACAAGCTGTTTTTAAATCTGCAATATCTTTTTCTGATAAAGCTGGTAATCGAATAATCGTACCAGGAACATTGACGGTTTTTCTACTACCTAGCATATTACCGTGAATAACCGTACAAATAATATCTTTATTAACGATTTCATCCACTCTTAATTCAATCGCTCCATCATCAATTAAGATTTTAGCACCCACTTCCACATCTTGATATAATTCTTTATAAGAAACGGTAATTTTTTCTTCATTTCCTATAATATCTTCATTTACAATCATAAATCTTTGATTATCTTCTAGTTTGATTTTTTCTGTTTTTCCAGTATATAACATACCCGTTCTAATTTCAGGGCCCTTCATATCCAATATCATTGGAATTGGCAAATCATTTTCTTCACGAAGCCTTATAATTTCTTGTGTTCTCCATTCTTGTTCATCATAACTTCCATGAGAATAATTGATTCTACAAACGCTCAAACCTGCATCAAATAATTCTTTTAAAATATTATCACTAGATGGACCAATTGTTCCAACAATTTTGGTTTTTCTTAAATATTCTTTCATTTCGTATTTTTCCTTTCATAGTGTATCTTTTGTGCTCCTAACACATTTTTAGTATATCAAAAAGTATTTTTCATTTCAATACTTTTTTGGTACAATTTTATGCACAAAAAAATAATCCCCTCAGGGATCATTTTTTTATAAACCATATTTTTGTTTAAATCTATCAGCTCTACCACCAGTTGTATGTTGTTGTAAACTTCCTGTCCAAAATGGATGACATTTTGAACAAATATCAACTTTTATATCTGATTTTGTAGAATTTGTTTTCATAACATTTCCACATGATGCACATGTAATTGTAGCCTCCACATAGTTTGGATGTAATCCTTCTTTCATTGTAAAATTCCCTCCTTTTTTGTATCAAATAGAACGTATCTATTTGGCAAAATAAATCTTAGCTATAAATTATTTTCCTTCATCCACAACAGTTGTATTTCTGTTATCTTCCGAAAATTTTATTGCTTCTTCTCCACGTACAGCCTCAAGTTCCGCTTTCAAATTTGTTCTATGTACTAACTTGTAAGTTATATTAAATAATATAGCAATAATACAAATTCCTAATGCTATTTTTTTCCACCACTTTGCTAGCATAGGCACAACCTCCTCTTAGGCAAAATACGATATACCTTAATATTATACAACTTTTTTAAAATTTGTCAATTGTTTTTCATAAATTTATCATTACTTCTCTAATTTATGAAATGCTTTTTTGCCTTTTTTCAAAATAGCAAAACCATTTTTAAAATCTTTATCAGATAGTTGATATTGCATATCTTCTATTCTTTCATCATTAAGCGTAATTCCACCACCTGCAATTAATTGTTTTGCTTGTCCTTTTGATGGTGCAAAACCAACTAGCACAATTACGTCTAAAATTCCCATATTAGAATTTTCTAATTTAGTAGTTGGAATATTTTCTAAATTACCACCATTTCCAAATAAGGCATCCGCAGCTTCTTCCGCTTTTTGAGCTTCTTCTTCACCATGAATCAATTTAGTAATCTCAAAAGCAGCAATCTTTTTTGCTTCATTGATTTTTTCATCTTTTAAATTAGACAATCTATCTACTTCGCTATCTGGCAAAAATGTTAACAAACTTAATACTTTTCTTACTTCTGTATCACCAATATTTCTCCAATATTGATAAAATTCATATGGAGAAGTTTTTTCTGGATTCAACCATAAAGCGCCTTTCGCTGTCTTTCCCATTTTTTTGCCATCAGCAGTTGTCAATAGCTTAAATGTTAAACCATAAGAATCTTCTGCTCCAATTTTTCTAATTAAGTCAACACCTCCTAAGATGTTAGACCATTGATCATTTCCACCAATTTGAAGTTTACATTGATATTTATCATGTAAATATAAGAAATCATAACTTTGTAATAAAAGATAGCCCATTTCAAAGAAAGTCAATCCTTCTCCTAGTCTATTTTTATAGCATTCTTGAGCAAGCATCGTACTTACTGTAAATTTACTTCCAATATCGCGCATAAAATCGATATATTTTAAATCTAATAACCAATCTTTATTATTGACGATAATAGCCGCATTTTTTCCTTCAAAAGAAACAAATCTCTCTGCTTGCTTTTTAATAGCTTCTACATTTTCGTCTAACTGTTCTCTCGTTAACATTTGACGCATATCTGTTCTTCCAGAAGGATCTCCAATAGCAGCAGTTCCCCCACCCATTAAAATGATAGGTCTATGGCCTGCTTTTTGAAGTCTAGCAGCTACCATTAAAGCAACAAAGTGTCCAATATGCATGCTATTGGCTGTAGGATCAATTCCTATATAAAAACTAACACTTCCTTTATCCAATTCTTCTTTTAGCTCATTCTCATGTGTTAATTGCTCAATATAGCCTCTTTGAGCAAGTTCATCTAATATATTCATCATCTTCTCCTTTTGGGAAAATGGGAATGATTCCCTCTTCCCTTTGATATAACAAAAGGCGAACTTCGTTGTTCGCCTAAATATTTTTATCTTTCCTTAAACTTTTGCAACTACTTTTTTTTTGACTATATTATTTTCGTTTAAAGTCTCTGGAATATATACACCTTCGAATTCTTCATTTAGTATTAATCGATTCAAGTTTTTCATTGTGATTCCCGTATCATATGATATATCCCCTAAACTTACTTTTCCAGCAACATATCCATAACTAAAATAATTTCTAAGTTTTCCAATATCTTTATTATCTTTTGCTATACAATTATGACAAACTTCATTTACTGTTTCAAAAAATTGTCCACAACGAGCACATCTTTTAACTTCCATGATATAGTCCCCCTAAAAGCATAAAATATTATGATATAATTTTATCACATAATTCTCAAAAAAGAAATAGTTTTTTACAATTTTCTTCATTTTTAGTGCAACATATGTTCTGTTGCTACAAACATAACAATAATTAAAATCATTGAAACGACAAAAGTATAATTCCTTAACAGGTATTTTGTATCTTTATGAATCTTCAAATCTTCTTTTTTTACTTTTCTTAGATTTGGAAGATTCTTTAGCATTAATACACCACCCACTATAGCAACGGCTATCACGGTATTCAATAAAAACTTAAATCCAATAGATTCTTCTCCTAAAATCATTCCTAAACAAGCATAAGCATTATTTAAGAAATGTAATAAAATCGTATATTTTATTGTACCTGTTTTTACTGCAATAACAGCAAATACCATTCCAAGTAAAAATGCAAATATACCTTGATTTACATTTAAATGATATAAACCAAATAGTAATGCAGAAAATACTACTGCAAAACAGGTTCCATATTTTTTAGAAGGATTTAAAATCCATTTTCTGAATAATAATTCTTCAAAAA
>Ga0310690_10012288_pt1 | contig 10524 bp, 9 predicted proteins | sample AusTroGonzalo_MG_2_FD_207661 | JGI IMG/M metagenome (GOLD analysis project Ga0310690, IMG submission 207661) | Bovine rumen microbial communities from tropical cattle in Woodstock, Queensland, Australia - Gonzalo_04 (v2) (version 2) | ecosystem: Host-associated > Mammals > Digestive system >...
CACGGCTTTTGCGCGGGAAATATTAGCGACTTCCAAAATACGAACGTTGCCGGCATTTCCAAATAAATATTCTCTGTTGTTTTTCTTTGCTTTTTCAATATGGGAAACATCTGTATCCATCACTAAAAACGGTATTTCATTACGCGTCATCATGCGCGCCGCCGCCTGACCGACCCGTCCGTAACCGATCAGTAAAACATGATTCTCCAGCTCTTTTTCCCCTTCAAGCTGATCCGGCATCGCCGCATTTTTAGCCGCTTCCTGTTTATCGCGCTTTTTATCCAACTGTTTAAGAACATACGAACTGACGAACGGTGTCAAAGACATGGACAATGCAATAACCACCTGCAGCATTGAAGAAACTTTAACGCTGATTAAATGAAAGTTCTGCGCCGCCAAACTAAACACGACAAAACCGAATTCACCGGCCTGGCATAAAAAAACCGAAGAGGTTGCGGAACCGTTATGATCGACTTTCATTCGGCGTTCAATGACATATAAAATCGCGAATTTGGCGCTCATAACGCCTATCGTCAACAAAGCTATTTGAATAATATGCTTCCATGCGTAATGTATATCGATCATCATACCGACGGAAAGGAAAAATATCCCCAAAAGCATGCCGCTGAAAGAAGCTATTTCCGCTTCGACTTCATGACCGAAATCCGTTTCGGCGATCAGCATGCCTGCCAGAAACGCCCCTAAAGAAATAGACAGTCCGGCCATATTCGTCGCCCAAGCGGTCGCTAAAAACGTAAAGAAAACAACCGCTGTAAAAGCTTCCGTATTTTTGGTTGAAACAACGATTCTGAACAACGGTTTGACCAACATGCGCCCGACGACCATAATCAATGTCACGGCTCCGACAGCCTGAGTAAAAGCTTGTCCCAAATTGCCGATGGTCGTCGTATCCGTCTGAGCCATACGCGGCAACAAAACCATAATCGGGATAACCGCCAGATCCTGCATCAATAAAATACCGACGGTTGCGCGGCCGGCGCCCGTATGCAACTCGCCGCGTTCCTGCATCAATCGCAAAGCAATCGCGGTTGACGACATAGCCAACGCAAAACCGATAATAATCGCTTCATTCAACGTTCTGTGCATAAAGTACGCCGCAGTGCCGATAACAGCCGCCGTAACAAACAGCTGCAAACAGCCGAAGCCGAAAATATACAAACGCATTGCTTTAAATCGATGGAACGACAAATCAAGACCGATAGTAAACATCAAAAACAATAATCCGACTTCCCCGATATTTTCGGTAACTTCGGTATCTTTGATCATTCTCAGTCCATGAGGTCCTAAAATAACGCCGGCGACAATAAATGCCAAAAGAGGGTTCACCTTCAGTCGATAAAAAATAGGAATAAAAATAACGACTGCAGCTAAAAACGCCAGTATTTCCCAAACCTGATCACCACTCACCTGCGTTCCCCTTGAAAAAGCATAGAATCTAAGAATTTTATAAAATAAAGCGGTAAAAAAAACAATAATTTAACAAACTTAATATGAAAAAAATTCAATTTACATTGACGGTTTGGTTCAGCTTTGGCATCATGAGAGGGATTATTTTTTTCATCAGCGGAGGTTAATAATGACAAAATCTGAACTGATTGCGCGTATTGCCGAAATCAACCCGCATCTGTATCAAAGCGATGCAGAAAAAATTGTCACTACCGTTTTTAACGAAATTGCCGCGGCTTTATCTAAAGGCCAGCGTGTTGAACTGCGCGGTTTCGGCGTTTTTTCCGTCCGCACCAGAAACGCCCGTGCGGGACGCAATCCCAGAACCGGTGAAAAAGTCAGCGTCGCGGCTAAAACGGTTCCTTTTTTCAAAGCCGGCAAAAAATTGAAAGACCGCTTAAATACTGAAGAATAAAGGATTAAGCAATTGAAAATTGTTCATTTTATTTTCAGCTGTATTGTATTGTTCTTTACAATTTCTTTCGCTGTTTCAAACAAACAGATTTTTCCGCTGACTCTATGGCCGTTTCCTTTTGAAATCCATTTGCCGGTCAGCTTTATCGTTCTCTCTTTCGCTTTATTGTTTTTTATTTTTGGCGGATTTTACAGCTGGCTGCTTTCTGTTCCGGTACGAAACGAACGCTACCTTCAAACAAAGAAAATCAAAGAATTGACGCAGAAAATTGCAGAACTAGAGACTGAAAAGAAAGAGTGAAACTTTTTAATCGCTTTCCAGCTTGTTTTCTGTTAAAAGAATGTCTGAAAAGAATATTTTGAAACGGGAGCTTCTATGAACTGGTTGACAAGTTACGTACGCCCTAAACTGCAAAGTTTAGTCGGTACGAAAGAAATTCCGGATAACTTATGGGAAAAATGCCCGTCTTGCGGCGCCATGATTTATCATCGTGAATTAGAACAGAATTTCCGAATTTGTTCCCAGTGCAGCCATCACATGCGGCTAGCGCCTGAAAAACGCTTGGAAATGATGTTCGATAACGGCGCTTACACGATAATCGAATTACCAGAAGTTAAAGAGGATCCTTTAAATTTTTCGGATTTAAAAGATTACTCGGATCGCCTGAAAGACGCCCGTAAAAAAACAAAACAAAAAGACGCTATTTTGGTTGCTTCCGGTAAAATGGGCGATATGAATGTCGTCGTCGGCATTTTGAATTTCGATTTCATGGGCGGATCTATGGGAACCGCTGTCGGCGAAAGTATTATTGCCGCCGTTGAACTGGCTCTTTTACAAGAAGCCTCCCTGATATTAATTCCGGCTTCCGGCGGCGCTCGTATGCAGGAAGGTATCCTGTCCTTGATGCAAATGGCCAGAACAACAATGGCTGTACGGCGTTTAAAAGAAAAAGGTCTGCCCTATTTCGTATTGTTAACCGACCCGACAATGGGCGGAGTTTCCGCCTCTTTCGGGATGTTGGGAGATATCGCAATCGCCGAACCGGGTGCTTTAATCGGATTTGCCGGCGCGCGCGTCATAGAACAAACAATTCGCACCAGTCTTCCCGAAGGATTTCAAAAAGCCGAATACCTGATGGAACACGGCATGGTTGACATGGTGGTAGATCGTCGGAAAATACGCTCAACCCTGATTAACTTGATTGATTTACTGCGGAATCAGCACCCTGCAGCATCTCCTATTCCATTCGCGCGTAAAAACGAACTCTAATCTCTAAATACATAAATGAAAGATCCTCGAATGACCCAAACCAAACCGTTATCCGGAATCAAAGTTTTAGACTTAACTCGTGTATTGTCCGGTCCTTATTGCGCGCAAATGCTGTTCGATATGGGAGCTGAAGTTCTAAAAATCGAAAATCCGGCTTGGGGTGATGATGCTCGTCATTTCCAGCCTTTCGTAGAGAAAAAAAGTCTTTATTTCGAATTTATAAACGGCGGAAAAAAAAGCCTGACATTGAATTTAAAAAAAACTAAAGCGATAGAAATATTAAAATCCTTAATCGCTGAAGCAGACGTTTTGATCGAAAATTTCCGACCGGGGATTATGAAAAAATTCGGTTTGGATTATGAAAACGTCAAAAAAATAAACCCGCGACTGATTTATGCTTCCATTTCGGGTTTCGGTCAAACGGGACCGGACGCTTTAAAACCTGCTTACGACATTTTGACACAAGCGCGGGGCGGCATAATGAGCTTAACCGGCTATCCCGACAGCAAAAAACCCGTTCTGGTCGGAGTTTCTTTCAGCGATATGATTGCTGGCGTGTTTGCGATGACTGCAATTACAACGGCTCTGTATCAACGGGAAAAAACAAACGAAGGACAGCAAATCGATATTTCCATGCTGGATTGTCAGATTTCCCTATTGGAAAGCTCAATGATGCGCTATCAAAAAACAAAAGTGCCGCCCGAACCGGTCGGCTGTCGTCACCCGACAGAAGCGCCTTTCCAATCGTTTGACGCTTCCGATCGTCCCTTTGTCATTGCAGCTATCGGAGACAAAACCTTCCAACGCTTTTGTGAAATTCTGGGGTGCCCTGAAGTCAGTTCCGATCCTAAATTCTCTTCGACAGCGGCTCGACATGAAAATCTTGATGAATTGGGTGATATTTTGCAAAAAATCTTCATCACCAAAACGGCCGCCGAATGGATCAAGCTGTTGGAAGAAAACTCAATTCCCGTTTCTTTAATCCAAAATTTAGAAGAAGTTTGCCAAGATCCGCAGGTCAAAGCGCGAAATATGCTGATTAAATCAGACGCTCCAGAATTAAACGATATAAAATTAATGGCCACACCGATTAAAATGACGTCCTTGCCGAAACAAACATCACGTCCCGCAGCGCCCCTTTTAGGACAAGACACAGTTGATGTTTTGCATCAGTTGGGAATAAGCGACCAAGAAATTGAAGAATTGAAAAAAGAAGGCGTTGTTTAAAAACAACGCTTTTTTTAACTGTAACAGCATATAAAAAGAGCGCCTTTCGGCGCTCTTTTCTATAACTTCATATTAAAGGGATTTGCCGCCCATTTTCTGGATCAAAGCCGGATTCATCTCACGACGATGTCCCTTTTTACCGCCGTGCTTACCACCGTGCTTGCCACCGTGTTTACCGCCCTTTCCGCCTTTACCTCTGGCTTCTTCGCGGTCTTTTTTAGACTGCAAAATCTTTTCATATTCGATTTCTTTAACCTGTTCCCATTTTTTAGAAACGGGGTTAAATACTTCCTGAATATAGCGGAAATCCGGATTCATAAAGTCGTTATTTTCGTCAATAACCGCGATGCGGCTGGCTTTGCCAATCGTCGGAGAAACTTGAACTTCACCTTTAGAAACGACAATTTTCTGCGCATTAGTAATATGTTCGACTTTTTCACCTTTGGCTTCAAAGATCTTCTCTGTTGCCTGTGTCTGAACTTCGTTTCCATGAATACCGATGAAGGTGCAAGGACGATTCGCCGGCTGATTTTTAGCAGCGATATCAGCAAGTTTTTCCATATCACCGGCACGACCATGACCGGAAACGTAATACGTTACACCGTCTACAAACGGCGCGCCGCGTTCAGGAATCATTGTTTTCCAGCCTTGGCTGTGCAACGCGCCGATCATATGATCAACTTTTTCCTGATTGTCCCCCGACGGAATAACCGCCTGCTGAATAACACACAAATTAGCACAGGAACTGGAAGGACGAATGTTCTTGTTCTGACCGCGGGAAAGACGCGCCAACGAAGCCATATCTTCAGCCTGCGTTCCGGTTACCATATAAATACGTTCTTTCGGCGGAACACTCTTAGCTGCCGGATCTTTCGTATCAAGAATCTTGACATCAACGCCCGTCAGTTTTTTACAAACATCGGACATGTTCAGGCCACATTTATTCAAAGCGTTATTGACCTGAATCAAGGAAGCGCCGTCCAAAATAAACGTACGGGGCTTCGTGCCGGTTTCCTTGGCAAATTCGGCTACGGCGATCACATCGGCGAAGAACTGTTCGGCGGAACGCGCGATTGTTCCTACGACCATCTGCGTATCGGGATTATCATATAAAATCTTCTTAAAGCCTTTAGTAACCGCTGTATAGGGCGGTGTGACTTCTTTAGAGGTTGTAGAGGTAGAATCGCAGAAGCAAACATCAATGCCTTTTGCAAAGACCTGAGCCATATTTTTATCTTCCCAGCCCTTGCCTAAAATCGCCGGAGTCGTCTTGAAATCGCCCAAGTCCAACATACGCGTTCCGTCCGGAGATTCGACAACGAAACCAATAGCCCCCGGAGCAGAGTGGGTCACGGCAACAGGTTCAACCTCAAAGCCATTGACTTTAAACTTTTCACCTTCTTTGACATCATGAAAAGCCGGCATATTGTCCAGCGGCAAACCCTGCTTGGTCATTTCCGCGATCATGAACTGATGCGTGAACTGATCAGTATAAATATTCAACGGTCTGTCGGGATTCATTTGAATATGGTGGATAATACCGGCGATATGGTCGGCATGTGCGTGTGTAATCAATAAATCATCGCATTCCAACGGAGCGATATAGTTATCCACGCCTGTTTCAGCTTTATCGGAAAACTTCATACCGCAATCGATCTGAATAGATCTTTTTGTTCCGTCTTCAGCAGTATATGTAATCTTCTTAGCGTTTCCACCGATACCGTCTAAGTTATTACCGCCGAGAGATTCGAACTCTGTTCTTTTTTCAGCCATAACCATACCTTTCATTTATATTTAGTAAAAAAAATTAGTCTTCGGGATAAGCGACATAAGCCCAGCGATTCCAAATCGCACTCAAAACCGTTTCGTCCGGCTCACCCGCATCATCAAAATCAGGTAAAGATTTCACCAAACGAATCAATTCTTCGTCTTTCATATCGGTCAAAGCCTTGTCAGGATAAGCTTCGTTTAAAGCATCTGCGATATCGCAATAATCCTTCCAATGTAATGCCATTTTATATTCTCCCTTACATTTTTAAGACTTTGTTCCCAAGTCTGTTAAATACATATTACACCTGTTTTTTTACTTTTTGCAAATATTTTTTCATCAATTTTTCATTTTTTTTCGACAAAAAAAATAATTTTCCAGGAAAGCAAAAAAAATGTTTACTTTTATGTACTTAAAAGGGGCTTGAATATAAACAAGCCCCCTAAAATATTATCCTTTTTCGCAAATATTTGATATAAAATCTCAAAATCACTGCATCGGAGGAATATTTAATAAAGCGATATATCCGGGCGGAATCCGCATCGTCGAATACCGAATATTAGCCGTTTCAATTTGAAATCTGGGCACTTTTAAAATATCGGCGGCCGCACCGAAAAAATCCCGTCCTTCAACTTCCTGACGCTGGGCATTCATTATATATAGTACACACCCTTGTCCTTTCTGCGCAATTCCGCAACGCGGGCGTCCTTTAGGAATTTCCGCATTCTGAACAACACCGGGCATACTGTTGATCGCTTTATTTTTCAGCGTGCCTCCCAAGAATCCGACACCGCCCCCCAAACAAAGAAAGAAGACAAACAGGAAAAAAAGCATCTTTGTCTTAATAAACAATGGAGGAAGCCCTAGATCGGCCGCCATATTATCCTTATACGGATTATCTTCAAAATCGTCATTTTCTTCCGATTCGTTTTCTTTTTCAGGCACAGAAGAATCCGGCAAATCGTCTTCCAAATCATCAATATAGCCGTTTTCATCGACTTCCGGCTCTTCATGATATTGTGCCGCTGGAACAGGCGGCTGCGCCACAGCAGTTCCCGGAGGATATGCTCCCATCGGCGGAACGCCGGCCGGACGCGGCGGCATTTTGACACCGGCCGGCATCGGATATCCCATAGGACGCGGCGGCATTTTGACGCCCATCGGCATTTTCATTCCCGGAACATATGGCGGAACCCCAACCGGACGCGGCGGCTGAGCCCCGCCTCCTTGTTGCGGATACGGCGGAACCGAAGGATAAGGCGGACGCTGCTGTTGATCTGACATCAATTCCTCCTTTAATTGAATTCTTTAACCAATCTGATGATATTAGGCGTCAAAATAATAACCGTTTCATACCCGTTCAAGGAATCACTGAAAGAAGCGGAAGGAATTCCGATCAAAACAATATTGTCGCCCAAACGGCTTTTAGCTGTAAACGCCGTTATTTCGCCCTGATCGGAATCCAACGTTACCTCGGTATTCATACGCCGTTCCCCATACAATTCGGTCTGAGCCATAACAGACAACTGGGCTTCCGGCATGGACATATAACCGCACCGTCCCACATCAAACCGTGCGCGCCATTTGTTAGCGGCGATAAACATACCTTCCGACACCTGAGTGACAGAACCGCGGGCATTCAAAAAATTTCTCAGGCTTTTCGGATTAATATCATAATCCGTCACCAAAGCCCGTCCCAAAACGCCCTTCAACATAAATTTAATTCTGTCCGCGCCGAAAATATCAACCAATTCCTGCCAAACAATTTCTTTTGAAGAACCATACGGTTTTACACGTAAAACCTGCACATTAAAAACGATCAGCTTTGGTTCGGTATCAAACAATTCGATCAGTTTTTTAACCTTATCTTCGACTTTTTTATCCCCTGTAAAAGAAATAACGCTTTCTTCCCAATTCACGATTAAATCGTGCATTCCCGCTCCACGCAAAGAATCCAAAACGGCAATCATGACTTCCCGTCTGTCGGGAACATACAAATTCCAACCGACTTCCCGGCTGACGATTAAAACTTTCTGCTGATCGTTATAGCGATAATACACATCGGCGGCATTAGCAATCATGTCCATAACTTCGGACAATTCGCCCGTAATATTTTCCGCTGCGAGTTCAGGGAAAGGACCGCCCTCTCCGACGACTTTTATTTTTGCCTCGCTTAAAAGTTTATAAAAAACGCGTTCCGTCGTTTGACCGTCAAAAGAAAAACCGGTCACTTCATAACGCGGCAAAGGATCACTTTTTTGGGAGCGCTCAAGCCTGAAAGCGTCCTGTTTAAAAGGAATCACCGTCATAACATTCTGCTGCGTTTCCTGCACTGTGCAACGCATGGGCGATTCCAAACTGACCATTTCAGCGGATCGAGTCGTTTTCGGTTCCGTCGGCAAAGCCGTCGGCCGCACCATCTGAACCATCGGACGTCCCGCACGGATATCGTTACCGCAGGAAGCCAGAAAACAACAGCTTCCAAGAACGAGCATAAATAAAACATATTTCTTGATGTGTTGAAAAAGCATTAGTCTGTTACCTTAAACTTTAACTCGCTGAAACCGGACGCTTAACTAATATTTTAGCCTGTGTCGGTGCTTTAACCGGCATTTTCTGCGGCGCTTTCACCATTTTTTCCTCTGCATTAACCGCCTGAGGCTGCGGTTCTTCAGGCGCTTCGAAACCATCGGGAGCAGGACCGATATCTTCTTCTTTTTCATTGGTATCCGCCAATGTTCCCAATCGATTTTTGATATCGTCTATAGATTCCTCTTCGTTTAACATTTCCGGCGGAGCATTATTGTCAAATTCAGCTTTGTATTCCATTAAAACTTTTTTCAAGGCGGCTTCTCCGCCTTTATAACGTTCGCGGACAATCTGCGCATATGGCGGCGTAAGTATTTCCATTCCAAACGTTAAAATCTCGTCCAACAAATCAAGAATATACCCAAAGTACGGATACTGACTCAGCTCCAATCCGCCCAGATGAACACATCTGGCACTGGTTCGCGAAATCGTTTGATCATAGTATGTCTTTAACCTCATAAAATGGTCAAAATTCCATAATTGATCAACCGTTAATCCGTAATTGCTTGCCATTGCGGCTCCTCTGGAAGAAGGATTGGCCTCCGTTTGCATTATTTTTTCCTGAAGCCTGGAGACTAAATCCTGTCCCGCCTTGCCAAAAATAGAAAGTCTTTTTTCTATTTCCGGCAGCTGTGCCTTAACCTGCTCCGTATCAATCTGGCGACGAGGATCCAACATACGGGAAACTTCCGTCCACATCGACGCGGCTTTTTCATACGTCAAGGCCCGACCTATATTCGTCTTTACCTGCTGCCGAATATCTTCTGAACAATCCGTTAAAATCTCCGGTAATTGTGCGCGCCAATTGTCGCCAAACATCGATTGAGCCACAGAACAAACACGCGACAGCCCTTCCTGTGTATCCTGATACGCCAGGATTGCTTCAAGCAGTGACGACAAAGCTTCCGGTATTTCTTTTGTTTCAGCCATTTCTTTTTCCGCGTTTCAGAGTCCTTCTATACATTATATATTATGATTTAGTCCTAAAAAGCAACATTATCCTTTGAAATACGGATCTTCCTTTTCTTTAATGAGGGAAACAACCACATTGTCCGGCAATGCCGGCGGCTCCGGCACAAAACCGCTCGGCTGAAAATGAACGGCAGAACCGAAAATAAAAGGAACGGAAGAAACCAAAATCGATTTCAGCGGCCTGTCTGCCGTAAAATCTTCCAAACGCAAAAAAGAATGAATATCCGAAACACGCTCTTCCGCATCAAGAACATCTTCATTTTTTTCAGCCGGTTGTATTGCAAAAGTTTCTCTTTCTTCCTGTATTTCCTCCTCCGCCGACAAACCAAATTCGTCTGTCATCGAAAACTCTTTTTCCTTTGGCAAGTCGAGTTCATCTGTAACCGGAATTTCTTCTCCAATCGGCAAACCAAGCTCATCTACAACCGGAAGCTCTTCTTCCTCAGGCAGCTCAGGTTCAGTCACAATCGGAAGATCTTCTTCAACCGGCGTTTCCGCCTCGTCCACAACAGGAATTTCTTCTTCAGCCGGCATTTCCGCTTCTTCTACAATCGAAAGCTCTTCTTCAGTCGGCATGTTGGATTCAATCATATCAGAAGAAGAGAAATCTTCCGTTTGTCTCATATAGAACACTTTCTCCCCTTCAGGCGTTACATAATACGGTTCTCCGTCCTGACCGGTATAATACGCATTGCCTAAGCCGTCTGAATAATAGGAATTTCCTTCCGAATCGATGTAGTATGGCGTACCGCTCTGATCCAAATAATATGTACTGCCATCTTCCGCGGTATAAGGTATCGGTTCTTGCGGTACGACG
>Ga0310690_10012289_pt1 | contig 10523 bp, 8 predicted proteins | sample AusTroGonzalo_MG_2_FD_207661 | JGI IMG/M metagenome (GOLD analysis project Ga0310690, IMG submission 207661) | Bovine rumen microbial communities from tropical cattle in Woodstock, Queensland, Australia - Gonzalo_04 (v2) (version 2) | ecosystem: Host-associated > Mammals > Digestive system >...
CCTAACCGTTTCTTGAACAGCAGATCCAGCCAGATGCGGGTGCTACGTCCATTGCCCTCCATAAAGGGATGCGCCACATTCATCTCAGCATATTTACTCACTATCTCGTCAAAAGTATCGTCGGGCATCGCTTCGATTGTCTTTAAATTTTCTGCCAGATACTCGGCACGACAAAACAATGTGCCGTCTTTCCAGATGGTCTTTGTGCGTATCTGTCCGGCAAAGTCGTAGAGGCCACCAAAGAGGTAGGCATGTATTTGCTGCAGGCATTCGACAGAGCCGGGCTTCATTTCGTCGAGGATGCCGCTCTCGAAGAGCGAATAGGCCTTCTTCTTGCTCTGCCCGTCAATGCTGTTGTCGCTATAGACAAACCAGTTCAGGAAGGCATTGGCGCGGTTGTTGGGGTAGTGTTGAGCCAAAATCTGTACGCATTCGGCATCGAGTGCATCGGCTGTGCGCTGCTTGCCGTCGGGAGCCTGGAATTTGAACTCGTGAGTAGCACTCACGAGTTGGACACCATCAGCCGTTAACTTCTTTTTAAGCCAACGCCAATAATTGCCTGCCTTGACATAGTCATCTTCATCGTTGATAGCACGGACAATATCGGTGGCGGAAAACCACCACTTGGCGTTTGCCTCATCCCATACGGCCCGCACCTCGCGATTATTATAGAAGCGTATAGATTTCTTGCTCATAATGACTAATCTAATGTATATCCCAGTTTCTCAAATAATCCTTTCAGCTCTTTAGTGCTTTCTTCCTCTTGACGTAGCAGGTCGCGGAGGTCGGTTTGCAGTTGGCGCATCTTGGTGTCGAAGTCTATTTGCTCATCGCGGTTGAGGAACTCGATGTATTTGCTGGGCACAAGGCTCCAGCCTTTCTGTTCCACTTCCTCGCGGGTGGCGGAATGGCAATATTCAGGCGTGTCCTTGTAGGCCTGCTCATATCCCTTCTGTTGCCAGCAGTGGTAGGTGCGGGTGACGGTATCGCGTGTGGCCTGGTCCAGTTCTACATATTTCTTCTCGAACGGCACACCCATCTGCCGCAAGTCCATAAAGAGGATTTCGTTCTCGCGGTCGCGATAGTGTATCTCTACGCCGTTCTTTGTCACCACACGGGCTTTCTTGTTGTTGTTCAGTATCCATAGCGTCACGCTGATATCGGTGGAATAGAAGAGGTTGCGCGGCAGGATGACGATAGCCTCCACCTTGTCATTCTCGATGAGTTTGCGACGGATGGCCAACTCGGTGCCGTCGGCACTCAGGGCGCCATTGGACAGCAGGAATCCCGCCACGCCGTTGGTGGAGAGTTTCGACAAGATGTTCAGAATCCAGCCGTAGTTGGCGTTGGAGGTGGGCGGAATGTCGTAGCCACGCCAGCGCGGGTCGTCGGTGAGTTGGTTGTCCTCGCGCCAAGCCTTCTGGTTGAAGGGGGGATTGGCCATGATGTAGTCGGCCTTGAGGTCTTTGTGTTGGTCGTTATGGAAAGTGTCGCCTTGTTTGATGTCGGCCGAGATGCCCCGGATGGCGAGGTTCATGCGGGCCAGTTTGAAGGTGGTGTTGGTGTTTTCCTGTCCATACACGCTCACGTTCTTCTGGTTGCCGTGATGCGCCTTCACAAACTTCACTGACTGCACAAACATGCCGCCCGAGCCGCAGCAGGGGTCGTAGATCTTGCCGTCGTAAGGCTCGATCATCTCGGCGATGAGGTTGACCATCGACTTGGGGGTATAGTATTCGCCCTTGCCCTTACCCTCGGCGATGGCGAACTTGCTCAAGAAGTACTCGTATACGCGCCCGATGAGGTCGTTCTCGGCATCGCCCGTGGCGTCGATACGGTCAATCTCGTCGAGCAGCGAGGCGAACTTGGTGCGGTCGAGGCCCAGGTTGGAGTAGTAGTTGTTGGGCAAGGCACCCTCCAACTGCTTGTTTTTCTTCTCAATGTCGGAGAGAGCAGAGTCGATAATCTGGAAGATGTTGGACTGCTTGGCGTTCTGCATGATGTAAGTCCAGCGGCAGTTCTTGGGCAGATAGAACACATTCTCGGCGGTATAGAACTCCACCGTGTCGATATATTCCTGCAGTCCTTGCTCCTGGAGCTCCTGCTTGCGCTGCTCGAAGCGGTCGCCGGCATACTTGAGGAAGATGAGGCTCAGCACCACATGCTTGTATTCGGCAGGCTCGACAGCACCCCTCAACTTGTTGCACGACTCCCACAGGGCAGCCTCCATGCTCTTGCCGGGCTTCTGTTTGGTTGGGGTATTGGATTTTGTTCTGGGCATAGTGTTCCTTTGCGGCGGTTGCTTGTTTGTATGACTGTAAAAAATCTACAAAATTACGAAAAATTTCCGACACTCACAATAAACAATTGTATCGACTTGGGCAAAATGATGAAAATAAGAGGAATACAATGGCCCCTGCGGGGAGAATCGTTGAGAAATGGCCCTCCAAAACGCCCTGATGGGTACTAGAATGAATGGTTTTTTCTTGCTCCCTTTGGCCATCGCGCCTTTCAAGTGTTACCAATGGCTGTTTGCCGCGGCTTTTCCGCGGGTTCGGGGCGGGCTGTATTCTTCTTCGATTTATCGCCGATTGTTCTTCGATTGTTCTTCGTTTTGAAAACGGAATACAATCGAAGAACAATCGAAGAACAAACGGCGAACAATACAGCCCGCACACAGGGAGCGGAAATGGAGGTATGGGACAGGGGAAGCGGGCGGGAGAAAAGAAAAAAATGCCTTTGGGGGGAAAGAAAATTCGTGGATACAAATAATTTTCGTATCTTTGCTTTTTAATAACGCATGCGCACTATGGATACAATCATCATCTTAGACTTTGGCTCTCAGTACACTCAGTTGATTGCGCGGAAAATCCGCGAACTGAATATTTACTGCGAAATACACCCATTCAACAAGATTCCGGCCCTGACGGCCGATGTGAAGGGCGTTGTCTTCTCGGGCAGCCCCTACAGCTGCAACGCGGCCGACGCGCCGCAGCCCGACATGAAGGACATCAAGGGCAAGCTGCCGCTGCTGGCGGTGTGCTACGGGGCGCAGTACCTGGCCAAATGGGGCGGCGGCAGCGTGCAGCAGTCGAACACCCGCGAGTATGGCCGTGCCAACCTCCAAATGGTGGACAGCACCAACCCCCTGATGAAGGGCATCCCCGTGGGCAGCCAGGTGTGGATGAGCCACGGCGACACCATCGAGCGCCTGCCCGAGGGCTACCGCTGCATCTGCTCGACCGACAGCGTGCGCTATGCCGGCTACCAGATTGAGGGCGAGCAGACCTACGCCATCCAGTTCCACCCCGAGGTGCACCAGTCCGTCGACGGCCTCACCATCCTGCGGAACTTCGTGGTGGACATCTGCGGCTGCGACCAGTCGTGGACCCCCGAGTCGTTCATCGAGACCACCGTGGCCGAGATACGCCGGAAGGTGGGCGGCGACAAGGTGGTGCTGGGTCTGAGCGGCGGAGTCGACTCGACGGTGGCGGCGGTGTTGCTGCACCGTGCCATCGGCAACCAGCTGCACTGCATCTTTGTCGACAACGGCCTGCTGCGCAAGAACGAGTTCCGCGACGTGCTGGAGTCGTACCGCGACATGGGCCTCAACGTGAAGGGGGTGGACGCCAGCGAGAAGTTCTACAGCGTGCTGGCGGGAGTCACCGACCCCGAGAAGAAACGCAAGGGCATCGGCAAGACCTTCATCGATGTGTTCGACGCTGAGGCCAAACAGATAACCGACGCCAAATGGCTTGGCCAGGGCACCATCTACCCCGACGTCATCGAGTCGAGCTCGGTGAAGGGTCCTTCGCAGACCATCAAGAGCCACCACAATGTGGGCGGTTTGCCCGACTACATGAAGCTGCAGCTCGTGGAGCCGCTGCGCAGCCTCTTCAAGGATGAGGTGCGCCGCGTGGGCCGCCAGCTGGGCATCAAGCCGGAACTCATTGGCCGCCACCCCTTCCCGGGTCCCGGCCTGGCCATCCGCATCCTCAGCGACGTGACCCCCGAGAAGGTGCGCATCCTGCAGGAAGTGGACCACATCTTCATCCAGGGCTTGCGTCAGAACGGCCTGTACGACAAGGTGTGGCAGGCGGGCTGCATGCTCCTGCCGGTGCAGAGTGTGGGCGTGATGGGCGACGAGAGGACTTACGAGAGTGTCGTGGCCCTGCGCGCCGTCGAGAGTGTCGACGGCATGACGGCCGACTGGAGCCACCTGCCCTACGACTTCCTGGCCAAGGTGAGCAACGACATCATCAACCAGGTGAAGGGCGTGAACCGCGTGGTCTACGACATCAGTTCGAAGCCGCCCGCAACAATCGAATGGGAGTAATTGGGAAATTAGGAATTAGGAATGAGGAATCAGGAAATATGAAGAAGATATTGGTTTTTGGCTTTTGCCTTTTGGTTTCCATGGCTGTCTGGGCGCAGATGCCCGGCGGCAAGACGGTGCAGGTGTCGCACAAGACACAGGTGATGAACGGCAAGCGGTATTTCGTCCATATCGTCGACCAGGGGCAGACGGTCTATGCCATCGCCCGCGCCTACGGTCTGAAGGAGGTCGAGGCGGTGACGAAGAAAGACATCCATTTCCTCCATGTGGGCGACACGGTGTGGCTGCCCTGCAAGGGTCAGCGCCTCTCGGACGGCACCCTGGCCCCCACCGCCACGGGCAACGCGCCGCACGCCGCGGGCGCAACAGCTGAGACCAGCTCTACTAGTGGGACTAGTGGAACTAGTGCTACTAGTTCAAACAGTATCCCCACCACGGCGACCATCCGGCCGAGGGTGAACAGCCAGAGCATCGTGGTGTCGCTGATGATACCGCTCTACCTCAGTCAGATGGACAAGATCTCGACCTCCAAGTTCGATGTCGAGCAGCGCGGCAAGATTACCTACAAGAGTTTCGAGTTCATCCAGTTCTATGAAGGTCTCCAGATGGGCCTTGAACAGCTGGAGAAGAAAGGCTATAACGTGACCCTCAACGTCGTCGACGTGGAGGAAAGCACCCCCGAGGCTGTCGAGGCGGCCTTCCGCAGTCACAATGTGGCGCAGAGCGACCTGCTGATAGCCCTCCTGACGCGCCAGCCTTTCGAGAAGGCTGCCCAATTGGCGCGCGACGCGCAGCTCTTCATCGTCAACCCCGTGAGCGACCGCGCGGAGATTGTGCAGAACAATCCCTACGTCTTCAAGTGCGTGCCGTCGGCCCAGGCCTGCGCCCACGCCATCGTGCGCAACATCCGTGCCGCCATGCCCTCGTCGCCGGTCTTCATCATCCACTCCGGGGCTAAGGCCGAGGGCGCCCTGCAGCAGGCCCTCGTGGCCGAGCTGGAACGGCAGCCGGCGGTGCAGTACACGCTGTTCAACTGGTCGTCGGCCGCCAAGCTCACCACCGCCCTCAAGGGCAGCCCCAATGCCGCCGTGGTGAGCATTTACCAGCAGGACCGCGCGAAGAACCGCATCTATGTCTCGCAGCTCCTCAACAAGCTCGCCTCGTTCAAGAGCAAGACCCCCACGCTCTTCTCGGTGACCGACTGGACGTCGGAACAGCCCGATGTCGACTTCGCCCAGCTGCAGAGCCTCAGCTACCACACCTTCTACAGCGACTGGGACCGCGGCGACGCCGTCCAGAAGGGGTTCATCACCCGTTTCCAAGAACGCTATAAGACAGAGCCGGTGACCACCTACGCGGCCACGGCCAACGACATCATCATCTTCTTTGTCACGGGTCTGCAGCAGAAAGGCACCGAGTTCTTCCGCCAGCCCGTCCTGCAGAAGCCAGAGGGCATGCTGGGCGAGTTCCGCTTCGCCCCGTCGGCCGAAGGCTGCGGCTTCGAGAACCAGAAGGCCACGCTGTACCGCATGACCGACTACCGCTTTACTCCCATCCCATGAAACAGACGACCATAAAGAAGGAATTCCGCATGACCGGCATGGGCCTCCACACGGGCCGGACGGTGACCGTCACCGTGCGCCCCGCGCCCCCCGACTTCGGCATTGCCTTCCGCCGGACCGACAGGTTCAATATTCTCACGCAACAGGCCGTGGCCACCAACGTCAGCGAGACGTCCCGCGGCACCACCATAGGCGTCGGGCGGCAGTCCATTGCCACCATCGAGCACCTGATGTCGGCCCTGCACGGCTGCCAGATAGACAATGTGCTCATCGAACTCGACGGCGGCGAGGTGCCCATCCTCGACGGGTCGGCCCGCCCCTGGGTAATGCAGATACACCGTGTGGGCATCCGCGAGCAGGAGATGGAACGGCGCTACTTCGCCATCGAAAAGCCCCTGCACTACGAGTACAAGCCCACGGGGTCGGTGTTCGACGTCGAACCCGCCGATGACTTCTCCGTGGTGTGCACCATCGACTTCGCCGACAGCGTCATCGGCCGCCAGACGGCCCGCCTGGTCGACCTGACTGACTATTCCACAGAAATAGCCCCCTGCCGCACCTTCGTCTTCCTGCACGAGATTCTCCCCCTCCTCCACCTCAACCTCATCAAGGGCGGGAGCCTCGACAACGCCCTGGTCTTTGTCAACAAGGAGCTGGGCAAACGCCAGCTGCGCCGCCTGGAACGCACCTTCCACAAGGATGTGTCGCAGTTCCGTGTGCACGACGGGGTGCTCAACACCACCGACCCCTACTACTCCAACGAGCCGGCGCGCCACAAGCTGCTGGACTTCGTGGGCGACGTGCGCCTCGTGGGGCTGCCCCTCAAAGGCCGTTTCACCATCTACAAGCCCGGCCACAAGGCCAATACCAACTTCGCAAGATACTGCATTGAAGAATTAGGAATTAGAAATTAGGAATTAGGAATTCAAACATTCACAATATGACCCTTTACGACATCCACCCCAACGCCAAGATAGGAGCCAACGTCAAGGTTGGCAATTTCTCCACCATCTGCGACGATGTTGTCATCGGCGACGGCACGGTCATCGAACCCAACGTCACCATCTACCCCGGCGCCCGCATTGGCAAGAACTGCCATATCTTCCCCGGTTCGGTCATCGCGGCGGTGCCGCAGGACCTGAAATTCGCAGGCGAGTACACCACCTGCGAGATTGGCGACAACAACGTCATCCGCGAATGCTGCACCGTGAACCGCGGCACGTCGGCTTCGGGCCGCACGGTGGTGGGCAGCAATAACCTGCTGATGGCCTACGTCCATGTGGCACACGACTGCGAGGTGGGCAGCAACTGCGTCCTGGCCAACAACGCCACCCTCGCGGGCCATATCATCCTGGGCGACTATGTCATCCTGGGCGGCAAGACGGCCTGCCTGCAGTTCATCCATATCGGATCGCATGTCATCACCCAGGGCGGTTCGCTCATCGACAAGGACATCCCGCCCTTCGTCAAGGCCGCCCGCTACCCCATCCAGTATGCCGGCGTGAACTCCCTCGGCCTCCAGCGCAGAGGCTTCTCGCGCGAGTCCATCAACAACATCACCGACATCTACCGCTACCTTTTCCAGAAGGACCTCAACATCACCCAGGCCGTGGAGGAAATCAAGGAACGTTACGGCAGCACCGACGAGGGCAAGCAGGTCCTCAGCTTCATCGGCAACGCCACCACGGGCCTGATGCGCGGCTACACCTCGACAAGAAGACAATGAAAAAACTCATAGCATGATGAACAAGAATAGCAAACGGACCTTTTTCGCGCTGGCCGCGCTCTGCTGCCTGCTGACGGTGGCCTGCCTGACGGGCTGCACCAAGAAACGCTGCCTCTGCGTCACCACGCGCTACGGATACCAGAGCGTCCGCGGCCTTGAGGAACTCGGCGAGCATGCGAACTGCAGCGAGCTCGACAAAGAATGGGAGGCCAGCGACTCTTCCGCCCAAATCCTCACCAAGACCTGTGTCCCCGAGCCTGAGAATTAGGACTCAGAGCAGGGTGTCGAGGATGTGTTCGGCGGCGTGGCCGTCGCCGAAGAGTGCCGGATAGTCGTCGGGAGGATTGGCAATCAATGTGCGGCAGGCGTCGACAATGCGGCCGGTGTCGGCATCGGCGATGATGCCGGCGTGATGGTCGACAATCTCGACCCACTCCGTTTCGGGCCGCAGGATGACGCATGGCCTGCGGAAAAAGAACGCTTCTTTCTGTACCCCGCCGCTGTCGGTCATGACGAGGCGGGCGTTCTGCTCCAGGAGGGTCATCTCAAGGAATGAGAGTGGCCCGGTGACCTGCATTCCCGGTGTCTCCAGCAGGGCTGCCAAGCCGGGGAGGGCGGCGATGCGGGCGCGGGTGCGCGGATGCATGGGCAGGACGACGGGCAGGCCCGTGGTGCCGATGGACTGCACAAGACCTTCCAGGATGGCCGCGAGCCTTTCGGGCTGGTCGGTATTGCCCGCGCGGTGGACGGTGGCGAGGAGGTAGCCCTCCGGCTCCAGCCCCAGCCGCTGCATGATGTCGCAGCGCCGGGCCGCCACGGCGGCGAAATGGATACTGTTGTCGTACATGATGTCGCCGCTGAGGACGACGCGACCCGGAACGTTGGGGGTGCCGAAGCCCTCGGCGCGGAGGTTGTCGACGGCAGTCTGCGTGGGGGCGAAAAGGAGGGTGGAGAGGCGGTCGCAGACGATGCGGTTGACCTCTTCGGGCATCGTCATGTTGAAGGAACGCAGCCCGGCCTCGATATGGAATATGGGGATGTGCAGTTTGGCGGCGGCGATGGCGCCGGCGAGGGTGCTGTTGGTGTCGCCGTAGAGGATGATGCCGTCGAAGGGGCGGGCGAGGAGGACCTCCTCGATGCCCGCGGTCATGCGTGCGGTTTGCGCCCCGTGGGTGCCGGAGCCCACGCCGAGGTTGTATTCGGGGCGCGGCACGGCGAGTTCGTCGAAGAAGACCTGCGACATGTTGGCATCGTAGTGCTGGCCGGTGTGGAGGATATGCTCGGCGATGCGGTCGGAATAGCCTGCCGCGATGGCACGGCTGAGGGCTGCGGCCTTGATGATTTGGGGACGTGCGCCGATGACGGTAAGCAGGTGTTTCATAGGCTGGTGACGAGGGTCTCGACAACGGTGCGTACCTCCTCGCGGGTGAGGTAGGGATGCATGGGAAGGGAGAGGACGCTGCGGGAGAGCATCTCGGCGTTGGGGGTGGGGATGTACTGGTGGAGGCCGCGGAACGCCGTCTGGCGGCTCATGGGGGTGGGGTAGTAGACCATGGTGGGGATGCCCTTGGCCTTGAGTTTGGCCTGGAGGGCGTCGCGGTTGACGGTGCCGTCACCCGAAGGGACGGTGAGGCGCACGGTGTATTGCGCCCAGCTGCTGGTGCAGCCCTTGGGGATGGCGGGAGGGACGACCTGCACCGCCTTGCGGCTGAAGCGGGTGGTGCCCTCGATGAGCTGGGTGTAGTACTGTGCCCAGCGGTTGGCGTCGGCCAGTCCGTGGTCGGCGAAGGCTTTGAGCTTGACACGCAGGATGGCGGCCTGAAGGGTGTCGAGGCGCGAGTTCATGCCCACGCGGACGTTGTCGTACTTGTCGGAGCCCCGTCCGTGGAGGCGCAGGGAACGCAGAGTGGCGGCCCACTCGTCGTTGTCGGTGAAGATGGCGCCGCCGTCGCCGTAGCAGCCGAGGGGCTTGGCGGGGAAGAACGAGGTGGTGCCGATGTCGCCGTAGGCAGGGGCCTTCTTGGAAGTTGAGAGTTGAGAGTTGGTGGCGCCAAAGGCTTGGGCACCGTCCTCGATGATAACGAGGTTGTATTGCCGGGCGATGGCCCGCAGGGCCTGGTAATCGGCGGGAAGGCCGAAGAGGTCGACGGCGATGATGGCGCGGGGGTGTAGGGCGAGGTCGTCGCGCACACGCTCGATGGCGGCCTCCAGGCTGCGGGGCGAGATGTTGTAGGTCGAGGGGTCGACGTCGACGAAGACGGGCGTGGCGCCCTCTTCGGCCACCACCTCGGCAGAGGCGAAGAAGGTGAAGTCGGGCACGAAGACCACGTCGCCCTTGCCGATGCCGAGGACCTTGAGGGCGAGGGTGAGGGCGTCGGTGCCGTTGGCGCAGGTGACGCAGTGCTTGGCACCCACGTGGCGTGCCAGCTCCTCTTCCAGGGCGGCGACAGGCTCGCCCATAATGAAGGATCCCGAGGCCATCACCTCGGCGACGGCGCGGTCGATGTCGGCTTTGAGATGCCGGTATTGCTGTTGGAGGTCGCGGAATTGCATGTGTTTTTGGGTTAGCGGTTAGGGGTTAGCGGTTAGGGGTTAGCGGTTAGGGGTTAGCGGTTACTGGAATCAGTATTTCACGTCGTTCCAGCCGAAGGGGTGGGGGACGAGGGGCAGGCGCGCGAGGGGATGGTAGTCGCCCTTGAGTCCCACGGGCGTGGCGTTGCGGATGTCGGTGACCATCTGGATGCAGGGACGGGCCTCGCTGATGCGGAAGCCGCGCCCGGCGAGGATTTCTTCGTAGCTCTTGGTGTGGAGCTCGGTGAACCCCTGGCTGAACTCGAACTCGTCGCCGTCGATCATGATGGTGCGGTAGGTGCGTTTCTCGCCCTGCACGGCGTTGGGA
>Ga0310690_10012290_pt1 | contig 10523 bp, 17 predicted proteins | sample AusTroGonzalo_MG_2_FD_207661 | JGI IMG/M metagenome (GOLD analysis project Ga0310690, IMG submission 207661) | Bovine rumen microbial communities from tropical cattle in Woodstock, Queensland, Australia - Gonzalo_04 (v2) (version 2) | ecosystem: Host-associated > Mammals > Digestive system >...
GGGTTGACATTGGACATTCAGTCACCTCGGCTGACTACCCCATTCACACCAGGTCACCTTCGGCCTATCACCTCTCGGATCCGATCAGATCAGGGCACAACAAAAAGAGCCCCGATCCAAAAAGATCAGGGCCCTAAAGAGGTATTCTGACTACCGCACCGGGCGCGTTTCATTGTCGGTGTCTATGATTTTAGGACTCTGTCCGAAGGTCTATTCATAATAGAAACCGCTATTTAGGTAACCGTTTATTTCATCCTTCTCCTGAGGAGTCAGATTGCAATCTACCGAAGCATCCGAACACTGAACATAGCCGGACAATGAACTTATTGTAGCGACCTGGAAGTAGGGCATACCTAAAGTAGTCTGATAATCTGTTAGATTGGTTGTTGACGGTTTTCTTGTTATAACCGTAGCAATTATTTTTCTACTTAGTTCAGTTGCTACAGCACTTGATACGGATCCATTAACCTGAGTGTGAACGCTTAAAGACTGTGCTAAGGATGCCGCGCTTGTTGCCGTTGCTCCGAGTCCCGCCGCGACCGCTGCGCTCGATCCCTTTGTTGCTATTGCTGTAGCGGTTGACACAATACCGCCTATCAGGGATATACCGCTTGATGTAGCACCCAACACATTAGAGCTGCGAGAAGATAACGGAACATTTATAGAGCAGTTGCCCTGATATGAGCTTATAAAATCACCCGACTCATTACTCAATTTATAAACAATATCACCGGTGTAATTATCAATCGCTACTTTTATTCTGATCTGGCGTGATTTTGCAACAACACCGAGATCAAGCGGAACAGCTCCAACATAAGGAAGATATAAGATACCAGTTGAAAATGGCTCAAAATCAAGATAGTTTGTACCATAACCGAGACTATTAGAATAAAATCCGATAGTATATGAGGCTTCTGTTATTGTTGCGAGTCTTGATCCGATAGCCCAACCTTCCGCGTATGATGATTGATTGCAGATTTTAATATCATTAACTAAAGTTCCTGCTGGTGTATAAGGTAACCATTTACATGACAATATCGCATCAGAATAGCCAAAAGCCTGATTTTCGATTGCATTCCAAAAAGAAAAATTTAGCACTTTGTCGTAAAAATCTTCTAACTGGGCAGCGCTCATTACATAATATGTAGCACCGCCAACACCTCCGGCAATAGCTATCACAAAACATCCGGAAGTACTGAAGCCATAGGAACCGAGATCGAGCAGATTGGTTGTTACTTCTTCGAAAGAATGAAGCGGTTTATTACGCGGATCCGTGATTCTGATCTCTGAGGAGCTTGATGTATATTCAACTAAAGCCGATGTGCTGCCTATATTACTTTTAGCAGTTGCCATTGCATCAACCTCACACTTAACTAATAATCTATCCTTCCCGGCCCTTGTGATATCTGATACATAATAGTACCTTCCGAAGTCCGCACAATAAATATAATTTACAGTCGCAGGAACTCCGACACAATCAAAAGTAGGACTCAATATAGAAGTATCATCTTTCAGATATACATCTGCATCGGTTCCCGATGTGGGCTGTTTTGTTGAGTTTCTGCGCTTTGAAAATCCCGTCCAGTATTTTATCTTCATGCGTTTTTTAACCTCTCTTTCATGTGTCCATAGCTTACATACCCATAGATACCATCTTCTTTGATATTCTCTTCATGTTGGAAGCGCCTGAGTATGTTTTCCGTTTCAGCACCGAATCGTCCATCTATCTTGATATCGAAGCCTAAATATTTAAAATCCTGCTGCAGTTTTTCTACCATGATGGAAGTATCACCGCGCTTAAGTGTAGGAACTGCTGCAGTCGGTTTGATAATAGGATCCAGGAAGCTATCAACCGGTATCTGTTTATCTGTTTTCCAGAAAGACTTTGTTTTCCTTGTGTCAACGTGACAACCCCAGTCATATAATCCGATACCCAGAAAGCCGAGAGCTTCGGCCTTCTTTGCTACTTCCTCAGGATTCATGCCACTAATCGCAATATCGGCAGCTTTGCCATAAATATGCTGGCTTCTCGGAGCGCCTTTTATCTTCTTATTATATTCTGTCGTTCTATATCCGGAATTGATAACTATAGGCTTTCCGATAATATCACGGAGGGCCTGCAGTTTTATAATAAGATCAGAATCAATCTTCACTACGTCGGATCCATCGTGACACGCGAACTCTTTAACCTTAAAATTTGAACTCCGACCGTTAATTATAAAAACTGAATTTCCATCTTTTTTGACTGAGTAGCTCTGCACACCTTCGCCCGGTGTGATCGTTATATAACTCATTTTCTCAACCTCTCTTTCACGTTTTCTATCATTATAGCTATAAGAATAGCACAAAAGAAGGCATCAACTGCGAGCACCGGAACTGCACACAGTATAATTATATTTAATATAGTATTCATTTTTCACCCTTCTTTATCGCTTCGCATAAGTCCAGCTTATCAATAAGCTCCTGAAGCGCTTTAGTGTTATTGTTGATAGCCTGCTGCATTGACCTATTAAGATTAGCCTGCTCAGCTCGTAGATCTGTCATGGTCTTATTGTTGTTTTCGGTCTGCCATTTTACAAACCATCCCAAGCCGATACACGCAGCTATAGGGAATCCTACGGAACTGATTAAAGTTGCAATTTCATTCATTTTGTTATTTCCTCCTATATATTAAATCTCTTTTTATAATTCACTATCAGATCATATAGTGAATATTTTTCAAATTGCATACGGCCTTCAATACAACTATTTAATAAGTCTATAGCATAATCATAATAGAAAGCCCGGCGCCCCATTTCCTTATCCAGATCATATTTTATAGGGCATTTTCCTTTAGTTGTGCACATATAGTAAGAAGCATCGTTATTATAAATATAATATTCCTTCCCTTTATGCACTAACTTTATCATCGGCCTATAGCCTTTTAATGGTAATTTCTTTATATTACTAAAATCATTATACGCGAATTCGTTTGAAAACGCCATACGCCCCCAGGCAGTGCCGGCCATTGATCTATATAACCCGGTCTTTTGTTCTGCTGCCAATATCTCTTCCGGGGTTTTCAGTATCCTTATGAAGATACCACGCTCTTCCAGATATCTTACTTCTGTTTGTGTCATATACATTTCAGCGATTATATCCGTGAGCTCTAACACTTCGCATGTATAATTGAAAACGTTAACTGCATTAGCAAATAGGAAGAGCTTGAGCTCATCCCTTCCGCGCATGGTTCTATCTCTTGATACCGTTTTATATAATTCCATTACTGCTTCACCTTCCATTCTGGAAGTGCGCTCCGTAGGCTGAGGGATAAACTCATCAAAGATAATAGACTCACATTCTGAGAGATCAAAGCCTTTAAATTTAGCTATTGCTGATAATGCCAGCAAATAACCGTAAGGCTTGCCGACTGCTCCGCCGTCCTCTCCGCGCTCATAAAAAGCGCCGAGACCGTCTTTGATCTTAAATGCTTTGATATCGGTTCCGAAGTCCCGGTTTATTGATTTATACGGAGATAAGTCTACTTCATAATCTGCAGATTTATTTCCGAGAATATTACCTGCACAAAGTAAGTCTACATCCTTAGCAGTACGCTTTAAAAATACATGCTGGGTATGATTTTCTAAATGATACCTAAGACCGGAATATGTTTTACCCGTGTTACGTCCTCCGACGATAACATAACACCAGGCACCCGGATAGTCTTTAATATCATTTTCTACATTATAATGGATTGAATCCAAACATTGAGAAGAGATCTTCATCATATATCTGCACCTCTATAGTATCTAAGTCCTCAGGATCCGGAAGTATAGCATCACCTATAATATAATCAGCAGGCTCTAAGTCTATACTATCACCGGTCCAGTTTCCTTTTCTGTCCTTATAAATATTATCAACGAAGCAGTGCGTATGCTGCAGCTTCCCGGAAGTCTTACCATCAAATAAAAAGTAAGTCCTGAATTTATTTATATTATTTTCGAGAGACTTCGCGCCCTTTTTGGGAACTCCGGCAACTGTTATTTTAAGATCGTCGCCCATAACAAAATTATCGCCGGTCGCTCTATATGGTCTATAGCAGTAACATTTACTATGAAGTGCTTTAAACTGCATACACTGCTTATCAAGCTCGACTACTCCGAGGTGATATGTAACCCCGTCATGCTCTATTCCTGAGTATCCGCGCTCTTTTATAATTCTCTTACACCTCTTATTATACGCTTCAATCTTCTTTTTGTTAAATTTAGTGGCAAATACCGAGTCAGTATCAGAATATAACCAGATACCATCATCAGCCACGCAGGAACCGACTAAGAATAAATTACGTCTCGCGTAAGCCGTCACCCAGGGAGCTATAGTATAAGGAAGAAATGAATTATAATTATTGAGATATTTATCATATTTAGCTTTAGGATCATCTTCTTCCGGTTCGTAAAAGTCCCCGGTAATATAATCTTCTTTGATATCAGGTTTAACGGGTTTCTGGGCCGTGAGTCCGTAGCAAGAATTGAGCTTACTTTTCTCAATGGCGTACTGCACATCATCGACTCCCTTTAGATTAGTCTTGAGCTTATATCTCTCAAACACATAATCAGTAAACCATCTGGGCAGATAATCTTTATATGCTACATAAACCTCTGAAAATTCTATAGTATCATAATCATACATGTATATAAACTGCTCAAGATCCAGCTCATTATAGTATATTTCAACCTCTGAGCATGATATTATCCTACCATTATCTATTGTCTCGTTTCGGCAATATTGGCATTTAGCGCGTGATAATATCGGCATTGGATACCGTTTATTATGAAGCCTTACTTTTGTTGCTTTCATCTTAAACACGAAGCAATAATCATCTTTATTATTTATGATGTAAGCAGCATCTACTTTTCTTTCCAGCTTCCAGAACTTCTCACAGGCGTACTTTTCAGTTAACATAACAAAAGGATAAGCGCTACTCTCATCATAACACTCTACGTCTGTATAAACGTAACCCATGCAGGCGCGGTTTCCGTGAGTATAACCGCCATTAAAAAGATTTTCAAATATGAGCTGCAGATAATAATCATCCGGCTGCAGTTTTTTAAACCACTTATGAGCATAATAAGCGCGGCCTATTGCCCTGGCTTCACCTCTTACAATTCCGGTTGCGGTATATGGAATACTTCCTATTGTTTTCTTGAGAATCTGACAAGTTGCGTCCAAACACTCTACCCCGGATAGTACGTCATTCTGGATATATAATAATTCATCCTCAGAAAGCTCATCATCCTGACTGCGATACTTTGAGTAGTCCCATTTTCCAAGTGCTTTTTGGTGTTCAACGTTTAAATCCTTCGCCCATTTTGCGAGCGATCTTTGAGCCAGTGCGAGGGAGTCTTTTAATATAATGCCATTCTCAAATTTTATATAGAGCGGATTTAACGGTCTTGTGTTTAGCTGGTCTGTAGGATATCCGAAAGCTTCAAAATAAAATTTTCTTTGAAATATCCAGTCATAACTAAGATTATGATAATAGATATATAATTCCTCAGAAGCGATAGCGCCCCGGATCCGCTTCAAACATTCATTAAAATCATAAGGACTCTGGCCCCATAAGCATACTATATTATGATGGAAAGCTCTTATAGCAATCGACCACGCCACAATGTGGTTATCATGCTTTTTAAGTCCTTCCTTTTTACTGGTCTCCGTGTCGGCCATTATGATAACGTCGCCGTATGATGTTTTCTTTTTATTAGATTTTGTCCTGATATAAACATGGTTTAATATAGAATAGTCGAAGCAATCCCATTTTGTCATTGCGTAGTCAACGCTTTTAATGAAAGTGCTCTCTTTCCGGTATAGCGTTTTAATCACTATAAATCCCTCAATTCCTGTTTAATCTTTTCCTTTTCCGATCTGGTCATATTGCGTTTAAACTGAAGATGTTTCTTACTCCGCATTATCTCCTCAGCTACATCATCAGCCGGGGAACGCTTCATAGATTTTGAATGATCCTCTAAACCTTGCTTGATCTTCTTTTCGGCGCTCTGTATTTTTCCCATAGCCCTTAAGATAACATCCGAACCATATTGTGATTTTAATTTTTCAAAATCCCCGGACTCAATAAACGACGCAAACTCATGCCATTTAAAATTAGTGCCATACTTCTTATTTATAGAATCAGTAGCTTTTTGTATCATCTGGATACCAGACTTTGTAGAAGTCGGGGATTTAAGGAAGCGCTGCATTTCATTAACTCGCTCGCGCCATTCGAAGGTGCCGGGCTTCGGAATCTTCTGATTAAACCGGATCTGTCCTTCTTCCATCATTTCAAGCGCACGATTATAAGCAAATTTATAAGCGCCCTCATATTTAGGATCCGCAGGCTTGCCCCGAAGGCCCTCGGCTTCCTCAATTCTCACCAGCCTTTGATCTGACATCTTTGCAAGTCGTATAAAATATTGTGTGTCAGTCTCTCCGGGCTTGTAGTCCAGGTTAGGCGGTGACCATCTACTTTTTGATTTTGCCATTTCTATACACCCTCCTCCGCGCTTCTCTGTTCATGTGTGCCTTACTATGCTCAACTGCATACATCCAGTAATTATTTACTGCTCTCTTAAGCTCTCGATCCGGCTTAAACGGTTTGTGCTTATTGCTCATGGTTTCACCTCCTCAAAATCTTCATCTAATTTAAAATATCTACATTTCAATCGCTTTTCTATAGGATCATGTATTGGTTCCATGTGTAAAGCACATGAGACAAAATATGGGCCGTTTGTATAATCCCATAATATAGAATCATTATTTTTACATATCAAACATGAATCAGGTCTACATATATAAATATTACCGTCCATACATGGATATTTATATAGTTTATCCATCTATTTATCCTCCTATTAAATAAGGGCACCGCGTTAAACAGTGCCCTTGCAATAACCCGGTTAATTGTTATCTCAATCTTCTATGTTTAACGCCTTTTTGATACCGGCTTCGATCTTTTCAAGCGTCTCCGGGCTGATCTTGAAAAATACTTCGTTGTACCACTTTCCATCTTTTCCCTTCTTTGAAGGGAAGTCAATCTTTGCGAACTCTTCATTAGTGGTATGGTTTGTCAATGTCTTATATGCGCAGCCCTTCACGATAACGTGATTAGCTGCCATATCAAACATGATAGTACCATTTTCGAGCTCGCACGCTCTGAGTACCTCTATTTCATACTCAAAATCTTTCTTTTCTTCTGTTGCCTTTGCTTTTCCTTTGATTGCCATTGCATTTCTCCTATTCTTTAAAATGTGGGTTATTGCTATCACCCTTTCGGGGTTTTAACGATTTAATGATTATAGCCATCTTTACCGGATCGTATTCGCTGGGCTTAAGCCGGCCGTGCGCATTTCTCCAGTTATTGCACTTCTTACCATAATATACACAATCTTTACATCTTTCGCCGTTCCTTGCGCTGCAGATCTCGCGTATCCGGGTTACATTATCTCTAATCTGCATCTTTAGCCCTCTTACTTGTAATAATTATTCCTTTAAGATCTCTGAACTTATAATGATCTGTATAAGCTGCGCTATATTCTCCGAAGGTGTGACTGATTGATATAACATCATTATTAAATCCGTATTTAAGAACGCCCTTATATGTGATCTTGAGATCATCCTTCGTGATTATCGTTATCTTCATCTATCGTCACCTCTCTTTCACTCATCGGGATATCCAGCGCTTCTATGATCGCATAGAATTTCTCACGATCATAACGCTCATATATCGAATCAATGTAGACAGAACCGGTAACATCATTATGCTTTATATATCTGCTAATTGCAAGCCGTGCCTTTTCTAACTTATCCTGAGCTATCTGCAGCAGGCGCTCATTATTCTTAAGCTTAAACTGCAGCGTGTCGTTATCATCCTCAAGGCACATAAGTTTTTCTACTACATAATCTTCGCAAGTGTGCATTTTCTATTCTTCCTTTCTTAAAACCTTGTTTCCCGGTACCACGCCAGAGCCTTCTTTATCTCTTCCTCTCTGGCCTTAAAGCTTTCTACTTCCTTAGTGCAGTTGATGCGGTTTCCCATATTTAAGCAGCACCACTCACCGCCCTTGTATTTAAGCTTCCGCACTCCTAAAGTTATGCGCCCGGTAAAATCGTCCTGATTCTCTATAATCAGAAGATAATCTCCGTTCGCTTTAACAACTTCCTTATTCCAGATACCCATGTGTTTATCACCTCCTTTCACATACAAATATATATTATAAATATGAACATAATATGAACAGACTTTTGACTTTTTGTAAATTCTATAATATACTTTATATGAAAGCTCAGGGCAGATGTGCGCGTAACAGTAAAGACAGCACCGGGCCCCGGTGTCGCGCTGGTTTAGTCAACCGATAACTGCCCTGCTCTTTCCGGAAAGAGAGGTGCAAAATGAATATTGCGGAAATCGTGAAACTGTCAACTAATGGATACAAAGTATCCGAGATCAATGAGCTTAAGGGAATAGTGAAAGATAACCCCGAAGCTCTGACCCTTGCTTTAAATGGTAATTCTTTTTCAGATGTAAAAGAGCTTTTAACTTTAACCGACTCCGAAGAGGGCCCAAAGCCTGAGGAGCCAGCAGCAGATCAGGGCAAAAGTGATCCTGAGCCGGACTATAAAAAGTTATATGAAGAGCTAAAGCTAAAGTCTGATGATCTGGAAAAAACCATTAAAGAAATACAAGAAACAAATAAACGACAGCCCGGACCGGATCAGCCTACCGAAGAGGACGAACTGGCCGAGATTGTCAAGGGATTTATGTAATAGGAGGAAAACAAAATGGCTAAAGTTCTTACCCAGAAAGACGCCTATACGCTTATCAATTCACTGGTTAAGCAGGCGACCGGACAGCTTACAATTACCGCTACGGACGTATCTTCTTTTGTGTCTGTAGGCGAAAAATTGTTAGCTTCCGGATATGAAAATGTGCTCGGATCGCTCTCGCTGGTCCTGGGCCGCACACTTGTAGCAAGTAGAGATTATAAGGCTCGCTTTGCTATGTTAAACGCACTCAATACCGGCGTTTATTCTCACAGACTTAGAAAGATATCTTTCTATGCAGATGAAGCTCTCCCTTCCGGTGCATGGAATACAGACCTTTATACTAACCTTGCTGAAGGCTTCACCGCAGGAGAGAATCCCACGGGAACACCCCCTACCCCTCAGTCTACAAAATCGCAATGGGAGCAGCATAGAAAAGAAGTTCTCGAAGTTAATTTTGGCGGAAGTGATGTTTGGCAGTACGCCATCACCAGAGACCGCGACGCATTAAAGCAGGCTTTCAGAAGCCCCGAAGATTTTAATTCTTTCGTTGCCGGTATGCTTACCGAGGTTGCTAATGATATCGAATCCCAGATCGAAGCTTTCAACAGAATGACCTTTGCTTCCGAAGTTGCTAAGCGTTATTTCCTTGAAGCTAATAACATTACTAAGGGATGTGCTATCAACCTTACCGCAGGATTTAATACAAAGTTCGGTACCAGCTACACTTCTGCACAGCTTCGCAGCACTTACCTTAAAGAGTTTCTCGCTTATATGGTAAGTGTTATTAAGACAGTATCCGATAGGATGACTGAGCGCGGTACCGATTATCATGATCCCTTCACCAACGCAAACGGGCAGGTAATTTTGAGACATACGCCGTATGACCGTCAGAGGATTATGCTCTATACTCCGCTTCTTAGGGATGCTGAGTCGATGGTACTTCCTGAGATCTTCCATCCTGAGCGCCTGGATATCGGCAGACAGTTTGAGGGTGTAGAGTTCTGGCAGTCTAACTTCAATGATACTGTAAGACCTCAGATCAATATGACGTCTGCTTATCTCGATCATGGCACCGGCGTACAGACAACCACCGGAGCGATCGCCATCGATTATCTTGTAGGCGCTATCTGGGATGTAGATGCAATAATGACTGACTTCCAGCTTCAGGATGCTGATGCTACACCTATGGAAGCTCGCAAGAAATACTACAATATCTGGTATGATTTTGCCAGAAATGCGATCACAGACCAGACCGAGAACATGACCATATTCTATATGGCAGATCCTACACCGTAATAAAGGAGGGTTTTAAATGTATATTCCTTTTAACTATCAACAGATAAACACTGCTGCAGGATTATACAACCCTTCCCCGGTAAAGGCTTACAATAATCAAACCTTTGCTTTCTGGGAGCGTGCGCTATTTCAGCGTGCGCTCTCGGTTCTTGATATATCACTTCCTGAGGACTGGAACGGATCCATAAAAGATCTTTTCAATTATATATTGTTTAAGATAGGTTTTGTTATCGTATTCAATGAGGATAAATACGGAACCATTTTCACTTATGGATCACTTCGCGGATATGATGTATTCTACAGACCTACTAACGCCATTATCGCTAATCCGGTTATCGGCTCGCGTGATATGGTAATAGGTGAAGATTGCGGAATATTAAAACTTACCCCGGACTACTTCGGGATCTGGGATATAATCTAATATTATG
>Ga0310690_10012291_pt1 | contig 10523 bp, 23 predicted proteins | sample AusTroGonzalo_MG_2_FD_207661 | JGI IMG/M metagenome (GOLD analysis project Ga0310690, IMG submission 207661) | Bovine rumen microbial communities from tropical cattle in Woodstock, Queensland, Australia - Gonzalo_04 (v2) (version 2) | ecosystem: Host-associated > Mammals > Digestive system >...
CTTCTTCAATAACAAGACCTGTTTCTTTAGTAAGTTGTTCATTAACTTGCCTTATAAGATCCAATTTATGACGAGGAATTTTAATAGTTTGTCCATCTGTATTTGATTGTAGAAATATAAGTTCTGGTACCGCTTCTACCATTCGTTCACTCCACATACAAATAAAAATTTGTCCAGCAATAGTAGTTTTAAATGTATATAGCATATCATAAAGAAAAGACTTTTCTTCTTTAGATTTTCCATATGCACCATTTAGTATATACTTAAATCCTTTAATTAATACATTATCACGAATATCTTTAGGTTTATGTTTCTCTTCTATTCTAGTTTTAATGAATCCAGAATATTGATGCATAAACTCTATTCCAAGATGTTCTGGATAAAGTTGTAGAGAATCAGCAATACTAGGATATAGTGATGCTACATCATAATCTGCTATAACCCAATAATCATCAGATTCATAAACTCCTGGCTTTATAGATCCATGAGTACCTCCTAATCCAAAGTCAAACTTATATTGATGAAATATGACACTAAATTGAAATTCTCCTTTTTCTCCAGTAACGCAAGTATTTTGTAATTCGGTTAAAAATTTATTAAATTCTTTAGTTTTGAGATTACACCACTTTGGAATACAATCCTTCAAACAAATAAGACTTCGAGGTGTTCCTCCAGATTTCTTTAAATAATATGGATTTTGTCCTGTAGCTCTAGAATATAATTGTAGTAATAATTCTTCACCCATTGGAACATCACCCATATTAGTTACATTTACATGAAATTTTTTGTTTAAATCATTTCTGAGTTGAAGTTTATTTTCACCTTTATAAAGAGGATAATCAGTTTTACCTAAAGTTACTAATAAAAACTTATAAGTAGCATAAACATCCCATTTATTATATTCTAATATAAGTTCTTCGTCTCCCTTTTGACACCAATGAGTATGGTGAAGTGGCATTTCTTCCACATTCTCCATTCTCATTTGTATTTCTAATCCTTTAAGATTTTGCATTCTAGCTTTATTATTATAATGCCAGATTTTATACAAATCTATTTGAGGAATTAATGGTTTTTTAACCTCTGTGAACAACTCTTCTATAAGATATTGTGATTTTGCATATAAAGCTTGAGCTAATTCTTGTCCAGTATAATATTCATATTCTCCTTTCCAATGTCTAAGAAAATGATGTAATAGTGGATAATCATAAGCAAGATTATTGAACCCACAAAGTGCAAATTTCTCTTCTGTTAGATGTTCATAAAGTTCTTTAGCATCATTACGCCATCCACAAATTACATATTGATACCAAGTATTAGTTTTAGAACGATAACCAGTGTAAGTAAATAAATTAGATAATGATTCTAAATCATATACTTCTAATATCATTGTTCAAATACTTTAAAAAGATCCTTATCCATATAAGATGTATCTTTTAATACTAAGATTTTAGGTTTCCATATTTCACCAATTTCTCCAACATAGCAACCAAAACCTACATATTTAATATCTGGAAAATAATGAAATAAATATGTAGCAACCATAGTGGTGCAGTTAGGAGTTTCATATTCATAATTATATAATTGTACATGAGAACCAGGCCAATAATAACCACGAATGGCACTTATCCAATGATATCCATATTTCTTACATAGAAAATGATGCATATCATTTCTATCTGAACCACTAGGCATACTTATATGTAAATCATCGTCTTCTAACCAAATTGGAGTTCTTTTCTCTAAAAATTCTTTTTCAGTCATTATAAAAGTAATTTAAATAATCTTCTTTTACTTTCTCAAAATTAGAATTAATTAGTTCAATTCTTTCTTCATCAAATGTAAAGAAATCTAAATAATTATCATATATGAAATCAGTGAATATATCTTCCGTTAAATCTTCAGAATCTATTTCTCCAAAATTCATCCAACATTTTAAATCTTCTTCCCAATTATAATCATCTAAATCTAAATATTCAGTAATTATTTTTTTAACTATCATTATTTAATTTTTTATTTAAATAGTCAATAAATTTATCTTTTCTAGGCCAAGCAACTTTACCTTTCCAAGTATGTGCCCAACTATCTACATATTGAATAAGAATCTTAACTCCTTTATTTTCATATGTCTTATTATAAAGTTCAAATAATTGTTCAGCATCATAGTTTTTACTTAAATACCTATCCAGATTTAGGAAGTAAGTATCAAATAAATCATTTAAAGTGCATTTTAATTTAGTGATAGCTTTTCCATCTGGAAATTTAATACTTATTTGCCAAATAGGTTGAACTTTAGTTGGAGCTTTTATAGTTCTTGCGGTAATCCCTTTAGTCTTTGCCATTCTGAATAAAAAGACTTTGAGTTATCATTATACCAAGGATTCCAAAAACGTACTCCTAATTGTTCACACGAATCAAGTTTAGGATGTTCAGGAAATTCACAGAAATCATCGATATATTCTTCTATTTCATCATTAAGTTCTTCAATAGTAGCACAATGAAGAAATCTATTCGGATCTAAATCTAACTCTTCATCTGTTCTAACTAAAAAAGTTCTTTCAATTTTAAATTTCATCTAATTGGTCTTTTAAAATGTAAATACTTACTATTGGTTTATCTGATTTATATATCTTTTCATCTGGAAATTTAGCTTTTAATACTTCATAACAATCTGAAATACTATCTATTAAATATCCACATTCATTTTTGGCAATAGTAAAATAAATCATAATAAAGTTTTTAAAGTTTTACCACAACGTCTTTGTAATTTCTTAATAGCCCCTTTACGAAGTTGTCTTACTCTTTCATCTCCTAATCCCATCTCTTGAGCAATATCTTTAATAGTTCTTTCTAATTGTCCATCAAGTCCATAAAATTCTGTAATAACTTTATATTCTCTTTCATTAAGAACTTTTAAAGATTTGCTTATAGATTCTTTAGTAAAATTATCACTAAAAGGAGTATCTTCTGCTGCAAGAGTATCTTCAACAGTAGTCTTTCCATCTTCGGTAATAGGAGTATCTAATGAAGAACAATAAGATTTATCCATTATAACAGAATCATATTGTTTCTGAGTTAAATTAGTAAGACTAATAAGTTCTTCATCGGTTGGCTCTCTCTGATTATTATTTAGAAATGCCTCATATGCTTTTTTAACCTTAGTAATTTTACTAATATAAGTAATTGGATATCTAATAGTTCTTCCAGTATTATAAATGGCTCTTAAAATTTCTCTTCTAATATACCAAACAGCAAAACTTAAAAATTTATATCCTCTATCTGGATCATAATTATCGCAAGATTGAATAAGACCTACAATTCCAGATTGAATTAAATCTAATAAAGGCACTCCTTGTCCAGTATATTGTTTAGCACAAGTAACTACAAAGCGGAGATTAGAAGTTATTAATTTCTTTTTAGCTTCTTCATCTCCACTTTTCATTAATCTTGCCAAGTTAATTTGCTCTTCACCAGAATATATTGGATATTTAGCAATATCTTTAAAGAAATCTTTTAATATTTCACTATTTTCAGTTAAAATATTTTTATTAGTCGTTATTTCTTTCACTTAACCATATACTTTTAGCTGAATTTATTTTAACTATCTTATATTTATTCTCGAATTCATCCCCTAATGATAACATAGGACCTCCAGATGGATCTATTGCTTCTATTACATCCCAATTTACTGTATCATTTTCTACCTGATATTGACCAATAACTCTACAAAATTCTAAAACATATTTATGTTTTGAATCAACAATTAATTCCCATTCATATATATTAGATTCAATAGGTTCTGCTTCATCATTTCTGTATAGATATAAACTAGCTCCATCTCTATTATTTAATTTAATTCTCATACTTGTCCAGTCTTTTTTAAATATTGATATAATTGATTCTTGGTAATTCCTTCTTTATAAATACATTCTTGTCTATTCTTATAAGTTTTTCCTTTATATTCACAAGGTTTTCCTTTTTTGCCCCGATTAGATTCTTGATAATTTGGATCTCCAAAAAGTTCTTGTCTATGTCTTTCTAATGCTTCAAGAGCATCATCTATTTTCTTATTATTTTCTATTATTTTATTTTTTATAAACTTTCTAGAAAGAACTTCTATTTCTGGAATATGTTCCTTAATTACTTTAATTAATTTAGGCCAATCATTTCTTTTTATAGTTTCATATTTACTACAGAATATTCCTAAACCATTGCTTCCTAATTTATCCCAATCGAGAAGTATTTTTAAATTTTCAATTATTTTGTTATCATCAGTTACATCAACTTCATTTTCATAAACATAACGAGCATAAGAATTAATTAACTTACGCTCGTCTATTTCCCGCAACATATTAGTATTAACTATTAGTTGAATCATACTTTTACTACATCAAAAACCTCTGGGTCTTCTACTTCTCCTTCTTCACAATCATGTGTTATTTCATCATAATTTCCAGATATTACAAGTTCTTCAGCTTCGTCTTCATTACTAGCTTTTACACGATAAATTGTTTCATGTTCTACAACTCTATGAAGAGTTACTTCATACGTATTCATAATGTTCTTCTATTTTGGATTTAACAAACTCTATAAGTGTATCACCTACTTGATATTCTACAATTCCTTCATCAGTATTTATAAAAGCAAAACAATCTATTTCATCATCTTCCCATTTATGAAATACATTTTCATCTATAAATTGATCCAAAACACCTTCAAGTTCTTCATCAGTAGGATTATTTTCTTCTAAATAGTCCCATAAATCATCTTCATAAGTCCATTCCCATAATTTATCATAAAATGCTTGTTCAGTAAGATTTAAAAATGGAATACAATGTTTATTTTCTATTATTACTAAATTATAATTACTCATTTGGCATATCCTCTTTTATTCTTATGTTAGATACTGAAGGTTGTAATGGACAACCAGTATCACTTAAATAAAAATATTTAACTGTAGCATATTGATTTAAACATTCAGATTCAAAGTTTTCAACATACCATTCTTTCTGTTGTCTATCTCCATGAGGTTTAGCTTTAAATGGGATTCCTTCTTTTGTAACTAAAGTAAATACCATATCTTCAGTTCCACGCAAACCTAAATCATATCCTGTTATTAAGAATTCTGAATTTTTGTAGCATTTTACCTTAATCATATCATTCGTCCTACCGTTAGGACGATATACTTTATCAGGATCTCTTACAACAACTCCTTCCCATCCTTCTGAAACATATTCATTATGTAAATCCATAATTGCATTCCAACTAGATGTAATTATTTGAGGAACAAATTGAATTCTAAGTTCTCCGTCCTTAAATTCTTTTTCTGGATTAAATTCTAGATTAAGATAATCTCTTATATCTTTCATATAAGCCCAACGTTCATCAAATGTAGAATTAGTATCAACTATATCATACCAATAAAATTGAAGAATTTCATAATCAACAGCCGTTTTCTGAGTTCTAGCAATTCCATTAAGTTGTTGTAAACTAAATCCGTGATGATAACATTCACCATCCATTATAAGTCCTGGATTATCTTTAAATAATTTAACAAGAGTTGGATGTGAAAGTATTTCATACATAGCCGCATCATAATTCATAGCTCCTCTTGAAGCAGTATGTAATTCACCATCTAATCCCATATAAATTAAAGCTCTTAATCCATCGATTTTTCTTGAGGCATACCATTCTTTATTAAATATATTTTTATTTGTAACTTTATCAGCTTGTTTAGCTAACATAGGTTTAGGTATACCATCTTGATTTGTTACTATTTCTCCTAAAATTTTATATAGTTCAGATTCAGAATATTCATCTGGATCTTTATCTATTTCTTTATATCCTTTATCAAGTTTTTCTTTAATTAAATGTTTAGCTTCAAGCATTACTTGATCCCACATATTTCGTGTAGCTTTACCTCTATCAACAATTTTATCAGGTTGAGTTGTTCTTTTGCCTCCATATTGTCCTGATATTCGGTGAATTACGAAATGTCTTGTTTGTTTATCTTTAGGATTTATTAGTTCGTAACTTATAATTCCAATTCTAATTTTACCTTTAGTATCTTTACTAATCAAATACCAAGTTTTTTCATTAGGAATTATTTCTTGAGGAGAAAACAAATCATTCATTTCTATTGTAATTTTTAAAATAAAGCTCTGGATCGGTTAAAAGAAATTTCCATAGTTCATCAATACTATTTAAATGATATTCTACTTTATCCTTTCCTTGAAATAAATCTGCTTCTTTTTCAATAGTTACTACTTTATCATCTATTTCTTCATAAAGGAAATAATCAATCCAATCATGTCCAGTTTCTGTAAAATGAGAATCTATAAATGTATCTAACATTTTACATACAGAACAATACCAATCGGATTCAAATAGGTAACATCTACCAGTTTCTCCTCCTAAAGCATTTTCTATTCTTTCTATTGATTTTTCAAAATCTTGAAATAGAGTAATATAATAAGTAAATTCTTCTTTTGTAATCATACGAAAGTATAAGCTATAATATTATTAGAAGTTATCCATTTAATCTTAGGAAATTCTTTTCCAAAGAAATAAATTGATATTGGAAATAGCTTTACTATTTTAGTAAATATTTCATTAGTATCTTTCCAAATGGTTTCTTCTCCTTTGATATTGGATTCAAAAGATAAATGTCTAATAAGAATATCTATATTTGTTTCTGAATCAGATTTATTAGGATAATTTCCTTTAATCCATCCGATTTTTGCAACTAAATCTTGAACAATTAAATCTTTTATTTCTGACTCTTGAATATTAGAATTTCCAAATTCGTTTAATACTTTCATGCTCGTAAAAGCCCTCCATCAGCTCCTCTTTCAGTTTCAGATAATTCATCTACCTCAACCCAATCAGTATGTTCTACTCTATTAAATTTAACTTGAGCAATTGCAGTAAAACCATCAACGGGATAAGGACGAAGTTCATTCTCCATTTCAAGAAGATTTAATTCTCTATCTCCTTCTGGAAATAATTGATCAAATGAAGTACGAAGTTTATAGAATACACACCATTCACCTCTATAGTTAGAATCTATACATCCTACACTATTTGGTAAATATGCATCAGTTTTAGTATTACTACTTCTAGGTCTAATTTCTGCTTCCCAGTCAGAACTAAATTCTGTAGCAAATCCTAATTTATATTCAAATCTATCATATTTAGGATTATACTTGCAACTTACAGGTATTAAATCAAAACAAGCATTACCAATATCATCTCCCTTTTTAAAAGGAATTATAGCATTTTCATCAAGTTTTTTAATTTTTACAATCATTATTTATATAAGTCTATAAATTGTTGTACTGCGTTACGTTCTTCTGAATAAAGACAAGTAACAAATCTATCTTGTTCATCATATATGACTATAAATGGTTCTTTCCTAGCAGAAAATGGACTTTTTATTTTATAAGCCTCTTTCTTACCATTTTTAGTTGCAGAATCTATAAATTCAACAAAAAAAGGAGTTGATAATTGTACTAATTTAATCAACTCCTTATCATTAATATTATTATAAACTACCTTTACTTTCATCGTATCTTGGCATTTCTCTCCAGAAAAGAGGTTTTATATTAGAATTCCATCTTAGTAAATACCACTCATTACACATATAGTACCCACTAGTGGTTCCAAATTCTCTTGTATATAATACAACTTCTCTTGGATTATTAGGAATAAATTCAGCAGAATACCATCTATTGTTATTTTCATCATATTCAACACTCTGTAATTTCATATGTAAGAGTATCTACTATAAATCCTTTCTTACAATCTAAACAAGCCCATTTATCTGTAATAATAGGTTCTTTAACTTGAGAATGTCCAAATATCTGATATATTCCTTCTTCACCAAAAGGAATTATTTTATGTTCTTTTTGACTATGAAATAAATCTATATGTTCATGTATATCTGCCCATTCGCAAGAACCAAATTGAGAGTCCCCTCTTCTATAATATGAAATATTAGAAATGGCTTTTATATAATACTTATTAAAATCTTCTAGTTTTGTATCTCTTAATACTTCAGAACATTCTTTAATATAAGATATTCCTTCTAAAGCAGATTCATCATATTCCATATAATTATTTAGAAATTCATATGCCCAGTCATTTGTAATTCCTGCGTGACTAAATATCACATCATTTTGAATCCAAACCAAGTTAAAATATTCTAAATTTTCTGAAAAAAACTTATGATATTTTTCCCAATTTTTGTAATCAGTTCTTGAAGCTGCTCGGAATTTAGACCATATATAAGAGTCTGTCTTTGTATTAAATATGTTTCGTTAAAACATATCCACCATAGGTGCTTATACTTCATTTCGTATAAGAATTGACTATATCTTCACCTTCACCATTATGTGTTAAGGGTCTCGCATTTCCACTCACTTGAGTGTACTCCCATTTCAGGGATAGTCGATGAACCTTCTTCTAAATTAGAAGCTTGGCTGCTGATTTCCATCTCAGGAGTTCCAGCAATTAACGAGATGTCCTCTGAAGATTTCTCTTCAGACGCACACAAAATTTCTAAAAATTTGTTATATTTTCTATCCATATGGATAGTAGAATCTTTATAGATAAAATCAAAAAACTTTTTTATTTGTTTTCTTCCAGAATATTCCATAGTACATATTTTATCGGACCTATGTTCAGTTTTCTTTCTCATATTTAATTTAGTTTTTCTAAATCCTAGAGTTAAAACTAAATAATCCTATAATTTATCTATAAACTATACTGTTCCCGCAATTGTAAATTTTACATTATGTACTATTCTTTCCCTATAACCTTCTTTTCTAGTAGAATCTTTTACAACCATCTTTTTTCTTTTTCCATTCCATATACATCCATCCCCATCAAAATATCCCCTAATAAAATGTGACATGTATTTCTCTGGAACAATGTCAAAAGAAGGAAATTCTAAAATAAGAGATTTGTGTTTTATTCCACCTAATTTTTCAACATCCTTACACATTTCTCTACTAGAAAAAGTTAAATTAACTTGATCCCAATGATTTTCTTTGTTTATTTTAACATATCTAATATTATTTTGTGCATTCATACATTTTTTTATTTTTTCAATAATATCTATGTCCTAAACAATCTAATCAAATCTTATCTAAGTTCCGGAATTATTTCCATCTGCATAGAAAAATCCTAAAATGTAGGCTTTTTCAGCGGTATTAATTTCTTTAAAAAAGTTTCTATCAAATTCAATCATAATTTTATAATTTTAAACATTTAATATAAAATTATTGATTTCCTAAAGATTTCCAAATTTTTATTTGTATGATTTCCAGTTAATAAAATATATTTATCAGGTTCATTCTTTTTTAATCCTATAATATCATTTAACATATTAAGAAGATTATAAGAATCATAAAAGTCATTACATTCCATTAATTCTGGAACCATCATAATTTCTTCAGGATAAGGGTCTAAATAATCCCCAAGAAATATTACTTTATCAACATTCCTTATATTATCAGCAATTGCTTGTCTCCAAAATTTCCTCCCGTGAACATCTCCTATACAAAGTATTTTAGCCATTAGTGCACCATCCTCTCATTCTTGCTTTAAAATCATTTAAAAGAGGAATGATCTCTTTTTCAAAATCATCTCCTGTAATACTCCAACTTTCTGTTTTAATATTAATGAATTTACCTCCTCCTCCATCTCTTGAAGATAATATTATTTCTTGAACATCATCTCGATTTTCGGTACAATCAGCATCTTGCATATATTTACAAGTTATTTCATCTAATAGTACTTGGTCTTTACCTGGCTCAGGCCATCCATCAGTTATTATTTCCATGTTTCCAAAATTTATATGTTATGTCTCTCCATCCTATTCCTAATTCTGTGTTACAATCACTAAAATAAGGAGAGTATTGATACATTCTTTGATTAGTATTAGGATTATCTAATCCTCCTAATTCTTTATCATAAGGTCCAAGTTTAATATAATCAAACCAAACTGTATTGATATAATCACTTAATCTAGAATTACCAGAATACCATCCTACTTTAAGTCCTGGATTAATATCATTTACTATATATCCAGCCAATTTATTTAAATAAGGAGTATTATAATCTCCTCCCATAAAACCTACACAAGTAATCCCTGTATTAGATTTTATAAGCTTATTAAGTTCATCAAATGTTAATTCAGTACCAACATCTTCCCAAAGTTCTGGAGAGTGGCATCCAGAGCAATGCCAGGGACAATTTGAAATATTTATACATAAAGCAATCTCATCAGGAAATTCACTAAATGTAATTTGAGTATCAGTATATTTCATTAGTCTGTTTCGTGTAATACAAAAGTTATAAATTTCTGTTCTTCTTCATCATATATAGTACATAATGGATCACATTCATTTGGATTAAATTTAGTATTACCTAAATCAAAGTCTTCATACCAACAATTGAGTTCACATATAATAAATCCAGACCATCCATCTGGACCACCTAAAAAAGTATATCCGTTCTCTCGT
>Ga0310690_10012293_pt1 | contig 10522 bp, 6 predicted proteins | sample AusTroGonzalo_MG_2_FD_207661 | JGI IMG/M metagenome (GOLD analysis project Ga0310690, IMG submission 207661) | Bovine rumen microbial communities from tropical cattle in Woodstock, Queensland, Australia - Gonzalo_04 (v2) (version 2) | ecosystem: Host-associated > Mammals > Digestive system >...
ACATTAAATCTGCGGTTCCTATTGTATCATAAGAATTATTATCTACATGACAAAACATACAAGGATTATTTGTTATATCCCCTCTATTAACATATATATTTGTTTCAGTTAATCGTATCTGATGTGTTTTCTTATCATAATAATCTTTACGATCTTTAATTTGTGTTCTTGGATCATCATCAAGTTCAAAATCAATATTCAGATATCGTTTTACATTATCTATTGTAAGCAATATAGGAAATAAATACTTTTCTATACTTTCTTTTCGTATATTTATCCAAATTATTTCTTCATCAGAACATAAAATTCTTTTAACGAGAATTTCATTTTCATGTACCTCTGAAATCTTAACAGGAAATTCAGCATCTTCTCTATGGTATATAAAAACATTTTTAACAGAAAAATGCTCTATCATCATAGGTATATATGATAATGTAAAATTCTTTTCTTTATAATTTTCTGTCATATTATATCACATGTATTCTTTTTTGTAACTCTTCTGAATACTGATCCCTGGTACTTAAATAAAGTTGCCAGAAGCAAGCATCCAATATATAGGTAACACACCAATCTCCATCATAACGGACACCTCTACCGATGCCCTGAATTATTTCATTACTTGTTGCAGAATTATACCAAAGCGGGAATAATTTAATTTTTTCTTTAACAAGTTTATCTGCCATACTCGGGAACGGTACCTTTAAAATGATAATAAATCTGCAGTCATCTCCAGGTAAATCAACGCCGGTATTCAATGTAGGGCCGACCAATATTGTATTATCAGAAATCTTATGGATATTAATCATTGTATTCTTTTCCCTTGATCCATTATATAGAAGCATTCTCTGTTTAATTTCATAAGGTGCTTCATCATATAATTTCTTAGCAAAGAAATATGAACCGGTCTGAATTATTCCCTTACTGTCTTTGAATTTAGTAGAGCAGATAGAATATATAACATTCTTAAGATGCCCGAAAGATATGTCTTTCTCTCTGTAAGACATTTTAAACTTATTAAGGAAATGAATAGGTGATTCACTAAAATCAAATGTTGAAGGAACCCTCACTGTTTTAGGTTTGTTAAGTTCTTCATCTCTTTGTTCATCTACATCAAAACGAAAGCCCATATTTTCATTATATGCTTCTTCTCCACCGATTGTTGCAGATAAGAATACCTTATAATTAGCTTTCTGTAAAAGATATTTATATACAAGATAATCTTCTTTTGTATTTTTGAATCCTATTGCTATTTTTTCACCTTCTTCGTCTGTAGATATGGTGATATCCTTTAAGAAATATTCTGTACTTGTATAATTGATAGCATCTATAAAATCAGTCCAATGCCCCAAATAATGTTCATACCAATTAGTGATCTTAAAAAGTTTAATATCGTCTTTTGTTAAAGTCATATGCTCTGACTTTTTAATAGATATATCATTTTTAATATCAGTAGCGAAAGGAGATAATTTACCTAATATATCAATATACTTCTTAATACATTCATAATCTTCATCCTTTCTGGATTCTTCATCTTTCCAAACATCCCAGAATTTATATAAATCTTCCTTTAAAGCAGCACAAGTTTTATAAGGAAAATCTTTCATTATAAGATCATTTTCTTCATTGAATATATTAAACTTATTATCATAATACTGATTATAGATAGTCATGATTCTTTCGAAATCACTTTCCCTTACAGTAAGTCCATATTCCATTTGAACGATATTAGGAATATTATGACACTCATCACAGAACACTACATCATGTTTTGTGAAGTTATATCCGTCTTTTTCATCTTTGAGAGAAACTAATAAGAACAACTGATACGTAACTATACATACATTTGATTTAATAGCTTTCTGTCTTGCCCTTAAATATTCACATGTATAAGCACATTCATAATTATATTTCTCAATAGTTGATTTATTAAATAATGCAGCCCATGAAAGTCCAGACATCCTGCAATCTGCATTTTTAATATCTTCTCCATTCTGCATACAACAATAATTACCGGATTGACCTTTCAAAGCGGCAATATTAAGAAGAGGATATTTCTTTAAGAAAGCTTCATACTGTTCCCAAAGATAAAGATCAGAAACAAGTATATAAGAAGAAAGTCCGTAATATTTATCAAGTACACATGCAGAAATTATATTGATTAAAGATTTACCGGATCCAGTAGGTGCTTCAACAATATAATTTTTATGTTCATGATTTAATATATTCAGGATAATATCAACAATTGCTTCTTTTTGATGTACCCTGAATTTAAAATCACTGCCTAAATTTTCGCTTGCAAATTTTTCTACTTTCTTTTCAACTTCTTCTCGATTATGCATAATTCTCCTATATAAAATATATATTAATATAGAAAAATAAAAGGATGATATTCATTATATCACCCTTTCTTTAAATTATTTAAATCATATTCCCATTCACAAGTAGGATGTGTAGGATCCTTTAATATTTCATCATTTGTTAATATAAAATATCTTCTTACATCAAGACAAGCGAAATCTTTTTCTACTATTGGCTCGTTTTCAAGCTGGGTATGACCAAATATCTGATAATAACCAAGTTTTTTATCTTCTTCCCTATGCGGTAATTCTTCAGACATTTCTCTTACATCAGCCCAAATAGAAGAACCATAATCGGGTCCTATATATGACCTAAAATATGAATACATTCCTAAGAATGTTTCTACTGCATCAGAATATGCTTCACAATGAAATGCATTATTTAAAAAGAAATCAATATTATCATAATCTATTTTTGCACCCAGATAATCAATAAACTTATCAATCCATATCTTATGCACAGGCGCGTGTGAAAATAAATATTTCTTTCCATTTATTTCTTTCTTATATACTAAATCAAATTTTTCAAGATTAGAAGTAAATAAATGTGATATATCTCCATAATATTTCTTACTTCTTCTAGCCGAACAAACACTTTCCCAAATATAACCGGCATCATGATTTCCCAGCAAAAGATGAACATTATTAGGGCGATCCTGTTTAAATTTAATAACTTCTTCAAGAGCAATTATTCCGTCTTCAGGCATTATACCTTCATATCCATATGGATCTACATAATCACCCAAGAAAACGATTTCTTCATTTTCTCTTCCTTTAACTGCTTCTTTCCAGAATGTTCTTCCGTGTACGTCTGGTATAATAATCATTATTCTTCTTTTATTATATTTTCTACTGATTTTGGTTTTTCTTCAAAGTATTTCACAGAAACATGTGAATTATAAGTAAATTCAACAGCATTATCTGTTTCATGAAAGTCTTTCATATTTATACTTGAAATCTTTATCATTTCTTCAGTAAGTTTATGCAAAATATTCTTATTCGATTCTTCTGAATCAGAAACGATAAACATAATCATTTCAGGAATCCAAATAACCTGATATTGATTATTAAAGGCCATTAATATAAAATCTTCCATCTTATGGAATATCTCTTTTGTAAATGCCCAACCGTTAAATACCAAATTATGATATTTATAAGTATTCATCTGGTCCTTTAAATAATTCATAAAGTCACCAAGTTCCATACTTTCAAAATCTTCTATATTATAAATACCGCAAGTATCTTTACCAACCTTGTTTTGTATAACTATAGCAACATTTGTAGCAAGGTCACGCTTATTCATCATTTCTTCTATTAACATATGAATCAAAAATATATTATATATTTAAAATAGTATTTTATAGAGTTTATTTTTAAATATGTAATGAATATGCTATAATAAAATTTTAAAGGGAGGAATCTTAATTGATTTCTCCCTTCTCTATTTTTTCAAGCAATTTGTTTATTAATTCCCAAGAATAATCTTCAAATGCCGCATAATCTAAAAAAGTTTCATCTTCCCAATCTATTTGATCTTCAGGTAATTGAAAATCTACATCAATAATAGGATGATGTTCTCTCATATAATTTCTTACATGCATTCCAAGACGTCCGTCTATCATTGCATTCCATGTAGAAGATAACGTTCCATTATCTTTTTCTTCCATTAAAAATGAAATCCATTCAGAATATCCTTCAGGATCTTTTTCATCATTTTGATGAAAAAATTCATTCATCCATTCTAAATATTTATCTTCAGATATATGTCTCATTATTTCTTTATTATGTTTACGTGAATCCTTTATTTTTTTATATAAGGTATCACTATCTATTACTTCTATTTTTATAGGCATTTTCATTATCTGTTAACTCTTTGTATTTCTGCCGGTGAATTAATAATCAAATCACAATTATTCTTAAATTCTTCAAGCGTATAACAATTACAATAGCTCATACCTGATTTAAGATAATCCATCATATTCTCAAGCCACTGTTTAAATGTATATTTACACTCAATAAAGGTAGTAATACCTTCACTTGTCTTTAACATATCCGGCGTAAGTTCCTTAGGTTCCTCCAAGCATCTTGCAATAGCAATCTGAGCTTCCTTGGTAGACATACCGATTAATCTCTTCTTGATACCCTTTACTGAACGGATAAACGCACGTTTTTCTTCTTCTGTATTACCATTCCAGATATTAAGTTTCTTTGAACCATAAGAAGTATAATATACAACCTTACCGGATTCATTATCATAAACAGCCGGATACTGTGCATTATCTCTGGATTCAATAATCATATCTGCAGATGATTCAAGAAGCTGTCCGAATAAGCTGCCTATCATTACATAATCAGCACCAAGTGCAAGCGCCTTATTGATATCTGAATAATTTTTAATACCTCCATCAGCTACAATATATGGAAGACATTTTACATCAATATAATCTGTACCTGGTTCATAATATTCCTGTTCACCTCTTAAATCTTCTTTAATCTGTTTACATTTATCAATAAGTGTAGCAATAGGATAATGGATAGAAGTATTTGAACTTGTGATACAATTTGAACCGCTGCCAATAGCACATCTTACATAATCTACATAAGTATTTGTACAAATCCATCTATAAGTTTCCGGATTAGCGATATTACCTACCATGATAATAACTTCATATCCGAAGTTCTCAGCTATTCTCTTTGCATCAAATGTTTCCTTATATAAAGAATGCATATGACCGTTTGCCATATCGATACAAACCTTATACTTCTTTTTGGATTTCATCTTAGGTTTTTCATCATCTCCAAATAAACAGAATAACTTATGGAATTCTTTTAATGAAAGAGCTACCCATTTACCTTTATTAAGGAAATCCAGTCTTTGTTTATATTTAACAGTTCTAGGAATTATTACATTGATTTTATTATCTTCATAAAGAGTATAATTATACTCATTAACTACCGTCATCATCGGTGCTGTAAAAATCGGCAGATTTCCGTCTTCATAGAAAATATTACATTCCTTCCTCGAATCGATTTCTGAAATAGGAGCGGGAATAACAGTCAAATCTGCATAAGAAAGTCCTTGTTCCTCTAAAATCATATATTGTATTTAAAAATTAAATTTATCTCTATTTAATATAGAAAAAACAGACTATAAATATCAATAAAAATTAAAGTCATTTTAAAGCCGTTTTAAGGACTTTTAAATGACTTTTGATAGATTATATAGAATTTTTATTAAAATCAATTCTGGGCTAAATTAGGTATCAAAAAACGAGAATTAAATATAAGTTCTGATGTTATATTTTTCATCATCTTCTATAAACTGAAAATCAAGGTTAGAATATTTGAATTCTACTTTGAAAGTCTGAGACTGAGCGACAGGTTGATCATAATTAAAATCAAGCATATCGATACCGCTTATGATAGGTTTGATAATTTCAATTCTTGAATAGATATTACCGTTATTATCCATAATATCTATAAATAAATTAGGAATTAAATCTTCATATTTCTTATCCCTTTCATATTGATAGAAGAAGTTTTCAAATATCATAAAATAATTTACATAACCGAGTGTATGTCTGAATTCGATATTTAATGTTTTATCAATAAGATTAAGAGGATTTGTTTCTGAACGATAATTAACCTGGCTGGCTGTATGCATGAATCTGTTTTGAGGAATTCTTGATGCACTTGATGCGGCAGTACCCCTACCAGGCTGTAACTGTTCTATAGTAGCATCCTGGAATCCGAGAACCTGAACTGATCTGATTGTTTCATTTAAGAAATCAATCGGTGAATATAAATAGCTATGTTTATCCTGAAGTATCTTTGAATACTTCTCAACTATTTCGTCACAAAGGAATTCCTTTGGTAATAATATTCTGAAATTATCTTGTCTTCCTCTTAAAGTAAACATAATCAATTATTATTTTGTTTTTTCATAACCGGCCTTAATTGAATTATCATCATCAAGCTTACCAACATTAATTGTAATAGCTTCTTTCATAAGACCCTTAATATTCTTAATGTTATCCTGGAGTTTCTTCTGTCTTTCAGTTTCAATTCTTTCTGCTCTCTTGATTGTTTCCTTAGCTTCATCAATCTTATCTGAAAGTGTTGAAATAACTTCTTTAAGATCACCATTAATCATATCTGTAAGTTTATCGAAACCGCCCATCTTATCGGCTAAGTTAGCCATTGAATCCATAAGTGAAGTCAAACTTGATGCCTTTGATACATTGATACCGTCAACTGCCTTGATAAATCTTGAAAGTGATTTAGTTTCCTTATCAATCTGTTTAATCTTATTATCATCAATCTTAGAAACCTTTTCATTAATAGTAGTAATACCTTCACCGATTGTATTAAATATTGATGAATCACCGATTGACATAGAAGAAACTTTAATCATTTCTCTTACTATCTGAGAGAATGTATTAACTTTTCTTTGAATTATAACTAAATCATCTGTCTGGAATCTATCAAATATTCCTCTTGATTCTGATTTTGGTTTAAAGCTTTCTTTAATAGATTCAATAGTACTGTTTACTTCAGACATTGCTCCTCTTATATTTGCATATGCCTGTGCACTATATGTAAATCCTTTAACTCTCTTATTTAATAATTCTAATTTATCAATATATAATTCAATATTAGTTGCTTTTCTGTTAAATTCAATTAATGTAAATGCCATTTCATTTTTACCAACGGCATAAGTAGTATTAACAGCACAAATACGGGCGATTGTCCAGTTAATATCTCTTACTATATCAACAATAGTTGTGAATAAATCTCCTTCAAAGAAATTATTTACAGAAGTATTTAAAATATTTGATAAATTAGCAACCCTCGGAATAAATGTTTCAAGATATATTACCATACTTGAGAACATATCTAAAGCATTTATTAAATTATCTATACTGAATGAACCGAGTATTGATAATACAGGAGCAAGGTATAAACATGAAATTATACCGTCAAGGGCAACATATATATCACTGAATACACCATATAATTCATTATTTGTACTATTTGTTTTCTTAAATTTAAGAAGAGTAACAAGTAATGTATGGTTATCATTTAATGTCTTAACAACATTCTTAAACATACTGTCTAAGAAATTATTAACAGTAAGTAAGAAATCAATTCCTTCGGTCAATAAAGTACCTGTAGCTTCAAAGTTATATCCCTGTAATCCATTAATAATTGCCTGTGGTATTGCAGATACAGTCTTTGTAATATTTGCAGCTGCTGTATCAATAAGTGTTGATTTAATCTTAGCAAATTCTTTAATAAGTTCAACTGTTGATTTAACAAGTTCTCCTGATTTGATTAACTGATTTGAAATTGCAAATAATGATGAAGCTTCTTCTTTATCCTTAAAGTATTCCGGATGATTCTTATATACTGTTGCAATAGCATCAACAATACAAATTATAATATCTTGAATATTCTTCGTTGCAGATGCGATTACTTCTGGTCCTATAGGAGCTTTCTTACCAGTCTTAGGATCAACTACATATCCAGCAGCATAACTTACGATAGCATCGGCCGTATCTTTTACAAGTTTACCAATAGGCATAAATGCATTGAAAACTGTATCCAATACGATAGGATCAAGATTCATCTTCTTATAAGTATCTACTAATGCCATTGATAATGCAAGTAAAATAGTACCTACATTAAGAGTAACCTTTTCAGCAAAGTCATCTGGTAAATCTGTATAATTTACAATATTTCCTTTATCATCATAAACAGGAATTCTAAGTTTTATATAATTCTGTAATGCTTCAGAAATATTACTGATTAATGTACCTACCGGTAAGAATGCATCGAATACTTCCTGTAATTTTTCAGCATTTTCTGGTACTGCATGGTAAGCTTTCATTACACCCAATGTAGTAGATAATAAAATATCTGAAATAACAGAAGGAACCTTAACCTTTAAAGTATCTAAATCAACATCAACAAATGATATAGGTTTACCATCATCATTCCATGCATTAGGAATTCTAAGATTAGCCATTGCCTGTAAGCCAGTAGCAACAGAAGCAATAAGTTCACCTAATCTGATAGAAGCACCTAATGTTTTTTCAAATCTTGAAGGAGTTTCTGTTTTACTTAATCCTAAGAATCCGGTTCTGATTACCTCAGAATCAAATATATTCTTACCATCAACAATAGCTCTTGGATCTTTATATACATCCATAATTGTACCTGCCAATGTCAAAAGAATTGTTCTTACATTATTAGATGCATTAGTAATTTCTTTTTCACCAAGCGCTTTGAATTTAATAGGTTTACCTTCATCATTCCATTCAACAGGCATACTCATAGAAGCAAATGCCTGTATACCAGAAGCAATATTAGATACCATTTCACCAAGCTGTGATGAAGCAGTAAGTACCCTTGTAAAGTTAGAAGGATTTGTTGAACCGAATAAACCTCTTAAACCGGTAGCAGGAATATCTTGAATAGCCTTTACGAAATCGGCAGGATTTACTGTTATATCTCCAATCTTAATAGGACCTCCTGATCCGGCAGCAAGTGTAGCGATAGTACCACCGACAAGAAGAATAACCTTTCTGATATTCATTGCAGCATCAGTAAAGTCCTTATCTCCCATCTTTCTGAATTGAGTTGGTTTACCTTCATCATTCCAATCAATAGGAATAAGAAGATTTGCATATGATTGTAAACCAGTTGAAATACTGCCGATTACATTACCTAATCTTTGTGAAGCATATAATGTCTTCATAAGGGTAAATGTATCAATATTTTCATAATAAGCGGCAGCCATCATAATACCTTCTGCCATTGTAGTAATAATCTTTGTTACACCTTCTGCAGCTAGTTTGAAATCTTTATCCGTTAACTGTCTGTATTTAATAGGATTACCATCTTTATCCCAAGCAATAGCAACTTTAAGAGAAGCAAGATCAGCAACCGTTCTACCGATTCTTCCCATTGCATAGCAAAGAGGATTAACGATAGAAGTAATCATACTGATTTTTCTCATTGACTTAATAAACCAGATAACGCCTACAGAAGGAATTGCATTTTCTTTAAATGCATCAAATACTGATTTAATCACAGAAACATCACCCGCTTCAGTTGCAGCTTTAACTGCCTTAGATATTAAGAATATTGCGCCAGTCAATGGAATTACTGCTGCTGTTATAAGTCCAACAGCAATAAGTGCAAACGGCATTGTAACAATAAATGGAATAAGACAAGCAAACATTACGGCATAAGCACCAGCAATTAATGCAAGCATACCCGCTTCTTCAATTGCTGTTTCACCCCCACCAACTGATTCAAGTGATTTATGAACTGTCTTTATAGACCAACCTAATAATGCCATTACAACAGCAATACCGGCTGCAACGGCTTCACCTATACCGATAGCGGCAGCAATAGGTCCTATACCCATAATACCAAGAATAATTGCGAATATACCTACACATGCTGCCATTATACCCACACTTGCAAGTGTATCAAGAGTAATATTAGATTCATTAACAATTCTTAATGAAAATCCTAATAGACCGATAATAACAGCAATACCTGCCATTGCAAGTGTTCCCCAAAGAAGATCCTTTGCATTTACTTTACTGATTAATTTTAATACAAAGGTCATACCAACGATAAATCCTCCGATTAAAATCATCTTAGCAGTAAGCCATGCAAGATCTTTTCCATTAGGAAGCATAAGGTCTACAATTCCAAATGCTAATCCAAATGCGGCGCAAAGTCCGGCAATAAGATATGCATTTATTATACCTCTCTTTAATTTTGCTTCTTTTCTACCATCTCCCAACTGATTTACTATTTCATACATCATTACAACAAATATTCCTGTACAAATAGTAAATAACAAAGCACCTTTCCAATATCTGTCAATTACAAATGCACCAAGCATCATAGTAACACCTACTACGAAAATAAATGCACCAAATGTAATAAGACTAGGAATAGCTTTCTTTATCTTATTCTGATATAATAAGAATGGTAATAATGTCAATGATACAAATATTGCCAATACAACACCAAATGCAAGTGCTCCGATTATATATTCAGGATGCTTAAGAACAAGCATTGCTCCCATTAACATAATCGCAGTTTCTGCTAATAAGAATATTGTAAACTGTTTTAATGTTTGT
>Ga0310690_10012294_pt1 | contig 10522 bp, 10 predicted proteins | sample AusTroGonzalo_MG_2_FD_207661 | JGI IMG/M metagenome (GOLD analysis project Ga0310690, IMG submission 207661) | Bovine rumen microbial communities from tropical cattle in Woodstock, Queensland, Australia - Gonzalo_04 (v2) (version 2) | ecosystem: Host-associated > Mammals > Digestive system >...
ATCGTTTTATAAAATTTTTGATTAAACCAGAACCTTAATCACCAGAAACCGGTGGAACAAACAAATTGATTGTTTCAGTTGTATCGGTATCCCAGACAGTTGCAACTTCAATTGTTTGACCATGCATTTCTTTAATAGCCCCAGTCAAAGTTTCTGCCGTTGTACCCATAGCAGTTTCCCCAATCTTTGCGGTATTATCATGAACTTTATTATCCAAAGCAATTAAATTTTCTGCAACCGAATTTTTGCCATTTTCCGTCCCGATATAATATCCACTAGTCACATTAGATGCAGTTCCTGCATTAGAAATTGCAGCATCCAAAGTATTAATCGCAGACACCAAAGTAGAACGACTTTCGATTGTATTCATGGCCCCAGTTGAACGCAAACCATTCATAGAACCAATATGAAGTTCATTATCACGAACCTGGGTATCCAAAGCGGTCATATTCGTATAAACGTCATCTTCCACCTTTAAATAATTTTTATCAGCATCCAATTCACCAATACTATTGGTCAAAGCCAACTCTGCAGCCTTTGCGCGGTCTTCTTCAGTTTTCACAGCATATGCCACAGAACCTTCAGTTTCATCATTTGAATTTAATACTGTGATTGCCGACTGGTTATCATAAACAGCCTTGTCCAATTTACCAAGATTCGCACCAACGTTTTCACCATTAGCCGCAACATAATGCAATGTTTCTGAACCTTCGGGAACCGTAGCTGTTGCAGAACCAATCGTCACATAGGTCGTACCAGATGTAGAAGCCGCACTATTGATCGCATTATTCAATAACACCAAATTTTCAGCGACACTTTTTGTGGGATCGATATTATCGTATTCACCTTCTGCAACAGTCATATCTGAAACAACAGCATTAACCGCGTTTGCAACGGAATTATATGCCCCCTTGACGTATGAAGTTGTCGCAACCTGGGTTGATGACAAAACACTACCCCCACTTTGCAAAGGCAACGCCTCTATGGTTTTATCTGCACGCGCCAACACAGGCACAACAGTCATAATCGCAAACACCGAAATCCCCAACTTTTTGTTCATTTTTATTCCCTTCTTTCAGAAAGCTACTTTAAGTCGCCATATGTACTACATGTCTGTATTATATCATAAATTTTTATTTTTTTAATGCAAAAACAAATAAATATTATACTACTTTTCATCTTGACTTTTAAAAAAAAGCTACTTTTTTATAATCCGAATCGGTTAGATAATAAAAAAAATCCCAAAAAGAGGATTTATTAACAAAATAGAAGAAACTAATTATCTATAACCCAAGTATCCGCTACTTCTAGTTCGGTTGCGATATTATTTTGAAAAACATACATTTTGTTATTAACACCAGTAGATTGGGTCAAACCTATAATTCCTATTTTATTATCTGTTGTGACTATAACCCCACGCCCATCACCAGAATATTGATTATTAGCTTCCCCCAAACCAAACTCCAGGTCCTCGATTCTCTTAACCAACCCAGACCCAGCAACTCCCTCAACAGTTGGTGCACCAACAAAAACTGTTAATTCATCCAAATTGCGATTATTACTTTCAACTTTGCTGTAGACACTTTTCAATCCGGCATCAACATAAGATTTTGTGGCCAAATACGCAGTACTTTCTGCAAAAGACGGCGCCACAACCAAGGTTGATAACATCGTGCAAGAAAACAATATTTTTTTCATCGTATCCTACCTCGTTTTTCAAGAATTCCTAATCTCCACCGAACAGAGCGTTTTCATCAAAATCTGCAACCAGATAAATAGATTTCTTTTCACCACTGTTCATATCGTATATATATTGACTTTCGCCTTTAAGATTACGAATTTCTGTAGTATGAGAATCTATAGTTTCAACCAAACTTTGAATATACGGCGAAGACATACTAGTATCTATGCTGTTTATTTTTTCATCAACTTCTGATGAAGTATAATAACCAGCATTCATAGTATCTATTTCTTCTTTGGTATAATAATTCTCTAAATCCACTTTGGTTGCTTTATCATCGACACTACTTTCCAAATATCCAATGCGTTCTGTCATCTCTTGTATATTATAGGCCTTAGTAGACGGATCTGTAGCAACTATCGAACCTGTTGATGACGGAGCATAAGATTTTTGAACATTCGTCTTTGATGCAATTCCTGGAAAACGATTCGCATCACTAACGCTTGCCCCCGATCCTGTATTAACGACGCCTGTCCCAGAGCCCCCAGTACGCTTTGACGACGCACGAGACACAGGTTGCATATTTGCAACATTCGTCGACATTGTTTTAACAGACGCAGATTTCTTAACACCAGCACTGGCATTCAAGACGTTGGGTTTAATATTGTTTCCTGTATTGACGCCTGATGCTTTGGTCGCAGAAGTTTTTCCTGCTGTATTACCAACAGAACTTCCAGAACCAGCACCCAAAACACGCACAGAAGGTGCAGCGCTTGCGCCCGCAACGAATCCCAAACTTAGAATCATTGCAACCAATGAAAATTTTTTATTTGACTGATACATTTCTCCCTTCTCTTGATGTCAATTATATCACATTTTTTTGCAAAAACCAAATCACTTTTAATTTTTTTTTGTGGATATAAAAAAAAAGGACAGATTTTTATAAAATCTGCGAATTTCTGAGGATTTTTCTACTAAATTATTTTTACTATCAACTAAAAAACATTATAAAAAAATCTGTGTTTACGATTCGTTTACGAAAAAATAAAACAAAGACCCATACCATAACAAAGCTTACTTTAGTATACTTATTATTATGATTTTAAAATTTGATTATTTTGCAGATACTTTACCGTTCGGTTTGTCTGATTTTTTGCAACAAATCCTGTAAAGTATTTGGAATTCTGTCTTTGTCTGATGTTATGATACTTTCCTTTGGGACGCGCCAATTTACATTTATTGTTGCATCATCATAACGAATACCAAATTCAGATTCTTTGTTATAAAAATTATCCACTTTGTATGCAAAAACCGCAGTATCACTTAACACAGAAAAACCATGCAAAAAATCCCTAGGAATAAACAATTGCCGCATATTTTCATCTGATAATTCCACAGCAACATGTTTTCCAAAAGTTGGAGAACCCTGGCGAACATCCACCGCAACATCCAACACAGTTCCGTGTAAAACACGAACTAATTTTGCCTGGGAATATTTACCCAACTGACAATGCAGACCACGAACAACACCATACGATGATTTTGATTGATTATCCTGAACAAACCGATTCGTTATACCATTTTTTATAAATTCTTGTTCATTATAGCTTTCGAAAAAATATCCGCGCGAATCATGAAATATTTTTGGTTCAACGATGACAACCCCATCTATATTCGTTTTTACAAAATTCATTGAAAAATCCTTTATTTACATATCTAATATAGTTCAGTGTATTCTGTATCATATAAAAAGCAAATATTTTTTATGTATTCTATGATTTAGACCAGGGAAATAACTAAAGAATGAAAAAACACCCATTTCGGGTGTTTTTTTTATTTCTGGTGGCTCTGGTCGGAATCGAACCGACACTCCTTGCAGAACTTGATTTTGAGTCAAGCGCGTCTACCAGTTCCGCCACAGAGCCAGAACACAATCAAACGGCAAACTATTTAGATTTTTTGGCCGCTTTCTTGGATTCAACTTTTTTAACCAGACGGGCACTGCGTGTTGGTTTATGAACCGGTTTTTTCGCAGGTTTTGCCGTCTTGCCCTGTTTTTTTTCAATTGCTTTCTTAATAGCAGCCATTTCAGGTGTCAACCGAGAAATAGGTTTTGACATAACATAAGCATCCAATCCACCATGTTTCGTTAATGTACGCAATCCAGCGGTTGAAATACGCAAATTGAAATCGCGCGCCAAAACATCACTATGGAAAGATAATTTTTGCAAATTCGGTAAAAATGTGCGTTTCGTATGACGTTCAGAATGCGAAACGTTCATCCCTACCATTGTTTTTTTTCCAGTCACTTTACATACACGAGGCATATTCAAATCCTTTAATTACTGGGCAATAATTTATAATATAAATTGTAAAAAGTCAAGTCCTGATTTCGTTTTGTGTTATTTTGGTTGATGTGCAGGCAACAACAAATCGGTAACAACCTTTACAGGAGTGAACGTATCAGCAGGAACTTCAACAAAAATAGTATTCCATTTTGCCATTGCGCCATTCCATAACCCAGGTCTTTCCATTGCCAAAAGAGCAATACCATTTTTTGATTTTTCAGATATAAATCCTGCTTTGCCATCAACATATTCAGTTAAATCAAATTTTCCACCCCTGAAATCTTTAATTCCACATACCAAATCCACAGGATTAAAATATTCTGCCATATTCACAATACTTCTTGATTCTTGGGAAATTTGTCCTGATTCAACAATTTGCAAACTAGTAATCTCGTTATTATCACGAACCCAAAAAGGTCCCCCGCCCGGCGCACCAGTATTTCTTACCATGCCACAAACACGCAAAGGACGATTTAAAATATCTCTGTATTCACCCAAAGATAATTTATTTTTCAATTTTATTCCAATATTATCGACTATAAAATCATGAATTCTGTTTATATCGACATTATTCTTAGAATCTATGTATGTTATAAATTCAAACATTTGTTTTTGTACTTCTATTAACAAACCCGCCAAAATCTTTTTATATTTAATCGTATCGTCACGCATAGATTCAATTGACACATTATCTATATTTTTAATAAACACCAAATCTGCATCAATCTCATTAAGATTTTCAATCAAAGCACCATGTCCAGCTGGTCTGAACAACAAAGAATCATCGGGATTTCTGAACGGTTGCTTATTCATCTGTAATGCGATTGTATCTGTGGACGATTTTTGTTCCGACAAAGATACATTATACTTCAATCCATATTTAGATTCATATTGTGGAATTACACGACTAAGCAATGCTTCAAACCCGCCCTTATACTCCGGAGATATGGTAAAATGAATATCCACAGACCGTCCAGACATAGCATATTGAGCACCTTCGTCCAGGTGTTCTTCGACCGGAGTTCTGGTATACTCAGGGTATTTATGAAATTTGATTAATCCTTTTGGTTGATTGCCGTAATTTAATCCAGATTCAGTGACAAGACATTCAGCAATATTCATATCTGACGCATTTTGTGGCAAATACTGTTTTAAATCATCCCAGAAAGCAAAACTGGTTATGTTGTTTGCGGTCATTCTTGATACTGTATTTGGTCTGTTTGTCGAGATAAAATCAAACAAATCTTTGAACATACGTGTTGCCGCCCCAGATGCAGGAACAAACTTCATAATTTTATGTGATAGCGCATATTTTTCATATGTATCTATGTATCTTTCACAATCTATGGGCGAACATTGAACTATACCATCACCCGCAGTAGCAGGTTTTACAATATCTAAAAATGGGAATCCGGTATTAAAATTTTCAATTTGTATGTTAACTTCATCCAAAGTCAAACCATGATTTTTGATTTGTTTAACATCTTTATCTGAAAAAACCATAACACAACCTTTGATTAAATTCTTTGTGATTCTAGAACAAAAAAGAAATTTACGCAATACAATTTATGATTCGGTTCATTTGGGTTTTTTGTCCGATAGCTTGAATTAAAAAAAAATGCGACTATATAAAAGAAAAAGAAAAACATAATACCAAAGGAATCAAAAATGAATCCAGAAGAAATGCAAGAAACGCCACAACAAGCAATTGAAAAATATACAACTGATTTTACAAAATTGGCGGCAGATGGCAAATTAGACCCTGTGATTGGTCGCGAAGAAGAAATTCGCAGAACAATCCAGGTGTTATCGCGCAGAACAAAAAATAACCCTGTGTTGATTGGGAATCCTGGGGTTGGCAAAACTGCGATAGTCGAAGGATTAGCCCAAAGAATTGTTTCTGGGGATATGCCTGAAAATTTATTGAATAAAAAATTGTTATCACTGGATATGGGCGCATTAATGGCGGGCGCGATGTTTCGCGGTCAATTTGAAGGCCGTTTAAAAGCTATTTTGAAAGCGGTGAAAGAATCCAACGGTGAAATCATTTTATTCATAGATGAATTGCATACTATGGTTGGTGCAGGCAAAGGCGAAGGTTCAATGGATGCAGGTAATCTTTTAAAACCCATGTTGGCACGTGGTGAATTACATTGCGTTGGTGCAACAACTTTAGATGAATATCGTCAATACATAGAAAAAGATCCCGCTTTGGCACGTCGTTTTCAACCTGTGTATGTAGACGAACCAACTGTCGAAGATACTATATCCATATTGCGTGGTCTGAAAGATAAATACGAAGGTCATCATGGTGTCCGTATTGCAGACGCTGCGTTGGTTGCGGCTGTAAAATTATCGAATCGGTATATCACAGATAGATTTTTACCGGACAAAGCAATTGATTTAATTGATGAAGCTGCCGCACGTGTCCGCATTGAAATATCATCAAAACCCGAAAAACTGGACGAATTAGACCGTCATTTAATGCAATTAAAAATTGAACAACAGGCATTAAAAAAAGAAAAAGATGCGGAATCTAAGAAACGTTTATCAGATTTGGAATCATTGATTGCCAAATTGCAAAGCGAATCTGATAAAATGACAACTGATTGGCGCAATGAACAAGAAAAAATGCGTGGACTTTCTGATTCTATGGCGGCTTTGGATGCAGCGCGTGCCGAAGTGGCAATTGCTATGCGTAATGGTGATTACGAAAAAGCGTCCGCATTGCAATACGGCAAAATCCCCGAATTAGAAGAAAAAATCAAAAAACAAAACAACGAATCCAAAGAGTATAAAACAGTATTACCTGAACATATCGCTGCAGTGGTCAGTAAATGGACAGGTGTACCAGCCGACAGGTTATCAATCGAAGAACAATCAAAATTGTTAAATATCGAAGACGAACTGCGCAAACGTGTAGTTGGTCAGGACCATGCTTTGGCTGTGATTGCGCGCGCGATTCGTCGTTCACGCGCAGGATTGTCTGATCCACATCGTCCGTCGGGATCTTTTATGTTTTTGGGTCCCACAGGTGTAGGAAAAACCGAAGTTGCCAAAGCACTGGCACAATATTTATTCAATGACGATTCAGCTATGACCCGCATAGATATGTCTGAATATATGGAACCACATTCTGTGGCGCGTTTAATTGGTGCACCTCCGGGGTATGTTGGGTATGAATCTGGCGGTGAATTAACAGAATCTGTGCGTCGCAGACCATACCAGGTTTTGTTATTCGATGAAATAGAAAAAGCCCATCCAGACGTGTTTAATGTGTTTTTACAAATATTAGATGACGGACGTTTAACAGACGGCCAGGGTCGCGTAGTCAATTTTACGAATACTATTATAATAATGACCAGTAATTTACCATCTATGGATGCGGTAAAGAAACAATTCAGACCCGAATTCATAAACCGAATCGATGAAATAGTGTTCTTTAATGCCTTAGGCAAAGATGTTATGGGCGATATAGTCAAAATCCAATTAAAAATATTGGAAAAACGATTAAACGAACGTCAAATATCAATGCACGTATCAGACGCAGCAATAAAATGGTTAGGCGACAACGGATACGATGCAGTATTCGGGGCGCGCCCATTGAAACGACTTATTACTACTACAGTCGAAGATAAAATTGCAGATTTGATATTATCTGGCGCAATTGGCGAAGGTTCAACCGTTGACATAGACGTCCATGGTAAAGAACTAACGGTAAAATAAAAAACGCCACGATTCGTTTTTTAGGGGCATCTTGCCCCTATTTTTTATTGCTTTGATTTTTAATATAATCTTGGGGATAAAAAATAAAAACGGATTCGCATCCGTTTTTAAAAATTGATATGAAGTAAAAACAATTAATCAAACTATTGAATCCAAACCTGTGCATGACCGGTGACACTGCCCGAAGGACCTATTGGAATATTAATTTCACCCCTAGTGACCGTGACTATCCCAGCGGCGGCACTTACCCCCGTGACAACAGCCCCAGTTCCCAAATCAGACACATTTGCATTCGTTAACATTGGTTGTTTATTATCGCTAAGATAATTAATAGCAGAAAGCGCGCTGTTATGTGCACCCTTAACATATGCAGTAGATGCAATATGCTGCTGATCATCAGTAGTTATCGTGTTTAAATCGTATTTTGGCGCATTCGCCGAAATAACTGCAGAACCCTGGGTTGATGCGGTCGTCGGACTAACATACTGAACCGAGGCGTTTTCAGCCATACTTCGCGAAGAAACAACTAACATTAAACCAATAAAAGCAACAATATTCTTTTTCATAACTGCACCTATTTATGTTTGTTGGTTGACATACACACCTTCGTTGGTCTGGCAATTATGCTACACATATATAACACAATTGCCCAGACAGTTTTCTAGATTATTAAATTTACAAACCTTCGGTATAGGTTGGTTTTGTGACACTTGCTGTCACATTTGACTTTGATGTTGGATCAGACCAATCATCATAGATTTCAACCTGGATAGTCGTTGCTGCAATAGTTTCTTCAACACCTGTTTGTGTTGCCATACCATTCACAGCAGTATCAATTGCGCTACGAACCGCATATGCAGTTGGTATCTGTTCATCTGTTGCATGACCAGTGGCTGTTTGATCTGCGACACCGATTCCTTCGCTTTGAACAACAAGGGTATTTGCAGCCACTTCTGTTGTAGTAATGGCATTAACTTTTAAACCATTTGCATCAGTAGCAAGAGTTGTTCCGCTAAGTTTAACATCTAATTTATCATTAGCATCAATTTGCAAACCTGGGTTTGTTGTGGCCAAATCAACAGTCACAGCACCATTAGCATCTATCGCAACACCGTCGCCAGCATTGACCATAAGTTTACCAGCATCATTACCTGTATCAGGAACAACCAAACCGCTACCAGTTGCCAAATCAACACCCACAGCACCATTAGTATCTATGGCAATACCATCACCGGTATTGACCATAAGTTTACCGGCATCATTACCTGTGTCAGGAATAACCAAACCGCTATCCGTTGCCAAATCAACACTAAATTCACCAGCAGCACTTTTATCAATACCTGCACCAGCAGACGTAGAAGCGCCATTAGTCACATTTGTCAATGCTACAGCAATTGCCTTTTCAGTCACCAACGCAGTATCACTGGCCTGGTTTTCACCTTGACCGGTTGCATTGGTACGCAACACTGTTCTTACTGATTTATCGATATTAACCGGTGTATTAGCATCATTCTGCAATCTTTCATTCACCGCACCAAGCGCAGCATTATAAGCACCTTTGACATACGCTGTAGACGCGATATGTCCCTGATCTGCAACCGGAACATCAACACCAGAAAACGGGCTATCCGTTGTGCCTGCCGCTGTCGGCCCAGTAGCACCAGCCACCATAGGAAAAGCAACTAACATCGCAGTGATTGAAACACCTAAGATCTTGCTCATTGTTTTTTCTCTCATATTTTATAGCCCCCCCTAAGCCAAGTATTCTTTCTCTGCTATTGTACCATATTTTTTTAAATTTATACAACAGCAAATTCTTTTTTATAAAATTTTTCACTTGACTTTTTGAAAAAAACGTTTTTTTTGATAACAAATACATTCATGAAAACTTTTTAGATTTTTTTCTATATTTTTATCGACTTTTGAAATTTTTGTATTAAATTATGCCATGCTAAACTTTTAACCAAAGGGTATCTGGGATGTCTGAAATAATTGATTTATATGATAATTTACGCAATATTGCAGGAATGGGGGAATATCGCGAACCTGTGGCAAAAAAATTAAACAAACTTTTTGTACACGTGTGGTTTGTTAACAAAAACGGTTTATTTTTGTTACAACAACGTGTGGCAAATACTCACAGGTTTGCCAATAAATGGACACAAACTGGGGGGTGCGCACGTCATGGCGAATCCAGTTTTGATTGTGCACAACGCGAATCGTTCGAAGAACTTGGGTTAAAAATTGACCCGTCCCATATCATTTTAGTTGGTACTATAAAAAACCCAGACAGTTTTGTTGATATATGGTTGGCGATGACAAATACTCCCCAAGATAAATTGGTTTTACAACCAGAAGAAGTCCAAGATGCAAAATGGGTAAGCGCAGTGGAAATTTGTCATATGAACGATTTAGAATTATTGACTCCGTCTATGATGCCTGAATTTGGAATGATTTTACATTATGTCAATTCGATTGGTGTTGACGAATCGGAAAAATGGTTTGAATAACATTTTTGGATACATCTTAAATGATTATATCCATACGAAACAAGAATCAAATTCGTGCTTTGACGTTATTCACAGCGTGATATATGTCATGTAATTTGTTATTTTTTCCTGATTCTTTCAAACAAACATATTGACCATCCATTAATACCAAATATAAATCTTTGTTGGCGCCTTTATCATGTACACCATAATCCGCTATTTTACCAGTATACTTCGCAGAAACACAGCCCATATATTTTAAACTCACATTATATCCA
>Ga0310690_10012296_pt1 | contig 10521 bp, 10 predicted proteins | sample AusTroGonzalo_MG_2_FD_207661 | JGI IMG/M metagenome (GOLD analysis project Ga0310690, IMG submission 207661) | Bovine rumen microbial communities from tropical cattle in Woodstock, Queensland, Australia - Gonzalo_04 (v2) (version 2) | ecosystem: Host-associated > Mammals > Digestive system >...
TTTTACCAAAAAACTATGAACTATGATCGCAGAAAGAACAATCAACATTTGCGGCAAGGACGTAAAGATGCGTTACTGCGCCGCCACTGAGACTGGTTACGAAACCATGTCAGGAAGATCGGCAACAATCTTCATGCCGACCACCACAAAAGATGACAAAGGTAATATCATCAATATCGAGGTCACAGCCGAAACCGAGGATTATATCAAACTCGCCTTGGCAGCCATTCTCGCTGCCTACACATGCGACAAAAAAGACGCACCCATCACCTCCGAAGAGATAATGTACAACGCATCATCCAAAGATGTGATATTGCTCATCCGAACCGTCACCGAACTTCGCAACGAGTGGTATGACATACCACCCATTGTCAAACCCGACGAAAATCAGACCGACGAAAACCAGAACGAGGATAAGGATAACCCAAAAAACTGATGACCGCCCACGAGCGTTACCAGTTCCTCGTGGGTGAGATAGGCATCGACCGAGATAAGTATCTCTATGAACTGCCTTACTGGGAAATCCTACTTATTGCCCGTGGTTACAGTCACCGCAATCGTGAGATGTGGAGTGCGATACGCTGGGCAACCTTTTACATCATGAGTTGTTCCATGGCCAACCTCAAGGAAGCCGGCATCTATCGACCCACTGATTTGCTTCAGTTCCCCTGGGAGAAAAGCAGCTCCCTGCCACATGGCAATATGCCAAGTGACGATGAGATTGCCGAAGCACAACGTGTCATTCAGGAGGAGAACGAGCGTTTGGCTCGTGAAGCGAAAGAAGGTAAACCAGAGGGCACTAAGTGACCGATTTACAAGGAATAATCACCTCTGATTATGATTGGCGTCGAGATAGATGACAGAGTGGTTATGCAGCAGCACAAACAGCTGGAGCAAGCCATGACCTCTAACCCCAAGATGAAGAAGATCATCCAGGAGAAAGTTAGAGAGGCCATACTTGACGTGCGTGCCAAAGTCGTGCGCAGCGATCCTTTTGAGAACGGAGATCCACGGCAAAGCATACGTGCCGTCCGCACATCTGTTTACAAAAAGATTCTCGGTGCCAACATCAACATTTATCAGAGTCGGAAGAGTCACGGGAAGGTCAGTTATTTACCATCCCGTACTCTTCGTCCTGGTCAGCGTGGCGGCAACCGAATTAAGCCCTCACAACGAACTAAGGACTTGCAGAATTATGCGCCGGAGGATCGTGGATTCATCTTGCGTTTTGTAAACTCTGGAACAAAAGAACGATATATCGGCGGTCGCAACAACGAAGGTGACCGATTTGACCGTTTTGTGATGGCTCACAACGGTAACGGATTCAGAGGAAGCATCGCTGCAAGGCATTGGTTCCGTAATTACACTGAGCCGCAGATGGTTGCCGCTGCGGATATTCTGGCAACCGTCATTGATGCTGAAATTGAGAAACAAATAAACAACAGATAAATGGCAGACTCAATACTTAAACTTAGGGTCGAAGATCAGGAGTATAACGCCAAGTTACGCAATGCGACGGCGGGTCTTGATCATTACATCAGCAACTGTCGCAAAGTTGGTGGTACATTGGAGGTGGTTGAGAAAGACACCCTGGACTTCGTTCAAGCCCTTGGCAAGATGCCGACCGTAGCTCAAGGAAGCACACAATCGTTACGTGAGATGACACGTACTGTTGGCGACCTGACCATCATGTACCGAGGACTGACCGACGAGGAGAAGAACAGTCCGTTTGGTCAGGCTTTGGCTCAAGGAATACAAGAACTGACATCTCGTGCCGGCCAAGCGCGTGATGCCATTGATGATGTTCAAAGTTCAATCAAATACGCCGCGTCCGATACTAAAACTTTTGACACTCTGACCAGCAGCGCACGTCTCATGGCTGCGGGATTCCAAGTCGTATCTGGTGCAGCCAAACTGATGGGAGTTGACATGAGCGACAACATTGAGCTCCAAACGAAGCTCCAGTCAGCGATGTCAATATCAATAGGTCTGCTTCAAGCTCAGAACCTACTCCAGAAAGAGAGTGCCGTTTTGCAAGGCGTGGACGCCATTAAAACTCAAGCCAACGCCGTCGCAAAAGCTCTACTGGCCAAAAACACTGCCGCCGCTACCGTAGCAGGTGAGGCCTTTAACGCCGTTGCCAACGCCAACCCATACGTTCTTATTGCCTCTGCCGCCGCAGCTGCCATTAGTGCAATGATAGCATATACTCGTCACGCGCAAAAGGCAGCCGAGGCCGATAAGGTTCGCGCGGAGGAGGCAGATCGCTTACGTAAGAAACAAGAGCAGATGTCATCTGCTATCGGCACCCATGTGGGTGAGACGGAGGCCAAGTATCGTGCTCTCCAGCATGAGTGGAACCGTCTCACTACGGTTTCTGAGAAAACGGACTTCATTGACAAGCAGTCACAATCTTTCAAGGACCTCGGTCTGAACATTACATCGGTAGCCGACGCCCAGAAAGCTCTGGTTGACATGGCTCCCGACGTCATCGCGGCACTCCGAGCCGTAGCAGAGGCCGAAGCGTACTCTGATCTTTATAAGCAGAGCATACAAAAACGTGCTACCGAATGGGATAACCGCGTCAAGGGCGTGGACACCGGTGACGACTACGAGCATGTTTCTTTTGGAAGCAAAGTATATCGCCCCGACGAGATTGAATGGAAAGCCGCTGGTCTTACTTCAGGCATCGACTATGATGTAAGAGGATATTCTGATCTGAATGGTCAAATCAATACTGGAATCCATCTTACACAGCAAGGTGTTGATAAAATAAACCAGTATCGTGCTGATCAAGCCAAAATACTCAACGAGAAACTCAAAAAGGAGTATGACGATGAAGTCAGCTACTATGAGAACAAATGGACTGAAGCCCAAAATAATGCCCTTGCCGCACAAGGCAAGATTGGAAAGTTGATGGGCGGAGGTGCCACCACAACAACTGTTGTTTCAGATCAATCATTCCCGATTGGTTCACTTCCGCAACTCACACAGCACCTTAAGGACCTCAAAGCTGCTCAGGACCTCTCACTTGATCCGCGTCAATGGGCCGAGTATCAACAGAAAATCAATCAGACCCAATACATGATTGATGCCTTTAAGGGGCAATGGAAAGAAGGTCTAACAGCCACCTTCACCATCGATGATGCCCAAGTTCTGTCTGAACTGGACAAAATTAAGGGTATTGAGATTCAGGATAAGACCGTCACCGTCAATACTGTCGAAGCGTATCAGAAAGTGAATGAGATGGTGTCTAACATACAAGACAAAGATGTTACATTCACCGTCACGCCACAAGTTGTCTCATTAGACGCCACTAATATACACAACTCTGCCGGACTGAACGCATACATCAATGGCTTGCGTCAGGAACTGGCAAACGCTGACTTCGGCACTGTTCTTTATGATAATCTGACAAGTAAGCTGGCCGATGCCAACATGCTCAAGAACCTATTGGAGCAATCGCTGAGTATTGGTCTTGGTACAGCACTTTTCGACAAAGCCGACGAACTTGGCCAGACCTTCTGGGACCGAGTGCTCAGTCCCGATGGAGTTGCCGACGCCGATTGGGAGGCCATCGCCACCGCCATTAACGCCAAACTTGAGGAATTGGGTCTTGATCCTATTACCATCGATGTTAACACCGGCAAGGTAACTGGTTCGGGTAAAGGTACAACAGAAGGCAGCGATGTTTGGGAACACACCCAAGAGATTGTATCTGGGATGTCCCAGGTAAGCAGCGGCCTTGACCGAATGGGTATTGAACTACCTCAAGCGGTTCAAGATGGCGTGAACACAATGCAAGGCATGATCCAAACCATCAACGGCATCCAAGCAATCGCACACGGACTTGGCACCACCGCTCCTGCCTTGATTCAGGCAGCTGCCACAGGCGTTCAGTCTGCTATTGCATTGCTGATTCAGGCATTGAATATCAATACCGCGTCAAACGCCGCAGCATCAACCAGCAATGTTGCCGAGACTGCTATTGATATTTTGATGGCTCATGGAGGTGTGATTCCTCATGCTGCTCTTGGCTTTGCCATACCTGGCACACATTACAGCGGAGACACCACACCCATACTGGCTAATGCAGGAGAATTGATTCTCAACAAAGCCCAACAAGGTAATTTGGCCAGTCAACTTCAGTCCGACCAAACTCAGCCCTCTTCTTCAAGACCCTACGTCAGCGGTCAGGACATATTCTTAGGCACTAACAACTACCTCAAAGGCATCGGCCAAGGTGGACTTGTAACTACCCGCTTCTTGCAGCAGAGAGGTTTAATTTGATAACATTATGGCTTGGTATAAACGATACGGCATACCCTTCAAGTCAAGGCTGGGTACACAATACATGGTATTTATCAGCACCCAGACTGACGGTTCCCTGACACGACTCAAGGGAGCCGCCGAGCCTTTTACGACTGAGGAGAACAAAGATGACGATATATTCACTCCGATGCGCGGACAAACCGGCACATTGAGAGTAATAGATGAGACAAATGATGGTTCGCTACTGTCTTCTCTCATCCCGCAGAATAACACTGAGAAGCTCGTACAATTATACACCGTCACTTGGAATGATACTTCATTCTCTTCGTACACATTAGGAACGCTCTGCTGGCAAGGATTTCTTTGCTCTCAAGCATTCACCCAACCCTGGCATGACAATAAAAAAGTCATAGAGATACCAGTCAAATCTCTTTTATCAGCCTTGGAGGACGTATCACTGTCTGCCAGTGATGCTGGAGGCTCTATGAGAATCGCAACGCTTGTAGTCAAAGCATTCCAGGCTTTGAATGTCTTACCTGATTACTTCTATCTGGAACGCACCATCAACGCCTCAGCTCTTTTATCATATTTCTGGGCTTATAAGATACAAGCAGAAGCATTATTCACTCAAGAAGACAACACCGAGGAAGGACAGAGCACATTAAGTTGGGTGGGCATGTCTTATTATGATGCCATCGCCGCAATACTTCGTTTTTACGGACTAACGGCCCGCGAGAACGCATCAATCATCTACTTTACTATGTACGACAAGGTTGATGCAAAAATAACCTCATGGCATTATTCCTGGGAAGCTGTTAAGAACATCTCTGACAACGGCTTTACACTCCACTTGCCTTCCAGTTCAACTCCGTCCGATCGAACCCTACTTGCATCCGTGAACTTTATAGGCAGCGACAACACCGAGGAGTTTGTACAAGGAGCCAGACGAGCGAGTGTCAGCCTTCCTCTCAAGTCATACAACGTCCATATGAATCTTCCGTTGACCGTTGAAGACTCAACCACACCAACCGAAGTGACTGTCGATAATCCAACCGTAGCTGTCCAACCTCACGAACCACGATCGAATAGCATTGAGACGTTCAAATATCTGGAATACTCCGGCGACAAATCCATTACCTCCAACCCTCAAGATACTATTGTAGGCGACTCAACTTATCCCAACTGTCTGAACAATAGCGTCATCAACAACAATACCGGTTGGATAAGTGAAAACACCATCACCGGCGCATTCCCGTGCAGATGGTATCACACAGATGGCGTAAGCAGCCCGATCCTTAAAAACGGACTATTTCTCAATCAACGCTATATGCGTTACAATACCTCTTACGACAATGATATTTGTTATGCTCTTTATACCAGCCTGAGTTATAAGTTGTCAGATGGTTATTTACAAATCAGATTCAACAACTACAACTTTGATCAGGGATATATCGGTACGGCATCGCATCCGAACGCTCCTGGGACACCACACTTTGGAAAATGGACTGGTCTTGTACCAGCTCCAGAAGCCATGCAGACCGACATATACGTGTGCATTCGATTTGGCAACAAATACTGGAACAAATCTTCAGGTCAGTGGGAATCCTTCTCAAGTGTCAGTGCCGCCAGCTTTACGCCCATCTCTTTTGATAACAACGGAATAATGAGCAATAAGACATCCGACATGCACGTGACTGAAAACGAAGGATTCTTCATTCCCATTAACGGAAGTTTATCCGGCAAAATATACTTGTATATTGCCGACATCGCATCACATAGAGAGGGGCAGACATACAGATTCGTTCATTCAAGAATCATAACTGACTTGAGCGTGCAGTTCTTACCAGAAGTCGCATCTGTTGCTTCAACAAGGACCGAGAATGTATATCGTAGGACAATCCTTCAAAGCGGATTCCAAAGCGATAAAGCAGTCACTTTGGTGGTTGGCACTAACAACAACAATAGTCCATCACCCGTCTTCCTGCAAGATAGCAGTAATGATTATTTTGAATCTTTAGAGTATGTAAAGGCTAATAACACTACTTATAAGATGCGCCCTGAGATATATCTACTTTCCAGGATTGCTGCTCATTATGCAACAGTCAGACGAAACTACACTGGTATCATACAAAGCGGTGTCAGCCTATTAAGTTCGGCTTTCAGTTACCGGAGCAAGAGATTCTTTGGAATCGACGCGAAACATGACTGGAAGAACGACGCACAAGAAGTTAAATTCATAGAAGTATCATAATATGGCAATACTTGGCAACAATATCCTAATCACAAAGGACGGAACTGTTATAGGTAGCACTCGTTCCAACGAGATACAGAGTGAAGCAGAGTTGATTCAAATTAGTTCTCCCACAACTGGAGAGTTCAAAGAGTATATCACTAGCCTAAAAAGCTGGAGCGTCAATGTCTCCTACTTAATTGGCAGCAATGGCCATCTGACAGATTTGTTGGCGGTTGGCAACACTTATACTCTTGTATTAAAACCACGTGGATCAAGTGCTATCGCCGTATCTGGGACAGCTATCTTGAAAACTTGCAAGATAACCGCAACCAAAGGCAATCTTTGTCAGGGCAGCTTCCAGTTCGTGGGAACCGGCCCATTATCTTAACCCACTATGAGAAAAGACATTTTTAATCGCATAGTTATCACCACCACTCTAATTCTTATGTGTATAACCTGGTGTTGGTTTTTAACTCATTTTCTTATTGATTCATTATGAAAAAGTATCTGACCATTGCAATCGTTCTCGGCTTCTTGCTGATTCTCACCACCGTGGTTATTCAGGATCGCAAGATCAGCCAGCTCACAAGTGAGCGTGACAAATACAAACAAAACACTGAGTCACTGCTGGAGCAGACCGAGACTTACAAAGTCCGTGACTCTCTCAACGCAGCCAAAGTTGGCACCCTTGAGTTGACCATTAAGGAACTGGAGAAGTTCAGGTCCAGCGATGCTGCATTGGTGAGGGAACTAACAGCAAAGAATCGAGACTTGAACGAGCTCAACAAAGCGCAAACCCGAACCATTGCTCAATTACGCAGCATCCCCAAAGACACGGTTATACTGATTGATTCCATCCCTATCAAGGCAAAGTCCGTCCATTGCGGAGATGAATGGTACACATTCGATGGACTTATGACTGACAATGAGTTCTCCGGCACCATGAGCAGCCATGACGAATTGATTCTGACTGAGACCATCCGATACAAGAAGTTTTTATTTTGGAAGACTAAAAAAGTCCTGAATAGAGAGATGGAAGCCATGTCCAGGAACCCGCACACAACAATCACCCAACTGGAGCATATCATCATAGATCATTAACAAGAGAGGCCACATTAAACGGCCTCTCTTATTCGTTGTACATTATTGCACAACCAACGCACTCAGGCGTTCCGCTTGCTCTTGTACCATTGGACGCTGCACCTTGGCATAAATCATCGTTGTTTGGATATTCTTGTGCCCCATCATCTTTTGCAGTATCTCAACCGGTACTCCATTGCCCAGGGCAACCGTAGTGGCAAAGGTATGTCGGCCATTGTGTGTGCTTATCTTCTTGTGTATGCCCAGCAAGTCAAGCAGCTCAACCAGGACGCGACGATAATTGTCATACGGCATGTGAGGGATGTTATAACTATAACGCTCCAGGATAGCCTTGGCTTGTGGCAGTATGATTGTGGTGTAATGCCCGCCAGTCTTGACGCGATACCCGCTCAGCGTATCATCCACGATGTTGTTAAAGTCGGCAGCCATCAGATCGGCAAAGCAGAATCCTGTCCATATCTGGAGAAGGAAAAGGTCACGGACATGCTGAGTGAGTAAGCTGCGCGACTCAATCTGCTCGATACGGTGTATCTCATCCATCGTCAGCACCTCCCTGGGATTTGATTCACCCTTCTCAGTCTTAAAGTTCAGGTAAGGATTAGCCTTTATAAGTCCGGCCACCATCGCCCGCCGGACATACGCCTTGATGATCTTGTGATAATTGTAAATGGAGGTCTGCATCATGGGCTTGCCGTCAACCTTACGCGAATGCAACTCATCATCCAAGCTCTGAATGGTATCAAGAGTGAGTTGGCAGAAGTCAGTCACGCCCTGGTCCCTCAAGAACTGGAGCACAGTGCGGTGATGAATCAGCGTACTATCAGCCAGACGCCGGCTTTTCATCTCTGCCTCAAACCAGTCAGTCCAAGCCGTACAGTTACCATTGTGCTTCACCTTCAGGCGGTCAAGCATAGACCAACTGAAGATGTCACCATCGGTGTTGCACCGGTTGACCACATCAATTACCGCCTTGATCTGATTACTGAGCATTGTGTTCAGTTCCTGAGCATCGGCACGTGATACCACTTGCTCACTTGTAAACTGGCCGAGATAAACCTTAATGCCCGTTGAGAGGAATTTACGTTCACCGTTGATGGTGACACTTAATTGAATCAGTCCTTTAATCGGACTCTTTGCTGTGGCCTTGGTTGCCACGTGTTTGCGATCATAGACCGCAGAGACTTTAATTGTGTTGAGCATAATGTTTATAATTATGCCGCAACGAAGTCGATTGCTTACTTGGTATCAATCGCGGTATCATGGCGGTATCAAAAACTTGCTCAAGATTGCGCAGAATTGCGCACCGCGATACCTTGATTGACTTTGGTTTTATGTCTGCCCCAGGGATGCGTGGTGGATGTTTACCTTTACGGTGAGGCTCTGAGGCGGGGTCTTAGCCTATTTATAGAAATACCTCATCCGCTCCACGTCTTATTCCTTGCGCTCCTTCTAGGAACCTGACACCTTTTCCAAGCGACTGACAATCGGTTCGTTACAGCGTTATTGGTTCAAGTTGGTATCAATTTAGTCATCAAAACGTCACGCTGACTGCTCCTGCGGCCAGCTTTAGTTCAATGCCAGACTTGTACTTATAATTGATTGAGACTACTTTAGCTGTCACGGCTAAAAAGGCACACACCGCACCCATTCTCTTGTCGTTATCATCCTTTGCATTGGAATATGATATGACCGAGAGAGCCGCCAAGCCCCAGCTCAGCAGATCATAGTTGGTTGCTCGTCGTATCGACGCTCCGGCCTCATTCAGATGGCTCTTCATATTTGGAGACACCTGGGCACTCACCAGGGAGTCCGAATCACTGTGCACTCTTAACCTCTGAGCACTGACACTCACACTGAAGGCCAGCATGACAATCAAAAACAGTCCTTTCATATCTTAAACATTGGGATTATTATGCAGGCTCTTTTTTCTCTCCCTCCAGCTCGCTGATTCTTTGCTCAAGCTGGTCAATTCTCCTCTTCACATCACCTAACTCATCAGGATGCTGGATTACAACAACGCCTTCAGGCTCTCCATTCCCTCTCATCAACCATTCAGCCGAGAGTTCGGGAAATACCCTTAAAAGACCGGACAAAAGGTCTGCACTCAAGGCGACAGAGCCTGAAATCTGACGACTGACCGTAGGTTGACTCAAGCCAACCTCTTTACTCAACTGATTTATCGTCCATCTCTTTTTCTCAAGATAAGACCTAACTCTTTGAGCGATAGAATTTTCCATACTTAACACACAAACAATGGTATGTCTCTAAATACTTAAAAAGTGTTAATGCGATTAAAATAGTTATTCAGATGTGAATAACGTATCAAATAATCTGCATATCTTCGCTCCCGTCAGTTATGACACACAACTCAAAGCAGGACGGTCCGACTGCCTAACCAGTCAGCAAGCAAAACCAGCCGCAAAGGTAAGGTATCGGATCGAAACCTGCAAATCAAGTAAGATAAGCAGAGAGCGGCTGCTTGATATAAAACCACAAAAAACAACCGAGTAGCATGGAAAGGTCACCGCTCACAGACCTGGAAATGCTTCTCGGTTGTTTGATTTAAAAGTATTGGAACTATGACTAAAAAAACAAAAACTCCGATCGCTGTAAGATTTGATCGCGTAGAGATTGCCGAGATCGAGGCACAATCAAACATTAATTGGGCCGACCTGGGCTTGCCATCAGGACGTAAATGGGCACTCCGCAACATTGGTGCCAAGTGCGAGGAAGACTGTGGTCTGTTGATGGACTTTGATACCGCCAACGCAATCGAGTTCTTGGACGGTTGGCATCTTCCAACCAAGGAGGACTTTCAAGAGCTTTACGACAACTGTACCTCTGAGTGGACAACTATTAACGGCACCCCAGGCCGCATGTTCACCTCCAAGATAAACGGCAACAGCATTTTCCTG
>Ga0310690_10012298_pt1 | contig 10521 bp, 14 predicted proteins | sample AusTroGonzalo_MG_2_FD_207661 | JGI IMG/M metagenome (GOLD analysis project Ga0310690, IMG submission 207661) | Bovine rumen microbial communities from tropical cattle in Woodstock, Queensland, Australia - Gonzalo_04 (v2) (version 2) | ecosystem: Host-associated > Mammals > Digestive system >...
GTAGTTAATAATGACTACGATTTGTTTTTGAACAAAACTGGCGTAGACGAAAGTGATTATAATGGGTTGAGAGCTACTTACATTGAGTTACATTTCAACAAACCTGTACGTGAAAAAGAAACGGTAATTGATACCGTATACATTGAGAAAAGGGATACAATATATAAAGAGACAATCAACAACTACTACTATACCCAGATAGAACATAAATATTGTAAACCCGTGTTATCTGTTTACAATGACCTGTTTGGTGACTTGTTGTTTAGAGCAAACATTGGTGCTGAGGTTTACTTCCATCAAATGTCGTTCTTTGTTGAAGGCTCTTTTTCAAATTGGAAACTTGTTGGTAAGACGTATAACATAGATATTTGGCATATTGGGTTAAGAAAATATTTTAATAATGAATATGACAAACTATTTATAGAAGTAAATGCCAACGCCGGATACTTTGACACGGATTTGTTTAATCCTGGTAAAGTAGGTGTTTTATATGGTGGAGGTATTGGATGCGGATACGTGTTTAATCTTGGGAAACATTGGAAAATTTCTCCAATACTCAGGATTGGTTTGTATGAGAAAATATATTATGTAGATTATAAGACTGTCGAAGGAAACATGAACGTTTCATTCGGAAGTTATATAAATGGGAAAACAGACGACACGGGTAACACCCTACCAGATGGAAATGTGCAAAACGAGGTTGTGAGCAAAGCTATTACAAGCGAGTTTTTTAACAAGAGTAACAAAGCATATTACATTGGTCCAACATATATCGGTGTTTTTTTAAAAAGAGATTTTTGCTTAAATAAGAAGAAGAAAATACAAAAGGACTAATGGAAAAAGGTAAAAAGATGCTAGCAATCATTGTTGGTCTGTCAATGATTGTATCATGCATGAAAGTTACAGAGTTTAATGGTTCTATGCCTACAAACAATGAGGGGGAGTATCCTATTTTGTTTAGTCATCCAACCAAAGCACAGACAAGTAGTGTTTCAGGTACCGGTTATGATGAGTTTAAGCTTTTCGCATGGAACTCATTGAATGACACCATCATGAAGCCATATAGCGTTGTTGCAAGTGGCGAGAATGATTATCACTATGAAAACATACCTGGACAGAGCATCAAATACTTCAAAGAGGTTTCAGCTTGGTACGATTTTATTGGTGTTATACCTGGTGACCATGACATGACTCTTGAAAATGGTGTTCTTACCGTTGAAAACGTTAAATCGTTTGTTGTTGATGACAAATTGTCAGAAAAGGCTATAAACGTTCCTGATACACTTCGTTGGAGCGCCGGTCTTACAGCTGACTCACCAGAGGAATTGCTTACTGCCTATAAGAGGGTTCCTAAGAGCCAATATGGTAGTGTGGTTAATCTCCCATTTAAGCATGAGAACGCTGTTATTTTCCTTGGTTTCAGCTCAAATAGGACTGATACAGAATTAACCGATTACGCTCCTGGAGTACCCGCAACTAGTGTTCCTGGTACTACGACAACTGAACATGCTAAGATGTTCGATTTGTTAGCCGAAGGTAAACTCGTTGGTTACGCATTGACCAAGTTCCAGGGTGATGAACATGGTGAATATAGAGGATATACCGGTAACTATTTCAATATTAACCCTTATCAGGGTGGTTACGCTTATGTATCAAAATCAAGGCTTGAGGAACTAATGCCTCTTGTAAACGCACAGTTTATCTATACAGACGCTGAGTGCAACCTCGTTGATAAATGGGAGTACAATGTTGACAAGAAAGACAAGATGTTCTTAAAATTTGCTCCAGGCGTGAACGCTTCTGATTTTATCGCCGGTGACGATGCATTCTGGTCAAACCTTACAGATGGAGAGAAAGCTGGTTTGCAGAACTATCACGATTCTGGTTGTAGGGTAATTAGAATTGAAAAACTCCCTGACGGTAACTACTTTGCATGGGGTGAGTCTTATGGTTTAATAATTGATTCAACGACTAGGGACTTCAAGGTGATTAACGGTGGTACTATTGGAAACGCAGCACTTCCAGCTATTGAAGGTGTTAGAGTTTTCAGTGCTGACTCCTTGGGTGTGAACAATCTTCCTGCTGACACATTGTATTGTGTACATATTCCTCACACGATTGTGGCTGACGCTACTATTGATGCTAACGGATGTTCACTCTCATACAGGACAACCACAGATAAGGTTATTCAATATTCGCTTCCTTCCACCACAACGCTTGGCGAGACTGCTGTATGGTCACCTACTACGTTCTATGCACTTCCCGGTGATACCGATTTAAGATATATTGTTGTTAAACTTTCATTTGTTTACAACGGAGAGGCCGTATACGACGTAAGGGTTCCTATCAAATTCCCTGCTGCCGGTCTTGAGGCTGGAAAATACTACAGATACGAATTGTATATAACCAGTAAAGGAAACGGTACCGACGACCCTGATGAGGCTAGAGACGAAAAGGATGAGATTGTTATTGAAAACAACCCTGTGATAAATGTTAGGTTAGTTGAAGTAGGTTACGCTAAAGGTGACAGCAAGAAACTGACTATCTAAAATAAATTATGGTAAAAAGGTTGGCGGGCTAAGAGCCAGGTTGCAAATGAAAGTTATCCTCCCTGGTTCGTCTGTGTGAAAACACAGTGTACCCCAGATGGACGTAAGCCCACGTATGTGGCAGTATGTTTCTGTTGGCGATAATGCTATGTATTTATGAAATCCAACCACCCGGGGGGTAAGGCAGCAATAAGGGCACCGGGTCATAATTATTCTATGCACATGTGGGCGAGTGGTCTAAACCAAGGGTCTGCAAAACCCTCTTTCGCTGGTTCGAATCCAGCCATGTGCTCAAGTTTTGTCCGATAATCGGACAGAACGGACAATTTGTCCGATAGGAAAAACAAGGGAAACACACAGCAAATTTTTAACAGGTTTAACATTTTTGTATAGGAACAAAACATGAGAGGTTCGGTGGTTCGAGCCCACCCCCGTCTGTATGACGTTAAACGTTTCCCGAACTTATACTACTCGTAGAGCAGTTATCTGGCTATCCGCTTGCCGTAAAGCGGAAAATTGAGAGGTGGCAGAGTGGCTTATTGCGTCGCACAACGGGAGTACTACCGATGGACGGACGTGGAAACATGTCTCAAACGTTCGAATCGTTTCCTCTCAGCATATGGAGGGTTGGGTGAGTGGCTTAAACCAGCAGTTTGCTAAACTGCCGACCCGCAAGGGTCCACTGGTTCGAATCCAGTACCCTCCGCACTGGTAATTTTTCAGACTTTTTTTAATGTGCTCACTATTTATGATAGTGGGCACGTTTTGTGTTATAACACTGAAAACAAGTATTTTACTATGACAAAAGAACAGGTTGATTTTATTTGTTCACTTCACGGATATCTTATAAGAATTAAAGAAATTCACTGGAATACAGATAGTAACTCAGAACATCTTCTTTGTGATGAAGTCCAGGACTGCATAGCCGACTGTGAAGACAGGTTCGCTGAATGCCTTATGGGTATGACTGGTGAACATTTCAAGATTGGTGACCTTAAACCAATGTTACCGCGTGCAACAGAACTAAAAGCAATGCTCAACGAACTTGAAGGTGAGGTTGTTGATTATGAAGAGGAACTTACTTCAAAAAAAGATGGTGGTCTTCATAATATTCTGGATGAACTACTTGAAAACGTTAACAAGTTCAAATACAGGGCAACACAAAAATAATTCTAATATTGACAATAACGTTAAACTCCTTTATCTTTTAGAAACACTAATAAGATGAAGGAGTTTAATAGTTTTTTTAAGAAAGTAGAAGGAAACGAAGGGGATAGATGTCACTATCCAACACGTCTTGATACCTATGGTTGTGGATGTGGAAACAATTGTAGTTATTGCTATGCAAGGTCTTTGCTTGCGTTCCGTAAACTATGGAATCCAGCTGAACCTTCAGTTGCTAACATTGACAAAATTAAGCGAGTTATTGCTAAAAAGATACAGCCCGGTGAGGTTATACGCCTTGGAGGTATGACTGACTGTTTTCAGAACTGTGAGGATACATACCACGTAACACTTGAGACCATCAAGGCACTTAACGAGAGAGGTGTACATTACCTTATTGTAACAAAGAACGCGGACCTTATTTCTCGTGACGACTATATGAGTGTGCTTGACAAGAAACTGGCTCATATCCAGGTATCACTTACAAACACCGACGAAGAACTTGGCAAGAAAATAGAACCAGGCGCACCTTCTTATAAAGAGCGAATTAAGGGAATTGAGAAACTACAGGAAAACGGTTTCGACGTAACGTTACGTCTATCACCGTATGTACCTGAATTTGTGGATGTCGATGTAATCAACAAAGTAAAGTGTGATAAAATCCTTGTTGAGTTCTTAAGAGTCAATACTTGGATTGAGAAGTGGCTTAACAACCTAGGAATTGGCGTAGATTTGACCAAATACGACTTAAAAAGTTCAGGATATAAGCATCTATCACTTGAAACGAAAAAGTCCCTCCTAGACAAAATTACAGGCTTTAAAGAGAAATCTGTGTGTGAGGATGTGGAGGAACATTGGAATTATTGGAAAGAAAACTACAATTGTAATCCAGACGACTGCTGCAACTTAAGACTGAAGTAAAATAAAACCCCGGAGTTTAACTCTGGGGTTTTTTGTTTAATACTTTCTAGGTGATTTGTAATTGGTTCCTTAATTGAGCCCTTCGTTTTCCCAATATCCGTAATCTGAACCATCACCAGGGTGTGCTCCGAAGTAATGACCTTCAGGTGCGTAGTTGTTCATTACATCAAACAACTCTTCAGCCATCATTGAAGCCTCTTCACTTTCCCACCATTGGTTTTGAATACCACATTCTTTATCACATAAAGCCTCAAGGAAGTTTGGATTTTTTTGCCACACTTCTCTTGCTTTCTGAGGGTCCTCTTTGAACAGTTCTGACATAATTCTTGGTAGAACGTCCTCGTTTCTCATCGTACCGTGAGATATAGAACCTGGTTGAGCCATTTCGAACATTTCGTTAAGGGCTTTCCTTACTCTTTTAGAAACAATTTCTCTAAGCTGGTTTTCGTTTATTCTGTTGAAAACACTAGAAGGTATGTCATTCATGCCGTTATGTACAGATTGTGAAAGCGTACCTCCCATTTTCTGGGCTTGATATTGTGATAGTGGTCTTTCTGAATCCTGTGCGCTCATACCAAGTCTACCGTTAGTATCGTATGTGTTCCAGTTTGCATCACGGGCAATACGAGATAATTGTATCTGACCGTTTCTAACAGGATTACCATTGTTATGTGCCGTTTTCTCGAAGTCTTGTGCGGCTCTAACACTGGCACCGGCACTCATATCACCGTTTTGACCCAACCCAAGTCTAACGGCGTCCTGGTTATCTCTTTCGTTATATGCGGCTTGTTTTTCTACATTACGCATGAAGTCTTCATTTCCATGAAGGTTTTCTAGCATGTTTATAACGTTGTTTTCAACAACTCGACGTAGCTCAGATTCTTTTATTTTAATTTTCTTTTTCATGTTTTTGTTTTCTTGTATGTCTTCTATTCCAGCTGGCTCTTCATCATCTAATGTATCATTAATCCATTTATGCTTGTTAGCCTGGAACCAATCATTATAGTCAGATTTTTTCAATGTCACCCATTTACCTTCTTTAAAAGCTTTCAGCTCCATTCTGGTTACATGGGATTTCGTTCTATCTTTTTCGAACTTCGGTTCTTCTTCCCATTTTTTAATGATACTGTTGTAAAATGCTTCAGCGGATTCAATATCAGGGAACAATCTTTCTTCGGGTGTCCAGGTGTGAACCACGTTGTTTATTTCCTGTCCGAAACGTCCCAACATGCTACTACCAAATGGAACCCTACTAACCATGTATTCTACTTTAAAGTTATTCATGTTCACTTATTCTTTTAATAGATAAATAGTTCGTAATATTTGTTTATTATGTAAAAAAAATGTATATTTGGCACATGAAAAGGTTTTTTAGGAAAATAACACGGAAACTACTTCTTTGGGTGTTGTCTGAAGAATATACCGATTATAAACAGATGGTCGAGGAAGTTAGTAACGTTAGGTATATGCTTGGTGGTCGTGTAGCCTTAAGCGCTGACATACACCAAAATACTGACTCATGGGCGGTCATTTCTATCAAGGGTAAAGACCGTGACTATGTTAAGTTCATAAATCTTGGACGCAAACAGATAGTTGAGATTGCACAGTTCCTGAGGCAATATGAAAACGTTGCTGTTGATGCGAACCCTATGCATGTTAGGTACCTTAAGGAGGGGTATTGGCTATGAAGATAAAAGAAGTGAAGGTTGTACCTTACATGAAAGTTGGGTACTGTGAGAAATGTGGAGCAGAAATGGTTCCAACTGGTTCGGTTTTCCTGACGTATCCGGCGATATATGAATACAAGTGTTCTGAGTGTGGGAACATAGAAGAAAGTAGAGAAGAACTAAACTCAGTTTTTTACAAATATGAAGAGATATCTGTTTCTTGACGTTGACGGTGTGTGCAACCATGACGATTGGTACAACAATCAGCGTTTCGTTGAACATAATTTCAAATGTGGCGATTATGACCCACATGTAATCGAACTACTTAACCAATTGTCCGATTTGGATGTGAATGTTGTAATCAGTTCTTCATGGGGTACAATGGCTTATGACCCTCTTGTTAAGTTAGGTCTTAAGCTTCCGATTATAGGACACACGGAACAGATGGATAGCGATTGGTTGTGTAGGGGAAACGAGATTGCAAAATGGCTATATTTTAATCATGTTGAAGAGCATATCGACGATAGATACGAATACGTCATTTTCGACGACATAAAAAATATGCTCATGGAGCAGGAAAGAAATTTCATATGGGTTGACCCAAAACATGGTTTAACCCAGGAACACATAAATAAAGCTAGAAAAATATTAGCTTAATGGGAAAAACGATATACTGGATTGACGATTTGAGAGACCCAAAAGAGCACTTACCTGATAGGAAAAAAGATGATACAGTGTTTTGGTTTAAAAACTATGCATCTTATGTCAGGCACGTATTAAATTTTGGTCTAGCGGATGAAATATGGTTTGACCACGACCTTGGAGGTGAAAGAGACGGAAAAGATTGTGCTAACTTTACGGTTGATTATTGTTTAGACCATGCGTTACCGCTTCCTGATTGCAAGAGTCAGAGTCAGAACCCTGTTGGGAAAGAAAATATAGTCAAGTTATTTGAATCATATAATAAATTTTATAAAGAAAACATAGAAGATGGGAACTTACATTAACAACAGCAGCTCTTCAAAAGCAACAGCCAGCGCAAGTGGTGGCGTTGGGTTTTTTGGACTTTTGTTCATTGCACTTCTCGTGCTGAAACTGACACATGTCATTGATTGGTCATGGTGGTGGATTACGGCACCGCTTTGGGGTGGATTCGCTCTGGTGCTATTGGTGCTTCTTATTGTAGTGTTAGTTTACGCTATTGTGTCTTGATATGCCAGGGGTAAACTACATACAAATAGTCCGTCAAACATGGGACGAACGTTTCAAGATGTACATGAAACTACCTAAACGTGAACTCGCTTCGATGCTTGCTGAACAGGCAAAGTATATCTCACCTGATTCATGCAAGGAATTTGAGAATAACACAGAAGCCGTTGTTACTTCGGCTTCAACTGAAACATACAAAGAGTAATATGGATGGAATTGAAATCATTAAGGAAGCGCGTGAAAAGCAAATAAACAAATATGGTTACACACCTGAACATGATAGGATGTATCAGAGTAACCAGCTGTTATTTGGTGCTTTAGCGTATCTTAATGCCGCCTTGTTCGGGAAGTCAGTAGGTGAAGAAGACTGGCCGTTCGATACAAAATATTTTAAGGGTGGCACGAATTTTGTAGAAGACCTATCAAAAGCTGGTGCTTTTATAGCAGCGGAGATTGATAGAATTAAACTTCAAGAAAATGACAAGTAAAGAAAGAATTAACCAGAGGTTTGCTAAGGACTTCAACCTGCCAATTAACATCTATCGTGATGATATGTTCGAGTATTATCACGAGTTATACCGTGATTTTTGGCCGGAGGAAGAATGGCAGGCGTTAAACAAAGAAATACAGGAAGAGTACGACGGAAACATGGACGCCTGGCTTCAGCACTACGCAGAAGTCAGAGACCTCATTATTCGGACAATGGAAGCTTCTCCAGAGTATCAGAGTTTCAACAACAAAGATATGAGTGAGTACCAACTGACAAGTGAATACAGGAGCCTTCCGGACCGAAACATTTACGCCGAGGACTGCCAAGGTAAGTTTTACGTATCTTTTGACCTTAAAAAGGCTAACTTCCAGGCGTTGAAATATGCCGGTGTTATCAAAGAGGATACGTATGACGATTTTATCGACAAATATGATAAATCGTTTTACTTCAAAAAGTCCAAGTACACACGCCAGGTCATCTTTGGAAAACTAAATCCTAAGAGGACCATTACAGTAGAACATTGCATGATGGCTAACGTTATTTCTGCTTGCAACAATTATTTTGAAAGGATGCAACAGGTTAACGCTAGGATTGTGGCTTTCAAAAGTGACGAGATAATTTATGAAGTTGACGAGGTGGTTGATGAACTTACTCTGAAGCGCTACTGTGATTGGATAAAAGAAAAACTCCATTTCGAAGTACGTGCGGAGTGCATACAGGTTGAGTTCCTACCTGTCGTTAACTATAACGGTAATAAGGTTTCTGCTTTTGTCAGAAGAAACGTAAACACCGGTGAGTCTGTTCTTAAGAGCGTATCAACTACTTTCTATCCACAAGTATATAAACTTTGGAAGGGTATTGATTTGCAGGACATGGACCTCAGGTTCTACATGGATGACCAGCTTGCGACCTTTATTTACCCACTAACAATATCAGATAAAAATGAAAGTATTAGCAACAAGTGATTTACACGGCGGTTTTCCAGAGATTAGCGAGCCGTTTGACTTACTTCTTATATGTGGTGATGTGTGTCCTGCACATGACCACTATTTCACATATCAGAAAGAGTGGATTGAAACCGTTTTCATTGAATGGATTAAAAGTCTACCCTTTAATGGTCCATGGGCTAAAGTCGTAATGACCTGGGGTAACCATGATTTCGTTGGTGAAAGACTCACAAAAGTCGAGTTAGATAGCCTACGTGTCAAAACGGAAGGTAGATTGGTCATCTTAAAAAACGAGGAATATACGTTCGAATATCTTGACGATGTTAGTGATGAAACAAGCATAAAACAGGTTAGGATATTCGGAACTCCGTATTGCAAGATTTTTGGTAGTTGGGCTTTCATGGTGTCAACAGAAAAACTACACGAGAAGTACAGCAAGATTCCTGAAGGTCTTGACATCCTCATTAGTCATGATAGTCCACACATCAATAACCTTGGTTTGATACAGGAAGGATGGAACGCAGGCGAAGACGCTGGTAATTTCATACTCGACGAATATATCCGCAATAAGAAACCGCGTTATTTCTTTAGTGGTCATATCCATAGCGGAAACCATACGTTCGAGACCGTTAACGTGCATCCAAATCCTGATGAAGGTGAAACTCTCGTTAAGATGGCTAACGTTAGTTACATTAACGAAAGGTACAATCCGGTTTATGAAGTTTTAAGCTTTGATTACGAGTAGTATGGTTTATATCGTATACATTGAACGTACCAGTATGCATAAAACGCTCAACGACAGGATAGCTAAACTTGGGGATAGAGTGTTTATGGATACTGGGCTTTATTTGGTTAAGTCTACGCTAGTTGCTAGCGAGATAACAGCACTGTTGACTGCACCACCATACGATAACGTGGAAGTTTTTGTTGCTGAGTTACACCCGGAAGAAGGTAACACATTTGGACTGTGGAGAAGCACCAATCTTTGGAGCTTTTTAGGGCTTTACAGTGACGAAAACCAACAAAACGAGGAAACTATCGAAAACAAAGATAACGACGCTTAAAAGGCTTTAAAATGAACATAAGAGAAAACCACATAAAAGGTCTTTATATTATAGAGCCGATAGTTTACTCTGATGAGCGCGGTTACTTCTATGAATCTTTCAATGAGAAAGAATTTAACGAAAAAACAGGTGCAAATTTTCATCCTGTACAGGATAACGAAAGCAAATCAACGTACGGTGTTTTAAGAGGTTTGCATTTCCAGGAAGAACCGCATGCACAATCAAAACTCGTGAGGGTTGTTAAAGGTCTTGTCATGGATGTAGCTGTCGATTTAAGGAAAGATAGTGAAACCTGTGGTGAGGTTGATATCGTAATATTAAGCGAAGTTAACAAGAAACAGTTTTTCATACCAAAAGGATTTGCACATGGGTTCGTTGTCCTATCGGATGAAGCTGTGTTTCAATATAAGGTTGATGATTATTATCATCCGGAGTGTGAAAACGGTATTTCCTGGGACGATAAAGACCTCGCAATACCGTGGTCTAGCATGATACCAGAGGCATGTATAG
>Ga0310690_10012299_pt1 | contig 10520 bp, 4 predicted proteins | sample AusTroGonzalo_MG_2_FD_207661 | JGI IMG/M metagenome (GOLD analysis project Ga0310690, IMG submission 207661) | Bovine rumen microbial communities from tropical cattle in Woodstock, Queensland, Australia - Gonzalo_04 (v2) (version 2) | ecosystem: Host-associated > Mammals > Digestive system >...
TACTCCATTCTCATCTATTATGGTACTTGTGGTTCTTGTACCCAATATCATGGGTGATGAAGTACTTACATTTAAAGTCTTTCCTGCAGAGGCTATTGCCGGCAAGACAGATACAGTGATTGTGGCTGGCTGACCATAAATAATCTTGTTTACAGAATCACATTCAATCTTGCGGATCTCACGTTCTACTGCAAACGTCTGCGAGAAGTCATTTTCCATACGGATTCCGGCATAACTCTGTACACGGTTGCTGACTGTCAGAACTATTTCCGTTGACTCGAACGGCTGGGCTGCATTGAAACGTACCTTTGATGCGAATGTTTCAGCAGAGCCTTCATAACTCTCCTCCTCATTTAGCAGCTCAATTGTTCCTTCAACCGCATTGCCATCGGCCATTACGGTGATATTTTCTGAGTTGAGCAGTTCTGGAATCATGTACTTGTTAAACTCAAACTCCACAGCCTCCTCAAATGCACGTGCGTTTTTAACGTTGGGCTGAATGTTCTGCTTCATGCTTACGTTAACTTCCAGCTGAGGTGGCGGAACCGGTAACCACTCAGAGTAACTGGTTTCGTAACCATCCTTCTCAAACTTGACTTGCCACAATCCCTGCGGAACATCCCATGCGTACATGCCGAATTCATCAGTAAACAAGGGATTCTCCTGGGCAAACTCTTCAGCATCCCATTTGACTATGTTTTCGTGCAGGTCACCATAAATATCCTCAACCTCTTCTTTATAGAATACCGTGGCTGTAGCTCCCTCTACGCGGTTAGATGCTACTCCTTCATATACATATCCAGAAGGATCCAGGATCGGAGTGATAGTTGGAACAGGTGGAGCGGGTGGAACAGGTGGTGGAGGAGGAGTACAGTTCATGGGAACCACCAAAGTTTCAACTGCCTGTGCCAGGTATCGTTTTGATGAATAAAGGACCCTCTTCAGTTTTGCGATAACCTTTTCTACAGGAATTCTGAGTTGTTCGGGCAGTTCCGGATTATCAACAAGTATGGTTTGAGCGATAAGAGTGGATGTAATAATCTTTACATATTCCTCAAAGTGTTCTGTATATTCCCTGTATTCAGTAACTTGTGAGCATGTGGCCGAGTCTAAATATGTATTGAAGTATTTTTTCCATTGTCTCGTAATGGTTGAAGAAACTTCCTCATTTGTAAGACAGATAGTGAAAAGATAATAAAGGTTCTCATTTTGGGTAATGACAATAATTGTATCACCAGGACCACCAGGACCACTAGGACCACTAGGACCACTAGGACCACTAGGACCACTAGGACTACCAGTATCACCAGGCTTAACCCATATCGTATTATCTCCAGGATTATTATTATTAGGACCACCGATGGAGTCATCAGGAACCGGAGTTCCATCTGGTGGTGTTGGAGGAAGACTGTCATAAGTGATTACCTCAATTGAAGGTCTTTTACCTCCAAAGTCTTTCCTCAATAATTCGTATGAGGCCTCCTCTGACGGGTCAAATATCATATTCTCTACTGTCACGGATACTCGTGTGGGAAGCGTTGTCGGCGTAAATCTGTCAGTGGCAATCCAACGGTCCTTAGATTCATCATAATCGGCTCTTAAGGAACGTACCTTGCCATCGGAGGTGTAGACATGCAACCAGACAAAAGGAATGAGTTTCTTGTCTTGATATTCCAGATCAATAAGGAAAGTCATATCTGTCGCTTTATAGAAATAATATTTGTTGCAGTCGACAGTTCCATTGATGAAATCCCAAATTACAGTAAACTGTTTTTTATACCATGCATTCCAGAAAGTCATTTCAACGCTTTTTACAACAATCTCAAGGGGATTATAAATAATCGTCTTGGTTTCTGAAACCAGAGTCGGCCTGGATGCTTTCTCAAATATTGCATATACAGTATGCTCTGAGAAGTTCCGGGGTTCTATAAACTGGCACTCAGTACTCCAATCACCTACGGCATTAGCCATGACATTTGCTGATAAGATACTGTCTAAATAAATGCTTACTGAAGAATTTGATTCCGCTTTTCCTGAGACTCTGAAACTTTTGTTTGGAGTGGACGATGGAACGATAATCTCAATATCTTTGACATCAGTCGGTGCAGAACCGATAGGTTGCATAACCGTATCACCTTGATATTCAAATTGTGCAAATGCACTCGGTGCAAAAACACCTCCACATGTCGGAACGACACAGAAACGGATGCGGTCAGTATAGTTGGCTATCGGAATGCTCAAGCGGGTGCCATTGAGTGTGTAATTGCCTGTGCTGTTGCCTATCATCACAGAGTTCTCAACAAAAGAGTATGAATCCGGCAGGTCAATTACCATCTGTACATTGCTCACGTCTGTTACATATTTAGGCTTGAAGTCTATACGTCCTGACAGAGTCAGGTAGTTTCCTGCCACTAAACTTGACTTGTTTACTGTGAATGAAGTGTTGTCGCCTGTATAATACAGTTTGCTTTCATCAAAAGTAGGAACCTCGTCAATGTTTATATAACTGATTATTCCGCTTTTCACTTCAACCTTATTCAATACATAGTCAATTCCCTCTATGAGACCTGTTTGAGGCAGTTGTGCCAAATCATAGATTGTGTTGAAAAGCCTGCTGCTTCCCATTGAGAGCAGAGAGTATTCTCCGTCTGCAAGATTGCTGATGGAAAGTGATGCTTCAGAATAACTTTCGGTTTTGATTAATTTGCCGGAAGCATTATACAGAGTACCTACAACTGAGGCATTTCCTGATTTCCTGAATGAGGCATGGATTTTACCGAGTTCAGTGATGCCAAATGAAACGTATGCTTTCTGCTCATTGACAGTGTCACTTGACGTTACAGGAACAAAGGCGTTGACACGGCTAGTGGCGGTGAGTATAAGTGTATCGCCATCGTCAACCTGTTCAAGAAGTACTATCTTGGGATATTGTACATGGAACTGGCTTATATTTGTTTTTTTAGTTTTGTTGAAGATTGAATAACTGATGTTGTTGTAATCTGAGTACCCGTCCTGTGTTTCGGGCTCAATACCTCCACCACCGCATGTGGTATATGTAAGGCCTATTTTCACGATTGCACCGGTTATGGATTTTAGATATACGTCAGGCAGTTCCACTGATGCAGAATCGTTCAGAATAGTACTGAAGTCAAAAGTCTGGCTGATATGATCATTTGCTGCGTATGCAATAATGGTAGGTACGTTTGCTATTTCAATAGCAAAGACGCCATCTTCATTGGTCTTGGCATTCAGAGTCTTGCTGTATTTGCCGTTGAATGTCTGTGATGCGCTTATGATGGCACCACTCAACGGAAGGCCTGTTGCCATGTCATTGACCTTACCTGAAACCTGTACCTTGGAGATGGGAACCAGCTGATAAACATAATTGTTGCCCCCTTCATTGAGAGTATATTCAACAATCTTAGGGGTCTCATAAAGCATTGCCAGCTCTTGTGAAAGAACAATTCTACAGTTGACCTGATAGCCAACGGGAAGGCCGGATAAGGATGTCGCCTGAGCAAGATAGTTATTCTCAGCGTCTGTCCAGGTAATCTGTGTATTTCCGGTGACATCTGTTCCATCGGGTGTAAGTACTGAAACGGATACGTTCTGCGGTTTTGACAGAGTGGTGAAGTTTACTGACACATCATCATCCTTAACCTCAACATTGTCAATCTGACCGAACACATCACCACGTTCATTCCTCAGTACCACATTCCATGATGTGTTACGGATAATACTGGAGAACGTATATGAGTCACGGTCTGTCATCACATAGTGTATGCGCTGACCGTTCTTGATATTGGTCAGTTCCAGCCACATCCGGGCATAGTTCCGGACTTCAGTTCCCTCCGGCAATGATATTGTAATACTGCGGATATCCTCTTGTATAGGCAATAACGTGAATATATTCCAGGATTCGTTCTCCAGGTATTGGGAAAGGGCTGCTGCAGGTACATATATAACAAAACCTTCAGGTACCCCTTTAAATACATTGGTTCCAAGTGTCGGTGGAACCAGGGAATAAATGGTTATTGAAGAGAGTTTCTCGCAATTTAAAAAAGCACAATTGCCTATCTCTTCAATTGTGGAGGGAAGATAGACGGATGCAAGATTGGTATAGTCAAAAGCGTACGATGGAACAGACTTGACTCCGGTAGTTCTGCTCAAATCAAGCATTGTGCATTTCTTGTAATCGTTTGCAATGCTGAAATCATTGCTGTTTATCTTGCCTGCAACGATAATCATCTGGACTTCATCCTTATTGTCTTCACCTAATACTTTCGATACGGCATTTGAAAGATAACCTGGAGTGAAGTCATCTGCAATGATTAAACTGTTTTGCTTGTCCCAGAAATTTATGTTGGGATTTGAAGGGCTCACGGGATCATATTCGAACACACCTACAATATGCACATTGTTTGATGGCATTATGAATTTGTATTCCTGCTCAGAGGATAAGACCGAATCGCCTATCATCCAATACTTGAAAACAAAATCCGTGCTGTTGTATGCATACAATGAATTACTGCTTCCTACATCAACCCGTTGGCTGCTGTAATTGAATGAGCCGCCATCTTCAGGTATGGCGCTTAATGTCAACGTGTATTTCAGGACAGGTGTTCCAGGGTCAGCCGGGCTGCTAGGATTATAGTCGCCTCCAATTTGTGCCCATGATGCCAATTGGACTGACAACAATAAGGCCACAATGGCTATTATTTTCTTCATCATTTTACTACAATTATACGTTTAACATCTTGGCTACAGATCACATAAACGCCGGTAGAAAGAACTGCTTTCTGACCTGCATCATAGTTGCCAACCAGACGTCCATCTGTCGTATATACGGCATATGCGGAATCCGATGTTACTATACCATCTTCAGAAATAATGTTTACATCCTCATTCTCAATGTCAATGATGTCCGTCGTTCTATTATTGATGATTATTGAGAATCGGGAATTGTTGAAACCGGCAGAAGTATTGAAATGAAAATCTTCATTCAGCGTAGTTGCTACATTTGTCTCGTTATCCATTATAACAATGTTGTTCTCTTTTGAAGAATTAATGGAAAGAGTGTATTCTCCGTCAGTTGGCGCGTAGAACCCCAAATTCACTTTTCCATCAGATAGAGGACGCTCGTTGATGGAATATTTCACACCGTTTTCAATTGTATAAACAAGTATGGATTTATTGTCATCGGTAATGAACTTTGAAGCATCCTTGTCAAGTTCGTATGAGCGGGATGCAATTCCATTTATTACGAAACGGGTGTGGTCTTCGGCGTTGTCGTTTGACAAGATGACATCATATACTTTTCTGGAGTACCTGCCTGCAGAACGGGAAGACGGAACAATTGATTCTAATGACTGGACTACATCATCTTTCTGACGGCCAGCCTTATTGAATGTGATGGAAGCCTGGTCAACCGGACGTTGTACAAAGAATGCTTCTGTGGGGTGCAGGATATAAGAGTCATCAATCGGCGAGTATGCATCATACCGCTTGTAATAATCGTTCCATACCGTAATAGGTGCGGTGAAATCCATCATACGGGTGTCATAATAACATGGATACGGGTTGCCTATCAGGTTCCAGGAACGGTTGTGCTCAAACTCACTGATAAATTCACCAAGTGGAACAGATACGCTTTCTTTTTCAAACACTTTGTTCTTATTAGCGTTGTTGATGGCTGGGAAGATAAATTCAGCATCTTTTTTACTGCATCTCAGAATATAGCCTTGGTAGGCGTGCATCACGCTGTCTGCTGTCAGGTTCAGCCATGTGTCCCCGTTGTTCTGTGCACGGTTCTGACCAGAGTATCTGCGGATGGCAAAATTTGTTCCTTCAGTATATATGATATCCGACACTTTTACATCGTATGGTAGTGAAATGAAGTACCAGGAGTATGTGGAAAGAGTGAGTATTTTTGTACTGACATTATCGGCACGCATGTTTCCATTGGCGATCAGGGATGTGAGATGGGCATTATAATAGTTTCCGTAGTTTCCGTTTTCTCCCAAACCTTGGTTTTGCACGTAGTTCCTCATTGATAAAGTCGTACTTCCGCTAAAAACAACTGCACCATTAATGTATTGGCGAGAAAATGAACCATTCCTGTATTGGTAAGCCAAATCAAGTGTAAGGTCGCAGTCCGTTGTAAATCGTGTAGCGTCATCAATTGTTACATAGTCATATATATATGCATTTGATGTCTTGTCCTCAAGTGGAAGGACAGTATAGAAAGTGTTCCATCCTTTTTCAAGTCGGTAATTTTCAATTGACGGGGCTGGAACATACAGCTTTACATCTGTGATGTCATAATCAGCATCAAGAATTGAGTTTCCATTGTTGTTGGTAGGTGGAGTTACCGCACGGCAAATGACTTTCTTGATGTTATTACAACCATAGAAACTGGACGATTCCATTTCACACAAAGTGCTGGGCAGATCTATTTCAGTCAATGCGGTACATTTCCTGAAAGAATAAGCCCCTATTTTTTTAAGACTTTCCGGTAGTTTTAAAGATGTAAGTTTTCCACAGTCGGAAAAAGAGTAGTATCCAATCTCTATGACACCAGGAAAACTGATGGATTCCAGCCCTGATTCTGCAAAAGCGTTATCATCTATTTTTGTTACAGAAGGTGGAATTGTTACTGTCTTAAGACTGTCGCATTTAGCAAAACAATAATCGTTGATTTGTGTAACTGAAGATGGTATGGTAATCTCTTTTAGAGAACTTTTATAGAATGCATAATCATCAATTGAGGTGATTCCTTCGGGAAGGTCAATATGGGATGCCCCGCATGAAGCGAAAGCTCCGTATCCTATTACATTGACCTTTGAGAACGAAATGTTCTTAAGACGGTAGCATTGTGAAAAGGCATATTTTCCTATACTGTTGATATCCGGCAGGAATAATTCTTCCAGGATGTTAAAGCCATCCCTATATCCGGAAGTACTTGATGCACCGTCAAATTTCTCCGGAATGTCTGTAATGGTTGCCTTGGACAAATCGAGTTTGGTGAGTTGCTTCATTCTCTTGAACGTATTCAGATCATTTGTATTCAGTTCACCGGTTACTGTCAGTTCATTTACAGTATTCCAATTGTCGGTCTGTTCCAGAAGCAACTGGGCAAATTCGCCTGCTTTAGCCACATTAACGGTTATACTCAACGGCTGTGCTCCCTCCACATTGATAAGGGTATAGTTGCTCCAGTCTGTGTCTTCAAGATATTTTGTAAGCGTTTCTTCCGGTACATAAACCTTTCCCAGATATGTGATGTATTCGTTACTGATTTTAAAATAGTTTTTTGTATGCAATGTTTTTATGGTTGCAGGCAAAGTATTTATACTACTTATTGTGGCCGGGAAGGTCAATGTGGTGACATCCGATGCCTGTTCAAAATCTATGTATCTGCTTCTGCCAATATATTGTACCGGATAACACTTGGAATAGAAAAAGATACTGTCCGGGATAGTCAGTTCTGACTGATTGGAGATGGCTCCACAAAAATAGGCTTCATCATTGTAGATTCTGAAAGTTTCATTAGAACTGTTATAACTCAAATTTAAGTAAAAGCCCAGCACCGAGCCGTCTTCTTGAGTTACTGTCAGATTGGCATTTGTGATGCCGGAATCTTCATCGTAATTGACTTCAAGCACATAGACTTCCTGCTTTTCTGAAGCAGCAAAGGCGCTTGTAACAGGCAATGTGGCAAGTGACAGACATGTAATCACTGATGCCATACAAGAGTGAATTTTTCTCATTTCGGATTATAATTAGGTTGTTATTATGTCGGTCCTTTTCTGTAAAATGCATTATTATCTTGAAAGCCTTTTTTTAGATGTAAGGTCAGTGCGCAAGAGCCGTTATATCTGTTTTAGGCAGGAATGCAATTCCAAAAATAGTAAAAAATTAAAGAAAGACATATAAAGTAAAAAAATGTTTGTGGTGGTATAGTTGTTAATCAGTCCGGATATCAATCAGCGTATGTACTGGATTGAGAACGGAGAAATGAAAAAAGCCAAACAGTTATAGCAGAACTGTTTGACTTTTATAAAATGACACAGAGATGCGGTATAACTATGTCATCGGTTCTGACCGACAGGATTGAATTGCGGCTGTTGAGGCCTCTGTATGGTCTGTTGGAACTGGTGTCCGCGTGACTGCTGAATGTCTTTCAGTATCTGGCTGTTGAACTGTTCCTCGGCATTCTGTACCTTGAGGATCTTGGAAGCTGGGAGCACCTCCTTGAATTTCTGCAGATACTCCTTTTCAAGTTCCGCTATCTTGATGTTGGCATCAGCCTTGGCATCAATTGCCTTTAGACTCTGCTCTTCTGATGCTTCTGCATTGCCTTCCGGACGCATGTTGCGTCTTATCTCTCTGTTTATTTCACGCTTTTTCTGCTGTAGTTCATTATAGAGCGGGAAGAATGCATTGGCTTCATCATCAGTAAGCCCGGCTTTCTCTGTAAAGAAGGCTTTCTGCTGTTTCCAGTATTCGGCAGGTGAGAATTGGCCGCTACGGTTGGGAACCTGCTGGATTGGCTGGCGGTTCCTGTTCTGCCATTGGTTCCATATCTGTCCCTGCTGTTGACCGTTCTGGCGCTGCATGAAAGGCCATTGGTTCTGTGCGGAAACAGACAATGCCAGTATAAGGCATACAATTGTCATGAAATGTTTCATAAGACAGTCAATTAGCTGTTTCAACCAAAGAATAGTACAGGGTATAGTCATCAATCATTGCTGTTTCCAGGAATGAATCAATGTACTCGTCAGTATAGATGGTAGTCTCTTCTGCCTGGGCAATCTTGACATTGTCATTGCTTGAGCTGATCATCAGGGCAGCCTTTATGCAGAAGAAAATACCTGTGAATGCGGCAGCTGCGTAAAGGTATGGTCTGATTCGCATCCAGGGGGTAACCGTGATATGGGTGGAGTATAGCTGCTCCTGCTCCGGCAGTGCAGCCATAATGTTCTGGGTCAGGTTATCAAAATAACCCTCCGGAACAGAGAACGGCCTGCTTGGCTGATGCTCTTCAAACTTGTATTTTTTTTCTTTTTCCATCCGCTGTTTTGACTGGTTTTCAGATAAATGGTTTAATCTATATTATTGAAATACTCTTCAATTTTCTTTACTGCAATATGAAATGATGCCTTGAGGGCTCCTACGCTGGTTCCAAGTACCTCAGAGATTTCTTCATATTTCATCTCATTGAAATACTTCATGTTAAAAACAAGACGCTGTTTGTCTGGAAGAGTTGCAATGGCCTCCTGAAGTTGTCGCTCTGTAAGGTCGCCGTCAAAATACGGATCACTTTCCAAACGGTCTGCTATACTCAGTTCACCCTCCTCATCGGTCTCAAGCGGAACGGTAGTTCTCTGCCTGTTCAGGAAGGTAAGCGTCTCATTTACGGCTATGCGGTATAACCATGTGGATATGCGCGAATAGCCCATGAAGGAGTCTATGTTGGTCCAGGCTTTGATGAAAGTGTTCTGGAGTATGTCATTGGCATCCTCATGTGAGAGCACCATGTGACGTATCTGCCAGTAGAGCTGTTCACTGAAATTATTGACGATAGATTCAAAGGCGCGACGGCGGGATAGCTCGTCTTCACGAAGCATCTCCAGAATCCTACGTTCGTCATACGCCATCATTGCCATACTTCTCAGATATTTACAGTGAGGTTCTCTTTTGCGAGGACGGTGTTGGGAAATATGGCAGAGGCTTCATCCAGAAGTATGCTCTCATCATTGTACCGGGCCGAGAAATGTCCCAGAATAAGACGTTTTGCATCAGCCTCTTTGGCTGTTTTGGCTGCCTCAACGCTGGTGCTGTGGAAGTGCTTCTTGGCCCGTTCTGCATCCTGATCGGCGTATGTACAGTCATGATACATCAGGTCCACACCTTTTATGAACTGTATCATCGATGGGTTATAGGCTGTATCACAGCAGTAGGCATAGCTGCGGCCAGGGTCAGCCGGTTTGGTAAGACTGGAGTGGGGGATGAGTGCACCATCTTTGGTCGTGAAATCACCGCCCTCCTTGATGCGGGTGTAGTCCCATTGCGGTACGCCGTAGAAATCAGCTGCCTCGCGGTCCAGGTGATCGGTTGTGGGCTTCTCCTGAAACAGGAATCCGGCACACGGTACTCGATGCTTAAGAGGGAACGCTGTTACAGAGAGTGAACGGTCATCATATACCACGGTAGTCTTGCCAGGGTCAAATCCCATGAATTCCACTTTGAACTCCAGGTCATGGTAGTAGAACTCAAGCTCCTTTTCAAATATGCTCCATAACTCCTCTGGCGCATGTATGAAAAGAGGTGCCGTACGCCCCAGAAGCCCGAATGTGGATATCATACCCAGCAGTCCGAAACAGTGGTCACCGTGAAGGTGTGAAATGAATATATGGTTTATCCGGGCAAAAGCAACACGTGAACGGCGCAACTGTATCTGGGTACCCTCTCCGCAATCCACCATGAACAGTTTGCCGCGAATATCGACCACTTGTGAT
>Ga0310690_10012300_pt1 | contig 10519 bp, 10 predicted proteins | sample AusTroGonzalo_MG_2_FD_207661 | JGI IMG/M metagenome (GOLD analysis project Ga0310690, IMG submission 207661) | Bovine rumen microbial communities from tropical cattle in Woodstock, Queensland, Australia - Gonzalo_04 (v2) (version 2) | ecosystem: Host-associated > Mammals > Digestive system >...
CATAACCCTTTTCAGAAAAAAGTGTCAGCGCCTCATCCAGGATCCTGCCTTTGGTATCCATAAATCCTCCTTCAGTTTGGGCTAATTCGAATTAGCCAGATTATAGGCTAATTTGAATTAGCTGTCAAGTCCCGTTCGAAAAAAAACAGCTGCAATAATTTTGCATTCTTCACTGATTCAGTCGGAGGTTTTTCTTTTTCCGGTCAGGAAATGGGTCAACAGTAAAAATCTGTAAAAAGATTGATAAATTTTCAACCTTGTAGTAAACGTTTACAGGAAATATAATCAAATTATCCAATGACGGAAGGCAATATCCGTCAAAAAGTAAACAGGAGGACTAGGTATGAAAAAGTTTCTTGCACTCGTTTTGGCAGTCCTGATGGTTCTCTCTGCTGTTTCTGCCCTGGCAGAAAGCGCAAAGAACATTCCCGAACTGACCTCTGAACCCATGACGATCCTGCTCTGGGACATCGCCACTGAAGGCGTTGGCAAGAAGGCTCAGGAAGATGCGGTTGCCCGTTTCATGGCGGACTATCCGAACATTACTGTTGAGCAGATCCACAAGCAGAACGACACCTACAAGCAGGACCTGCAGGTCGGTTTCTCCGCTAAGGAAGGCCAGCCCGACATGTACATTCACTGGGGTGGCGGCCCCATGGCCGAATATTACAAATCCGGCTGCGTGAATGATATCACCGAGCTGTTCAACACCTATGATCATCCGGACTTCATCGACGCCGCTGTGGCTCAGTCCACCTTCGACGGCAAGATCCTGGCCATCCCCTTCGGCGGCCTGTCCGGATGCGACATCTTCTACAACAAGGCCATCTTTGATGAACTCGGAATCGAAGTTCCCCAGACGATCGCCGAACTGGAAGCTGCCTGCGATAAGATCAAGGAAGCCGGCTACTATCCCTTCTCCCTGGCGAACCTGCCTCGTTGGACCGGCTCCATGTACTATATGTACCTGGTCGCCCGTCATTCCGGCAATGCCGAATTCGACGCTGCTTATGACGGAACCGGATCCTTCACTTCTCCCGCTTTCATCTATGCCGGCGAGAAGATCCAGGATTGGGTCAAGAAGGGCTACTTCAACGAAGGATTCAACTCCATGGCTCCCGACAACAACGATGACCGTGCCCTGCTGATCCAGGGTGCTGCCGCGATGATGCTGCATGGTTCCTGGCAGGTTGCCGGCATCAAGAACGATGACGAAGAGTTCTACAATGACAATCTGGGCGTCTTCCGCTTCCCCGTTGATGAAGAAGCGCAGGCTGCCGGTGTTCCCCAGAACGTTGAAATCGGTACTGCTATCGGTAACGGCTTCTCCTTCAACTGCTGGCTCGACGCTGAGCACACCCAGGTTGACGAAGAAAAGCTGAAGGCCTGCTACGTGCTGGCCACCCAGTACTACAATGACGAAACCTACAACGCAATCCAGGTTGAAGGCGGCAACACTCCCTCCATCAAGGGGTATGAAAATGTTGACGATCCGAACAACAAGGTCGTTATCGACGTGTTCTTCAGCGCCTCCAACGTCCAGCTGTGGTATGACCAGTATCTGCCGGCTTCCGTCACGGAAGTTCATAAGGATATGATGGGCGCCCTGTTCGGACTGGAAAAGACTCCTGAAGAAGTTGGCCAGGCCCAGGATGCCGCGATGGCAGCTGCCCGTGCCGAGTAATCAGGCAAACGGTTAACTTTTAATGGAATACCCGCAGGATCTTGTCCTGCGGGTATTCCTTGATTAAACTCATGCACCACTCTCCCCCGAAGGAGGAAACGTAAATGGCTAAGTTGCAGGGCATGGCGAAAAGGGACGCGCGCAGCACCGCTGTCGCGGCGACAATTTTCCTTTTCCCGGCTGTCGCACTGCTGATCGTCTACATGATCTATCCGATCGTAGACACCTTCCTGATCAGCCGGCTGAAGTGGAACGGATTCTACACAGCTGAAAAGATCAATGTCGGATGGGATAACTGGAAGACATTGATCCAGGATGAACTTTTCTGGAATTCGTTCCTGCATAATGTGATCCTGATGGTATGCTCCATCCTGATCCAGATTCCTCTGGGCATGGCGCTGGCCACTTTCCTGGATGCCAGCGGCAGAAAATCCAATATCTTTAAGATCCTCTGGTTCCTTCCGTACCTGATGAGCTCCGTTGCCGTCGGTTTCCTGTTCTATTATCTGCTGGCAACCAACGGAGGCCTGATATCCGGCATTGCCACCCTCGTCAATGGGAAACGGACGATGGTGGACCTGCTTGGTAAAAATCCGCATGCGTTGTATGCGGTTATCGGCGTTGTCGCCTGGCAGTATACGCCTTTCTATATGGTATACTTCATCGCCGGGTATTCCAATATTGATACTTCCCTTTATGAAGCTGCCGTAATCGACGGTGCAAACCGTCGGCAGTATATTTTTAAAGTTGCGATTCCTCTTCTCGGACCGATTTTTAAAACGGCATGCACCATGTCCCTGATCGGTTCCCTGAAGTATTTCGACCTGATCTGGAATATGACGCAGGGCGGTCCCAACCATGGAACAGAGCTGATGGCGACGTACATGTACAAGACGTCGTTCCAGAAGTTCAACATGGGATACGGCTCAGCAATCGCGGGCGGTATGTTCATCCTGATTACCGTCATTGCACTGCTCTTCCAGAAGGTCTTTGTAGTAAAGGAGGATTACTGATATGAATAAGATCATTAATCCTCAGCGGGAAAAAACAAAAAGCCGTTTCGCCTGGGCGGTTGCGATCACCCTCGCGGTGATCTGGGTCGTCGTCACGGTGGGCCCGTTCATTTTCATGGTCGTGAACTCCTTCCGTGATAAAAAAATGATGGGCCGCCAGGGCGTGTTGCATTTCCCGGATCCCTGGTATTTCAAGAATTATCCGGACGTGATCACTAATGGGTTCTTCGGTTATTTCTTCCGGTCCCTGTTCATTGTAAGCATTTCCCTGGTGCTGATGCTGATCATCTCTGCCTTTGCGGCGTATCCGCTGGCCCGGATGAAGTTCAGGCTTCGCGGTTTCCTGTATGCCGGTATCGTGGCAATGATGTCCGTTCCGATGCATGTAACGCTGATCCCGGTATACCAGATGACCAACCAGATGGGACTCATCAACAATCTGTTCTCACTGCTTGGTCCGTATGTTGCCTTTGCGCTGCCTATGTCCGTCTTTATCCTTACAGGCTTCATGATGACAATCCCGTCGGAAATGGAGGAAGCGGCCAGAATTGACGGATGCAACAAGTACAATATGTTCTTCCGGATCATCCTGCCGCTGTCCAAGGCCGGATTATCCACCCTGGCTATCTATAACGCTGTCGGCATGTGGAATGAGTTCGCTTTTGCGAACACCTTCCTGAATGATATCCGCGTGAAAACCCTTCCCCTGGCGCTTGGCGCTTTCAAGGGAGAGCATTCCCAGGATACGCCGCTGATCCTGACAGTGCTGACCCTTTCAGCATTGCCCACAGTCATTATGTTTATTATCTTCCAGGATAAACTGGTCAAAGGTATGATGGCCGGCGCTGTCAAAGGATAATTTTTTACAGAGCAAAACCCCGGATCCGCTTGGATCCGGGGTTTTCTTTCATTCGGTGATCATCCTGACCGCTTCTTCGAAGGATATGCATTCCGCAAACCGTCCCGGCCACATAAACTCATTGTAGTATCGGCAGGTGGTTTCTCCGCTCATGTAGTCATTCCCGAAGGTAGAGTTGGTTCCCTCAGGAATAATCACCCGGTAGCCTCTTTCAAATGCGGATTTCACTGTAGCGTCAATGCAGAAATTCGTCTGCAGTCCGACAATCATCAGGCGCTTGTCCTCCTGCTCCTGCATGTATTCCGTAAATGCCTTGTTACCGAAGCAGCTGTTGATCGTCTTGATAAAAACCTTTTCTTCTTTTTCAGGCGTTACCTGCCCGGCGATTTCAAAGGCTTCATCCCCGATGGAGAAACCGGTTCCCGGACCATCGTCGTGCTGGAAGTAAATCACTTCAACATGGTTCTTCCTGGCGGCATCAATCAGCCGCACTGTCCTGTCAATAAAAGCCTCAAAGGCATACAACCTTTCATCGGTGATGCCTTTCTGAACGTCCACAACCAGTACAATCATATCTGCCCTCGCTCCTGTGAATTCATTACTCGTCATCCAGCATTGCCCGGATGCAATCATCGATGTTTCTTGCCCTTTTCAGCAGGCGCTTTCGCCGGATGTCTCTCTCGCTTGGCCACTCCATCAGCTTCTTGATTTTCCCCAGTGCCAGCATAGGATCAAACCTTTTCTCCCATCCTTCGTAAAGGGCCGCATACCATGCTGTCAGTTCTTCTTTACCTGCTTCCGCTCCTCCCCGCAATTGCCGCGCCAGGGCCGGATTGGCCAGCAGTCCGCGTCCCATCATCACTGCTTCTGTTCCCGGGCACCGTTCCAGCAATGCCGAAACGTCTCCGACCGTGCGCAAATCCCCGTTATATACAGGATGTGGAATGCCTTTCCTCACAGCCTCATCAAACGCTTCCGGATGAAGAGCGTCCGTATACTGCTCCTTCATCGTCCGCACATGGATCGTCACGTGCTCAAAGGGAAACTCTGACAAAATGTTCATAATCCGTTCCCATTCTTCGGGCTGCTCATATCCGATCCGTGTTTTGACTGACAAGGCAATTGGCAGTGGTTTGGAAAAAACATAGTCAAAAAACGACACCAGGAATCCGGGATCCCGCAGCATTCCGCTGCCCCTGCCCCGTTTGGTTACCGTCGGGGAAGGACATCCCAGGTTCAGGTCCGCGCAGGAATACCCAAGTTCCTTTACATACTCAAGCCATGCCAGCAGCTGTGCCGGATCCCTCGTCAGCGCCTGGGGCAGTACGTTCAGTCCCCTGTTTTCTTCCGGATCAATATCCCTTTTTTCCCTTGTTGTCAGCGTCATGGTTTGTGTCAGCTTATGAAAAGGAAGGCAGTATACGTCCACGCCTCCGAATATCTTCCGGTGAACGGAGCGCAGGATCCCGTCTGTCATTCCTTCCATGGGTGCAAAATAAATCTTCATCTTCATCCCTGTCAGGCAGCCCGGAAACCGAAATGCCTGTTCCTTCCCGCTCATATAGTACCACAGGGCGCGGTTTAATTCAGCTTTTTCCCTTCCGGATTTCTGTATAATGTTTTTTCCCTGGCATAGCAGCGGCACAATAACATGAAAATCCCGAATCATGGGTTTTCCTGTAATTTTTTCAAAAACTAAATTTGTACAATTGAAAAACGAAAATGAAAAGCGGAAGCCGGAACCGTACGTTTCAGGAGGCGCAAAGCCTTTATTTCCTTTTCTTAAAAGCTTTTCGGGTTTTATATGTATTCCGTATACATCCAAAAGTTCATACTTTTTTAACACTTTTGCGTGCATAATGTAGTATAATGCATGCGGATGTACGGACATGTTTAGTCCGTTTTTTGAGGAGAGAGATGAATATGAAGCACCTGGTACGGGTGATTGCCTTTTTTCTGTTATTTTCCTTTATTGTTCCATTTGCATATGCGGAAAAGCTGGATGATAAGGTTTTATTGAGCTATTTTGATGACAGCCTTATCTTCGGTGATTCCCGCATGGAGTCCTTCAAGCGTTTTGTGGATGGCATACGTCAGACAGATGAATCCTTTCTGGATAAAACAAAAATCGTTCCTGCCGGCAGCATCAGTCTTTATGCGGCCAGCCGGACGTATCCAAGCGGCGACTTTTTATTCTATTACCACGGCCGCCAGCTGACCATGTACGGTATTGCGGACCGCATTCAGCCAAGGAAAGTCTTCGTCATGCTGGGGTTGAACGATCCTGTCGCCGTCAAGATCGATAAGGCGCTGTCCTGGGTGGAGGATATCATCCATAAGATGAATGAGACCGTCCCGGATGCCGAGGTATGCTTCATTTCTGAAACACCGGTTACAGAAAACTTTGACAGTGAAAAAAAGGTCGAAGGATATCAGGTCTCGCTGGATGAGTATAACAAGCGTTTGAAGGAAACCTGTGAAAAGAACGGTGCCCGCTTTGTGGATATCGCCCATGCCCTTAAAGGCGAGGATAATTTCCTCAAGCTGGATTATTCCAACGATAAGGTCTGTCACCTCTCTGAAGAAGGAAACGCAGCCCTGCTCCAGGCACTGAAGGATTACGTCCAGGAGCAGTACGATCTCGGGCTGTGGAGTCCCGGTGCAGCGGAAACCGAACCGGCTCCCGCTGAAACAACCGCCGAGTAAAGAACAGAAAGGAGTGTGATTAACCATGGCAAAGAGGATCCTGGCTCTGCTGATTCTGATGTGTCTCGCTGTAACTTCCTGCAGTGCTGACACTACCTCCGATCCCCTCCTGGAGAAAGCACTCCGCATCTCAAAAGACAGTACTGAACTGATCAAAATGTCGGAAGATGATATCATCGATATCATCGGTATTGAGCCTGAATACTTTACGGATTATGCCTATTTGACGGGTAAAGATACTTCTGTCGGCCGTGAGCTCATCATTCTGCGTGCAACAGATGAAGATGCCGCCAAATTGGTTGTCAGCAGACTGGAAAGCTATCGTGAACAGCGTATGCGCTGCACCCGGAATTACTATGCGCTGGCTTACCGTGCTTTAAGTGAATCTGAAGTATTGCAGGACTCCCTGTTGATCGTTCTGTCAGTCGGATCGCCCGACCCAAAGGAACCGCAGCTCCTGCTTCAGGAGGGATAATGTTCCTATGGTGTTCAGCTCGCTGACATACCTGCTGCTGTTCATGCCCTGTGTACTTCTGGGCTACCGGCTGATGCCGGCAAAAGCAAGGATGCCTTTTCTTCTGGTGGCATCCCTGATTTTTTATGGGTGGGGTTCCCCTGCCTGGCTGTTGCTGCTTGCCTGGTGTATCCTGGTCAGCTGGGGCGGTGTCCTGCTGATGACCCGCTTTACCGTAAAACGCAGGCTGATCCTGGCCCTGATTATCATCCTTGATCTGATTCCGCTCTTCTGGTTCAAATATGTAGGTTTTCTCCGTGATACCGTGCAGGATCTGACCGGCTGGACAATTGCCATTCGCAATCCGGTTCTTCCCGCGGGTATTTCTTTTTTCACTTTCCAGGCGCTTTCCTATGTCATTGACGTCTACCGCGGAAACGCACGCACACAGCGTTCACCGGTCACATTCGGAGTTTATCTGGCCTTGTTCCCCCAGCTGGTAGCCGGTCCCATCGTCCGCTACACGGATCTTGAGGAGCAGCTTATCGCCCATCCGCGTCCCACTTGGGAACAAATGCGTCGCGGCCTTCGCCGTTTCTGTGTGGGCCTTGGCAAAAAAGTCCTGCTGGCGGACGCTCTCGGTCGTTTCTGGGGCCAGATGAACGCCGACTTCACACAGGCGGGCGCGCTTGGCGCATGGCTGGGCCTGATCGCGTTCTCCTTCCAGATTTATTTTGATTTCTCCGGTTATTCCGACATGGCTATCGGCCTGGGCGAAGCTATGGGCTTTGTCCTGCCGGAAAACTTTGACAATCCCTATCGTTCAAAAAGCCTGACCGAATTCTGGCGCAGGTGGCACATTTCCCTGACCACCTGGTTTACGGAATATGTGTATATTCCCCTGGGCGGAAACCGCCGCGGCACGTTCCACCGGGATCTGAACCTGCTGATCGTCTGGTCTCTGACCGGCCTGTGGCATGGTGCCGGATGGAACTTCGTCCTGTGGGGCCTTTTCTTCGCTGTCCTGCTGATTCTGGAGAAGCGTTTTATCCGGGATAAATCCCATACAGAGCGTCTGCCGGGCTGGCTGCGCCAGTTTTTCACCTACATACCGGTTCTGCTCGGCTGGGGGCTTTTCTCCGGCTTTGGTCTGCCGCTGTTCAGCACCATGTTCGGCAGTGCGGGTTTTGCCACTTCCCAGTCGCTGCTCACCTGCACAACATTCGCTCCCCTGCTGCTCCTTTGTGCTTACATTTCCTTTGCGCCGCGCCTGCCCAAAGTCAGGGAGTGGCGTTTTGCCGCACCGATTCTGATGATCCTGTGCCTGGCAGCACTCGTAACCCAGGGTTACGCACCCTTTGTCTACTTCCAGTTCTGACGAAAGGAGGACGTCCGCATGGAAGAAAAACGCAGATTCAGGATTCCGGACAGCGTCGTTGTCGTAGCGGGCCTGCTTCTCCTGCTCGTAGCGGGACTGGCTGCCGTTCTGTCTCAAGGTGGCGAATTCAGCGTGTGGGAACGCCGTTACCTTGCGGAACGTCCTTCTGCTCCGGATCTCACCTACTGGAAAACCGACAAAGCCGTGGAATCCTTCCTCACGGATCATGTTCCCGGCCGCAGGACTCTGGTAACGCTGGACAGCTGTGCCCAGTTTCTGGCCGGACGCGGTTCCCAGCTTGGTGCCTGGTATACCTCCGGCACACTGGTGGAATCTCCGGTGCCTGCTGAAACCTCCGCCATTGAGACCAAACTCCGCCGTTTCGGCAGGATTGCGGACAATGCCGGCGTTCCCTGGTATCTGGTCTCACCGCGCACTCACGGCTGGCTGCTTCGTGACCGTATGATTCCTGTGGTTGCCGGCGCTTACAGCTCCGAGGCTGAAAGCTATGCCCTGCTCGAAACCAGCCCGCATTACGTCAGTATGCCGGATGCCTTCAATGCCGATCCGGACAGCATGTATTACACAACAGACCATCACTGGACGCTGCAGGGAGCTTACCAGGCCTACCTCTCCCTGTCCGGGCCGCTGGGCTATGAGCCGCTGCCGCTGGAATCCTTCAGGCTGACTGAATATGCTGGCTTCAAGGGCACCACACTGGCCCGCTCCGGCCTGCCGGATCTATGGCAGGACACTCTGGTATGTGCCGAGCCGGAGTCAGCCGTGACCATGACTACTGATGACCATGGCGTGGAAACCGTCTGCGAAAGTCTTATTTTCCCCGAAAAAGCTGCCACCTGGGACGGCTATGCCGTGTACCTGAATGGCAACCACGGCACCCTGATCATCGAGCGTCCGGACGCGCCGGAAGGCACCCTGGTTGTTTATAAGGATTCCATGGCCAACTGCCTGCTCCCCCTGCTCAGCCAGCATTTTCGCCATGTCATTGCAGTGGATGCGCGCTATGATGACGGCGTCTTTTCCGATGCACTCGCCCGCAGCAATGATACAACAGCTGTTCTTTATGTCTATTCCCTGGAAAGCCTCGCCAACGATACGGAAATCACCCGCAAAGCCAAATAACAGGAATCATAAACCCCCGTCCGGACGAACTCCGGACGGGGGTTTTCATATCTGTCTCTTTATTTCAGGTATCCCTCATCAATCAGCATATTCAGCACCTTGGCCTCCCGCTGGAACATCATCGGGTTATAAGGGCCGTGAATGTCCCCGCTGTTCTTCTCTATAGCCGCGTAAGGATCCACAAATGCCAGCTGATAGTCTTCTTTGGATTCATACCCGTCCAGGTGCTGGGAAACCATCGTTTCCTCTGCGTCACAGAGATAATAGTAGTTGTCCTGGATGAAAACTTCCGTCGGATCGCTGTCGCTCCTCTGGATCCTGTGAACCAGTCCGTATTCCCTGATCGTTTCCGGAATCACAACCAATCCGGTCTCTTCCCGGGTCTCCCGGATCATCGCTTCCGCGGGATCCTCTCCCGGCTCGATTCCTCCGCCCGGGAATTTATAGTAGTCGTATTTCATGCTGTGGATCATTGCCACTTTCCCGTCCCGGATAATAATGCTCCGTGCGGAAGGACGGGAAAAGGAATGCGTGCATTCAGCATAGTCATGCTTGTCCATTTCAAATAACAACCGCATTGCCTTACAGTCTCCCTTGTTTTTTTATACTTTCCTGACAAGCAGTTCTACAACAAATCCGTCGTCGTTATAGTACTCCAGACCGCCGCCCTGCTTTTCCATATACCATTTTACCAGATACATTCCCAGGCCGTAACCCTCCTGCCCGGCAGCATTGGAACCCCTGAAGTATTTGCCGGTAATCTGGGCCAGTTCCTCCTCCGGCACTCCCGGCCCGGCGTCTCTTACGGTGATCCGGATAAAACGTCTCACGCCGCCGTTTTCTTCGCTGACGCCGTCCACCTGATCAAAAGCCACATGGATATCCGTACCGGCATACTTCCGGGAATTGCTGATCACATTGTCCACTGCCTGCTCCATCCGGATCGGATCAATATATACCAGGCAGTCAGGAATATGGTTATCAAAAACAATATCCTCTTTCTGGTTCATGCCAGAGAAAAACTCTTCAATCCTTGAGGAAACAGTTTCCGCCGGTGTCACAGGAAGTTCCTCCAGCTCCTCCAGGGTGGAATGGAACAGGTTGTTCACAAGCCGGTTGATGGTTTCGGTCCTGGCGGATATCACCGACACCTTATCCATAATATCTTTCTCGCCGCCATACTTCGCTTCCAGCACTTCGCAGGCAGCCCGGATAGTTGCCACCGGTGTTTTGATGTCATGTCCCAGTCCGGCCGCCATTTCCCGTTTGGCTTTGTTGGCTT
>Ga0310690_10012301_pt1 | contig 10518 bp, 19 predicted proteins | sample AusTroGonzalo_MG_2_FD_207661 | JGI IMG/M metagenome (GOLD analysis project Ga0310690, IMG submission 207661) | Bovine rumen microbial communities from tropical cattle in Woodstock, Queensland, Australia - Gonzalo_04 (v2) (version 2) | ecosystem: Host-associated > Mammals > Digestive system >...
GGCGTATAATTAGTTATAGAAAGAGAGGTAACAATATGAATTATAAAGAGTGGAAAGACAATGAAAATTTTATTATCAAGCAGTGGGGTGAGGAAGTAGGCGGAAAAGTCTTTATGACTTGTCTTAACAATCGTCTTAACATGAGCATGAAAGATTTTCTTTCTAATTGCTATTGTTGTGGCGGTGATTGGGGTGCTATGCTTTTAACAGGGATTAAGGCTCTTGCACCCGATGTTTGGGATGCCATTCCCGATGATATGGGTATCAATCCTTTTGCTACTCTATGTTGTGTGCTTTATGCTATGAATGTGCTTGACAAAGAAAACTAAATGTAATATAATAAGTTTATCAAAAAAAAAGAGAGGTATAAAAATGAAAGTTTATGTTGTGCGTGATAGTTGGTTAGGAGAACAAGGAGATATACTCAAAGTGTTCTCAACAAAAGAAAAGGCTATGGAGTACATGAAAAAGGAAGCCAATACGGACAAAAATATCCAGGTCTTTGATGATTGCATTATCGCTGGTTCTTGGCAAATCTATTTTGATGAATGTATAGTCGATGCATAATAGCCGACACAGAGAAGAGGGTCGTAAGCCCTCTTCTTTTTGTGCTTGGGTCGCGCACAAGCATGCGCGACCCAAAATTCCATTATACCATACCTCAAGCACTTTTGTCAAGCAAAATTTATTCGTCAAAATAAATAAAAATGATCCTGAAATCTTGTGCAAAACCCCAACTTGAAAAAAATAAAAAAATTTGTTATAATAATTATAGAAAATGAAAGAGAGGAGAACAAAGGATGGTAGATAGAGAAAAATTGATTGCCGAGATTATGGCGGAAGCCGAGAAAGATGGCGAACCTGTAACTAGGGCAGAAGCCGAAGAAATGGCGGATATGGAGATAAAGGCTGGTACTATCCGCAGATACGAAACCGCCGACAAGCCAAAGGAAAAGAAAAAGAGGGAAGTCAAGCTAGATGATGTCAAAGTGGAATTTATCAAAGAATTGGTTAACATCTTTGATTATCAGCAGATGGCGAACGGAGTACAGATTGTAAACCCTCAAAGAGAAATTAGTTTCCGCATTGGGAAAGATAACTATTCCCTCACGCTGATAAAGCACAGACCGCCAAAAGAAAAATAAAAATTTTTCTTGACAGAATAAAAAAAATATGTTATAATAAATACATAAGATAAAGAGGCTTATAAAACTTGCAACAAAACCCTGTCAAGTGTGTAAGGGAGTCAAGGTGCGAAAAGGTTGAAAAAGTCTGAAAAGGGTCTTGACAATCCTCTTTACTTATGTTATAATAACAATAGATAAAGATAAAGAAAGCGAGGATTTCAAAATGAAGAGATTAACTTTTGCTGAGTGCCCCAAGACCCGTTCTGCTTTTATTCAGAAGTGGAACTCCGACCGCGTGTTCAAAGCACGTGCGCAGTACACGGGATTTGAAGTCCTGTGTGGCACCGCCGTTCGTTTGCCGAATGGCATGGTTGCAGGGGCTACTGTAAAGTAGTCCTACCACTTACCGCTCGTCACCTAAAGGCTAGGGTACACGACTTTTAATCGTGCTTTTGTGGGTTCGAATCCCATCGGGCGGACTTTACGTCTTAAAACCTCCATCTACCTTCTCTTTCTGAAAGCACCTTGCGGAAGCAGGTGCTTTCTTTTTGTTGGGTCGTGCGCAGACCGCACGACCCAAATTTTCATTATACCATACTATCACCTATTTTGTCAAGCAAAAAATGTTATACAAAATGCACAATCTTTTTCCCATAATTTTGGTAAATATTCCAACTTGAATTTTTTAATAATTTTTGTTATAATTATTATAGAAAGAGAGGTAAAGAGAATGGCAAAGTTAAAAGGTGTTAGAAAATTTAACAAGGTTATGACTGATATAGTCAAGCCTTTTGGCATCAGCAAAGCAAAGTTAGGTGAAGATTTTGCCTACTACTTTGATGATGAGCATATCGAATACAAAGTCACTTCTTGCGCTAGCGATGATATGTTCGCAGATTTTGTAAAAAGAACTTTTAATATGGACATTGAGGATGGAATTGCATTTTCACTTTTACATGAAATCGGTCATCATAAAACTACTGATTTACTTGCCGAAGAAGAGCTTGACAGATGTTACTGCAAAGTTGACCAATTAGAGCAAAAATTAAAAAATGAAAATCTGACATATGCGCAAAGACGAAAATTGCACAATCAGTATTTTGAATTGCCTAATGAATACTTGGCGACCTCTTGGGCGGTAGCGTTTTGCAAGGCACACCCAAAGAAATACCGCAAGATGTGCAAAAAAGCACTCAAGGCATATCATGAGTTTTATAAAAACAACAGCGTCACAGAGGATTAAGTCCTCTGCTTGGCGCGCTATTGACCACAGCGCGCCAAATTTTCCTGTCAATAGGCAATTTACACAAATTTTCAATCACAATTTTGTGTAATATTAACACTTGTATTTTCCCGAATTATGCGCTATAATTAGTTATAGAAAGAGAGGTAAAGAAAATGTATTTTATTTGTAATGATTGGTTGTATGGCACTTACTTAACAAAAGTAAACTTCTTTCAAGGAATTATCATCCTACTTTTAGGACGCGATTATGCTAAATTTGTTCCTTGGTGGAAAGTCTGGAAAGTCACAAGAAAGAGAGGTAAAGAGAAATGATTTTATATAGAAAAGTGATAAGAGGTATTCTCATCGAAGATTGCGACCCTCATTTTAAACCTCAAGAAATTACAGGTAATTGGAAGTACGAAGAAGATTTTAACAGTGAAATAGAAAAAGAGAACCTTTTTAAAAAAGTACAAAATTCCCCTTGGTTCAGTTATAGAGAGCAAGAAAAATTTGTAAAGATAGGAGAGTTTAACAATGTTTGACAAAAAAGCAATGACTAAAAAGGCGTGGAAAGAGAAGCAAAAAGTCCTTAGAGTTACTTCTACCATGAACCTCGGAACCCGCGACATGAAATCCGCAAAGTATCCCACTAGACAAGAGAGAAAGAAAATAAGAGAGGAATTTTGATTATGAATGATTTTCAAGAATTAGTAATGGAGTTTGCAGAAGAGATGCATAAACAGTATGGATTTGACCCTGATGAAATTCTATTTGACTTTAACTTGTATAATCTCGCAATTGATCGCCTAATTGATAAGGGCATGGCAGAAGAAGATGCAGTTGCTTATGTATCTTCTAATTGGGAATTTCCTACTGTGGACTAATAATAAGTGGCGATGCTTGTAAAGGTCGCCACGTTTTCACTTCAAACGTGGCGAAATTTCCATTATACCACATCTCAAGCAATTTTGTCAATAGTAATTTTGCACAAAGTTTTAGATTATAATATCCCAAAATTAGTGCAAAATTCCAACTTGAAAAATTAAAAATAATATGATATAATAAATACATAAGATAAAGAAATGAAAGAAAAACAAGCGAGCAATAACCGCGGATTGGCTTGCGGACACCCACTAAATGGGGCAATCAAGGAATAAGAAATAAAAAAAGTCCTTGACATTTCTTAAATTTTATGATATAATTATTATAGAAAAGGAAAAAGAAAAAACCTTTTCACAAGAAGTTAAAAAACTTCTTGACAAATACAACTGAATATGGTACAATAAATCTATCAAAACAAAAGAAAAGAGGTATTTAATTATGGAAAAGAAAATGACTTACGCAACCGCTATCGACAAGGCAATCAATGGCGAAGTAACCGCAGAGGTTATCGACCGTCTGAACGATTTGAAGGCTTCCCTTGCAAAGCGTTCTGAGAACCGATCCAACAAGAAGTCCGCAGAGCAGGACGCATTTAAGGTTATCGTTATGGAAGCCCTTGAAACGGCTAGCAAGCCTGTAACTGTAACCGAGCTTTTAGCAACGGGTGTCTTTGACGCAAGCGTTTCCGCTCAGAAGGTTACCGCTATGCTCAAGAAGATGGTTGCGGAAGGTACTGTAATCAAGACCCCCGATAAGAAGCACAACCTTTATTCCGTTGCGGAAGGTGAGGTTGAGGAAGCCTAAAGGCTTCCTTCGCTTCTGACATTAACCAAAGTCCGCAGAAAGAGAGGCGTTAAGATATGAAATTTATCGTAAAAGGAACCGACAAAAATGGCAAGAAAAGAGTGCTAGTTTTTGAAAATAATCTTGGCGCCTTAAATTGTGCGGTTTGGCTAGTCAAAGTAGGCTATACCGAAGTAACTGTAACAATGGAGTAATTAGGAAGCAGGTGTTATAATAACACCTGCTTTTCTTGATGGGTCGCGACCGAAGGTTGCGACCCAAATTCACCATTATACCACACTCTTGCACTTTTGTCAAGCGAAAATTTGAAAAAATTTTGCACAAATTTTTTCCCGAAATTTTGTGCAATCTGCCATATTGCAATTTTGAAATAAATGCGCTATAATAAGTATATCGAAAGAAAGAAAGAGAGGTTCTCAAAATTGAAAAAGAAATATTATTTGGTTCTTGACACGGAAACCGCAACCTTGCCCTTTGCAAACGATATCTGTAAAACCGCAAAAGAAAAGCAAACTATCGCTATTGCGAAACCGCTTGTATATGATATAGGTTGGGTTATTATTGACAGACAAGGTAACGAGATAAAGAAAGTAAATTATCTTGTGCAAGAAACTTTTTTCGTTCCTAATGTATTTAATACGGCATACTATTGTGAGAAAAGACCTATTTATATGGATTTACTTTCTAAAGGTTTAATTTCTGCAAAATGTTGGAATGATATTATCAATGAGCTTGAATTTGATTTAGGTTCTTGCGATATGGTTACAGCTTACAACGCCTGCTTTGATTTTAAGAAAGCAATTCCATTTACTGAAAGATATATTTATCACTTATATAATACAGATTTTAATAAATGGGAAAAAGGACAAAAAAATCATTGTAATCGTCTTATCAATGGGGCAAAAGATGATGACAGCAAAAACCCTGATTTTCTCACTCCTGTTTTCAAGTTAAGAAATAAAGAATATCCAATGTGCGATTTATGGGGTCTAGCTTGCGACCGTCTTATCAATATAGACCGCTACCGCAATTATTGCCTTGAAAATAAGCTACTGACCGCAAGTGCCATATACTTCAAAACATCTGCCGAAACAAGTTTTCAATACTTAATGAATCAATATGACTTTATTGAAGATCATACGGCATTGAGTGACGCAATTATTGAAAGTAAAATTCTTGTGAAAGCCTTGAAAAAAGGTAGGGTTGAACCAATGGTAAATGCGTTTCCGTTCAAAGAGTTAGGCACTACTTATGAATACGCAACAACGAAAAAACCTAAATATATTCAGACAGTTTATGACTTACTTAATGAATATTTAGAAACTTTGACCGAGGGTAGCGCATATTATACAAAAATTCAAAATATTCTTGAAAGTCTGTAAATCATGGGAGTGGGGCTTTGCCCCACTCTCTTTCTTGCTCTGGACGAGCCATTTTCGTACGAAAATGGCTCGAACTTACCATTATACCACACCTTTCAAATTTTGTCAATAGGAAATTTCAACAAAAATCTAGTCCTATGGATCCCGAATCTTTGTGCAATATTCCGACTTGCAAAAAATAAAAAAATTTGTTATAATAAAAGAGAAGTTAAGGGAAAGAGAAATTTCTACTTCAAAAAATTTCTTAAAAAAATAAAAAAATCTCTTGACTTCTTAAAGAAAAAGTGCTATAATAAATATATAGAAAAGAAAAAGAAAGCGTCTTAAAAGTGCAAGGACAACCTTTTACGAGTGGTAAACCATTCGAGCGCGCGCAAGGACAACCTTGACAGACAATTTCAGAGTTTGAAATCTCACAAAAAAAATTCAAAAAAAAGCACTTGACAATTAAAACTGAATATGGTATAATAAGTATGTAAAGAAAAACAAATAAAAAAAGGAAAGAGGTATTATCACTATGGAAAAGAAAATGACTTATGCTGTTGCTATTGACAAGGCTCTTGAGGTTGTAACCGATCAGGAAGTTATCGACCGTCTGAATGACTTAAAGGTTGCTATCGCCAAGCGTTCCGAGAATCGTTCCAAGAAAATGGACGAGAAGCAGACCGCCTATATGGCTGAGGTTCTCAATGCTCTTGAAGTTGCGAACCGCGAGGTTACTGTAACCGAGATTGTGGCTTTGGGTGTAATGTCTGCCGAGATGTCTGCACAGCGTACGACCGCAATGCTCAAGAAGCTTGTGGCAGAGGGCAAGGTTAAGAAAACCATTGACAAGAAGCGTTCCTTGTATTCTCTTGCCTAGTCACTAATCACTTGTTGCTAGTGGGGGCAACGATCCGCCCCCACTATATGGAAAGAGGTAGCGAATGAAGTACACATTGTCTAATGGGAAGTCGGTGAATATCCCCGACAAAGAGATTGACAAGATTGCGGAAGGTCTACAAGTATCAAAGCTTGAAGCTATGCAAATTTGGCTTGAAGATAACGAATATGAAATCAATGAAGAGCAGGAGAAGCTTGACAATTCCGCAAGCAAGGTTAAAGTGTCAAAAGATGTGGCTAAAAAGCGCACAAAATCAGATAAACCGCGTGTTGCAAAGGTTTCTGATGAGAAAAAAGCCCTTTTTGACTTAATTTATCAGACAATTCAAGCAGAATATGGCGAAAATGTTGAAATTGTCAAAGAAAATAAGTTAATTAAGGTAAAAACAGGCGAAAAAACCTTAAAAATTGACTTAATTGAGGAAAGACCGCCTAAAAAGTAAGAAAAATATTAAAAAATAGCGAATTTTTCAGAAAATTCGCTATTTTTTTTATTATTTTAGCACTTTAATACTGTGATGCGTTACCACTTTAGCGTGGTGAAGCGGCCCGAACATGCTCCGCATGGGCCGAATTTCTTGTCAATATTAAATTTGCACAATTTTTTATCTCAAAATTTGTGTAACTTGACTATTGTGTTTTTCCCGAAATCTGCTATAATAAAATTATCAAAGAAAGAGAGGTAAAAAAAATGATTAAGACAGTTTATGAAACATCTGATGGAATGAAATTTGAAAGTCGTTATGAAGCAATTAAGCATGAAAATGCACTAATCGGAAAAAATATCGTAGGTCCTTACTTGATCCTTCATGATGCGTACGCTGATTTATATGTCAATGGGAAACTAATCACTGAAGATTATGACCTAAATTGTGATGATTATGCTAATAATGCCAGTTTGCGCTGTTTCGTTTTTGACTTATTCAAATTTGGCGGTTTAAAAATCTTTTCGGAAGAGGGCAAGCTTTTGACCGAAGAAGATATTAAAAATGAAAATGATTTCTTTTAAAATAAAAACAGGTGGTATTTAATACCACTTGTTTTTTTATAATTTAATACTTTACCACTGTGAAGTGTTAAACGGCCCGTTCAGGCTTTGCCTGGGCCGAATTTCCGCACTTACCTACCCTATATGAATTTTTTGCCTGATTGTTTGAAATTCACTTTTGCTTTATTTCTCCCGGAATTAAGCTCATATGGCAGGATTTGCTGCGTATTTGAAAAATGGAATCTTGTGCGCTTCTTCTATTTTCATTTCACAAGAGCTAACTACAATTCAGCACAACTCTATATTTTTTATGGCCGGGGTCTCTTTTTCGCGCATTTGACAAATATTAAAAAATATGATATAATATTAAAAAAAGGCATTTTTATTACGCATTTGGCAGGATTTGCTAACATATATAAAAAACGAAGTCTTATGCGTTTTCTCTATTTCATTTTCACAAGAGCTCAATACAGTTCAGTATAGCTATATTTTTTTGATGCGGGCGCTCTCAAAATCCGCACATTTGATTTTTATAAAAAAATATGATATAATATATATATAAGAACAAGAGAAAGGAATATATAGTATGTTAGATATTACACAGGAAATTATTGATTATATGTGCGCGGAGACCAGCTCTATGGAGGAAGTGGGGGAAGTTCTGAAAGAACTTAACGCATGGTATACCTCTTATAAGTATAAGAAGGATTACGATGACGCTAAAGCGGCATTCACTTCAGCAGCAAAAAATTATATGCAGATCCTTAGCCTTGCTACGGACACACCGCCGGCCGCAGGTTTTATTGATGGAACTATTAAAAAGATGCTTGCGGAGATGGAAGGTGTGAAGCCGACAAAAACTAAGGAAAATAGTCCAGATGAAGTAAAATTAGCCGAGTTTCTTTCAAAATTGATGAAATAGACGCTAAAAGGGTATAGTGAATAAAAATGCCAAGTAGGAGAAGATAATTCTCCTACTTTTTTTATGCAACGGGGTCTGAAAAAAGACGATAAGGAGAAAAGAGATATGAAAGTAACAGGTGGAGGTCGGTCCACCCCCACATCTGAATTTTGAATTTTACCCCACACCTGAGTTTTGAGTTTTGAGTTTTGAGTTTACCCCCACATCTGAATTTACCTGAGTCTACCCAAACTTACCCAAGCTCTATTGAACTTACCTACATTTTACCCCCTCACACCTAAGCCTCCTAAACTATCTCCACACCCAAGCTCTGCTCTCTCCCAGCAATTCCACGCGCCGGAAGCAACAAATTGCTTGAGCGAAGCGAAAGCAATTTTTGCTTCCCTTCTTTTTGTCTCATTGTCTCGAAGAGACAAATGAGACAAAACTCTTTCTATCTTTAGGTTTTGTCTTTTTGTCCCTATTTTGTCGTTTTGTCGCTTTGTCTCACAATTTTGTCTCTATTTTGTCCCTCTCTTAAAATTAATAAATCATTTACTTTTGAGACAAAATAGGGACATTTAACTAAGCATAATTATGTCTCACTTAAATACTTTTGTCTCACCTAAATCTTTCTATTACTTGAGACAAAAAGACAAAACTGGGACAAAACTGAGACATATGCGACAAAACTCCTAAGCTAAATGTCCCACCCTGGGACAAAACTATTTTGTCTCCCCCAATAAAAAATGCATAGCTCCAACAATTACCTGAGACAAAATTCGGTAAATAAATGTCCCACCCCGAGACAAAACTCCATAAGATAAATGTCCCTGCGGAATTGCAGGTAAGAAGCTGTTATCGACATAGCTCAATCAGAACCAATCGAGGCCCCCGCTAGAAATCAAAAGGAATTTTATCCACTTTTTCCTTAAGGACTTCCGCCAATATCAACCTCTTCTCTTGTTCATTCATCTTCCTTGATATAGTCCTAACATCTACATTTACCCCATACAAACGAGATATTTCTTCAACAATCTCTCCTCTAGTTGGAACTCTTCTTAATCTTTTTGTTACTTCTATTGTTGCATTTTTAATTTGTTCATCTGCAATTTTAGGTTTTCTTCCACCTTTTCCGCCAATCTCCGCCATCTTCTCATAATACCCCCTACTTTTATCAAGAGAAGGTGCAATAGCTTGAACGAAAGAAATAATTGCCTGGGTCTCAATACTTCCATCTTCCTCTGGCCACACTCCATACAAACCATATTCAGTTATAGCATCATAAAGTCTATATTTAAATTTTTCATCCTTATAAACTTCTATTGCTTCTTTCATATTTGCCCAAAAAGTAAAACTGCTATTTTCATTTTCCATTTTTCTTCACGCAGCCCCTTTCTGTCAAAATCTGATCATATACATCAAGAAATTCAGGGGTCGCTTCATATATCCAACATTTAAACCCTGGCTTTCTAAAATTATCTATTTCTCGTAAATAATCGAATCCTTGAACGGCAAGTATATTTCTTATTTCCAAAGAATATATAACCTTTATATTCGTTATTAACTTTGACATTATAGCACCCTCCTTAATATCCTCTCTCTTTCAAATATTGATTCAATAAATTACTATATTTAGGCTTAAGATTGCGGGTTCCGCCCGTGAAGGTATAGAACGTGGTATATGGTATATTAAGCTCAGCCGCAACAGTCTTATAAGTAACATCTTCTTCATACTTATATTTCTTTAACCTATTAAGTAAACTATCCATCTAATCTTCCTCCTTTTGTTAAATTCTATACAGCATTATACATACAATACAAAAAATTACGCACCCTTTTACCCAATTCTGACCAAAAGATGCAAATATATAATAAACTCCAAAACAGGAGATAAAGCGATATTTATTTATTCTTAATTATATTATAACAAAATTTTTCAAGAATGTCAACTATATTCACCGTATAAAATCGCCGAATACGAAAACACGAGTCCGGCCCCCATATTGTTAAAACCCTATATATTTTTCTTTAAAACTAATAGAGGCAAAAAATACCAAATTGATTTTTTTAAAAAAATATGATATAATATTTATATAAAGAAAAGAAAGGAAGTGTCTTTTATGTTGCTACATGATTTCTTGAAATGTTTCGGATATGATTTCTTTTATGTAGTGATCTGGATTGAAGGTGAAAATGACGACGAGCCCTCATGGAAAGGCTGGTCTTTAGAAATCCCTTGGACATATGCGGATATGCGCCTTGCACAGACAGACCCCGATGATCCCGACTTCTCACCAGTCAGTTTCCGCGAGAACCTTGGTG
>Ga0310690_10012303_pt1 | contig 10517 bp, 5 predicted proteins | sample AusTroGonzalo_MG_2_FD_207661 | JGI IMG/M metagenome (GOLD analysis project Ga0310690, IMG submission 207661) | Bovine rumen microbial communities from tropical cattle in Woodstock, Queensland, Australia - Gonzalo_04 (v2) (version 2) | ecosystem: Host-associated > Mammals > Digestive system >...
CTGATAGCCTTGCTCCGTCAGTAGGCGCGCTACGGCCAAGGCGTCGCCGCCGTTGTTTCCTGGCCCGGCGAATACCACGATGGGAACATTGTCAGGCCATTCTTCACTGATAGCATGTGTCAAGACCCGTGCCGCACGCTCCATCAAATCTATCGACTTGATAGGTTCGTGCTCGATGGTATAATTGTCAAGCTCGTGAATCTGAGCACTGGTGAATATCTTCATAATGGGCGCAAAGGTAAGGGAAAATCAGCAGAAAACAAAACATTTTGCTGTTTTTCTGCTGATTCCACACGTTTTTTATTCAGTATCTTTGGGCAATAACACCACGCCGGTCTGCTTCTTGCCATCCATCATAATCTTCAGTGGTTTCTCGAAACGCACGTGGCGTACATATTCCGTCTCTTCAATGGCAGGCATCGCGTCGAGGATGTCCTGTTGGAAAATGCCGTCACCCGTGAAGGTGTTAATGGTGAAATAGCCGACGCCGAACGAGGTCAGGTTCTGGAAGAAGTGCGTTCCCTGTGACGGGTCTACGTGGTAGTTCTTCAGGCCTGACTCTACAATGACACGGGCAGCCGAGATATGGGGCCATTTGACGGGAATGCCTAACCAATAGTCGCTGGAGCCCCAGCGGCCGGGTCCCACCAAGACGTAGGAAGCACCTTCGTCGAGGAAGTGCTGATTGATTTTCTCGATGTGCGAGGCAATGGTGGGATTGTTGGCTGCCGTAAAGTCATCACCAGTCTTGACGTAGACCACGTCGTAGACATCCTCGGAGATGCCGTGGCCCAACGAGTTGTTGGAACGGAGCAGGCAGTCTTCGTCGGGTATTTTCTGTAGGTCCTCGTCAAGCATCTGCTTGGAGTCGACGATGGGACGTATCTGTAAGAGGTACAGCGTGCCCGTCTTGTCGTCGTTCAGGTTACAGGCCAGTTCAATCTCTACGGGTCGGCGCATTTCCTCTGAACCGAATTTCTGCACCATCTGCAGCAGTTCGGGCAAGGGGAATACGCCCTGTTGAAGCACACCACAGAACGAGATAATCTTGCGACCGCCATCATAGATGCCATCGCGGATGACCTGGTCTATTGGGTCAAAGGTCGAGGCAATGTGGGTGAGCGAACCGTCCTGGTCGGCCTGCTTCACGCGGAGCTTTGTGATATTGAAACCGTCATCCACCTTGAAATCCCCGCCTATATGCGACATGTCGAGCGCGTAGAAGCGGGTCTGCGTGTCGCGCAGGGCGGTTTCCATCTCCGAGGTCTGGAGCACCTGCGTGGGATGATAGGGACTCACGCGCAATGTCTGGCCCCCGTCAACGATATACTTGCCCAGTCCGAGAGCCAGCGAGGCAATGCCTTCCTCGGCAGTCTCGTCACCAATAGGATAATAGTTCAGCGAACGGAGTACGCCCGAGAACGTCGGATAGTAATAGTTGCCGTACTGTCGGCCAACGACCTCCTGCAGGATGACGGCCATCTTCTCCTGGTCGATCACGTTCTGCGTGGCAATCATGTAGGCCTTTGAGTCGCGGTAATACACAGAGGCATAGACACCCTTGATGGCACACGCCAACATGCGCAGCATCTCGTACTTGTCTTCCAGATAGGGAATCATGTATGTGGAGTAGATGCCGGCAAAGGGCTGGTAGTGGCTGTCCTCCAACAGTGAGCTGGAGCGCACGGCGATAGGCGACTTCACGGCGTCGAAGAACGTGAAGAAGTCGGCAATCAGCGTGTCGGGCAGCTGGGCGTGAAGGAAGTGCTTCAGGATTTCCTCGTCAGGAGCGTCGCTTAGGGCGATAGGGTAGAGGTTATTCTTCTCCATGAACTCGTCGAAGAAGTCGGTACAGAGCACCACCGTCTTCGGTATCGTCACCTCTGCCCCTTCGTATTGGTTCAGTTCGGGATGGCGTTTGATAATGCGGTCGAGGAAGGCCAGGCCGCGGCCTTTGCCGCCCAAGGATCCCTCGCCGATGCGGGCGAAGTGGGCATAGCGGTCGAACTTCAGACGGTCGAACACCGCCACTACGCCAATGTTCTTCATCCGACGGTACTGCACGATGGCATCGAAGATAATCTGACGGTGCAGGTCTATATCCTGCAGCTTATGCCACGTCACCTGCTTCAGGAACTCCGACACAGGGAAAATGGCACGGGCCGTCAGCCAGCGGCTCATGTTGTTGCGCATGACGTGGTATGACAGCGAATCGGCGGGAATCTTGAAGATGTTGTCCTGCAGGTCCTTCAAGCTGGTGATGCGGGCAATCTCCTCGTGGGTATTCGGGTCACGGAAGATGAAGTCGCCGAAGCCCATGTGCTCCTCCATCAAATGATGCAGGTCGACGTTCATCTTCGTCGAGTTTTTGTCAATGAAATGGAACCCCTCGCGGGCAGCCTTCTCGGCATTAACCGTCTCCTTCGAGTCCAGTATCAGCGGCACATATTCATCGCGCTTGCGAATCTCGCGCAACAGTTTCAAACCAGCTTCAGGGTCACCCTCCTCCACATGGCTCAGCCTACCCTGTGTGATGTGCATGGGGAAGCGCGTGTCGCTGATCACACCAAGGGTGTTCTCGTGATACTTCTCGTACAGTTCCATCGCCTCCTCATAGTTGGTGGCCAGCACTACCTTCGGACGTCCGCGCTTACGCTGTGCGGCGGCATGGGGGTTCAGCGCCTCTGTCGAAAACCGCTTCGACTGCGCCAGGATGTAATTATAGAGGTTAGGTAGCACTGACGAGTAGAAACGGATGTTGTCCTCGACCAGCAGGATCATCTGCACACCAGCCTCGCGGATGTCATGTTCGATATTCATCTTGTCCTCCAGCAGCTTGATAATCGACATGATGAGGTTCGTGTTGCCCAGCCAGCAAAAGACGTATTCAAAGACCGACATGTCTTCATTCTCAATGCGCTTCGTAATACCGTGCGAGAATGGGGTCAGCACCACGCAGGGAATCGCCGGGTGGGCCGCCTTCACCTCGCGGGCTACCGTAAAGGCATCGTTGTCCGCATTACCGGGCATACAAATCACCAGGTCGATGTCTGTCGATTTCAGCACCTCGTTAGCCTCCTCCGTCGTCGACACCTGCGTAAAGGTCGGCGGATAACGAAGCCCCAGTTCCATATATTCGTCGAATATCTTCTCGTCGATACGCCCGTCGTCTTCCAGCATGAAAGCGTCGTAGGGATTGGCCACGATGAGCACGTTGAAGATGCGCTTCGTCATTAGGTTGACAAACGACACATCCTTCAGATAAAACTTGTTCCACTCCTGTGGAGTATTCTTGTTTTCGTCCATAATTGATGATATTGACCGCAAAGATACAACAATTCCTCAACATTCACGAAAAATTCCAATACTTTTCTTTCTCCCGCCCCTCTTTTTCCCTTCCGATACCTTCAGTCTTTAAAATCCGAGACCATATTCAAACTTTTTCGTAACTTTGCCGATAAAATCGGCGAAGATACTCCGTCTTGGCAAAAAAAAGAACGAATTCCTTTGTTTTGCTCTCGACTTTTCGTAACTTTGTCCCCAAATATCAAAACTAAGAACTTTGAACTCATGAAAACTGTGACATTGAAAACCGCTGCAGCTACGTGCTGCACCATGCTGGCCCTGTCATGTGCCCAGCAAACAGAGACGACAAAGTCGGGACTGACGACTGTCGGTAACCCCTTCCTGCCAATGTGGGAACATATTCCCGATGGAGAGCCCTACGTATTCGAAGACCCTGACAATCCTGGGAAGCAGCGCGTGTATATCTATGGTTCGCACGACAACCTCGTGACGGCCTACTGCGGTCGCGACCAGGTGGTATGGTCGGCTTCTGTCGATAGCCTGAACAACTGGCGCTACGACGGTGTGATACTCGTGGTGGATAAGAACCGTGACGGTGAGCCCTTCGACTCGGCTGGCACAGCCGATGTGCTGTTTGCCCCTGACGTGACAATGGTAACTGGACCCGACGGCAAAAAGACGTACTACCTGTTCCCCAACGACCAGACGGGCTTCCGCAACGGACTCATTGCGAAGAGCGACCGACCTGACGGTCCTTTCGAGGTATGCAACTGGAGTAAGGACGATCCGAACAAGGTAGATGGTGTGCTGCAGTTCGACCCCGCTGTGTTTGTGGATGACGACGGACGGGTGTATGGCTACTGGGGTTTTGAACGCTCGTATGCTGCTGAGTTTGACCCCACGACGATGGCCACAGTGAAGCCTGGCACGAAGATAGTCGAGGACATGATATCGGGCCGCTATCAGGAGGGTCGTTTCAAATTCTTCGAAGCCTCATCGATTCGTAAGATTAAGGATAAGTACGTATTCATCTACAGCCGTTTCACGGAGGAAGGTGAGTTCGGCCTACCCTCGTCGAACTATACTCTCGCCTACTGCTACAGCGACAACCCGCTGGGTCCTTGGACTTACGGTGGCACCATCATCGACGGACGAGCCCGCGAGAAGGACGAGCAGGGCAATGTAATCGCCTCGGCCACGCCCGACGGTAATACGCACGGTTCGATCTGCGAAATCCACGGCCGATGGTATGTGTTCTACCACCGTCAGACGGGTACTGACGAGTATGCCCGTCAGGCGATGGTGGCTCCTATCGATGTAAAGGTCGAGGAAGGTCCTGGTGGCAAGGTGGAGATTTCTGAGGGCGAATACAACTCCGAGGGCTTTGAACTCGACGGCCTTGACCCCTTAGAGCGACACTCCGCAGGTATAGCCTGCTGGTACACGGGTCCGAAACCTGCCACCCACGAGTGGCCCAACAACACGTTCTACGGCTCGTATGTGGAAGCCAGCTATGGTGGCGAGGAAGGTATGACCAAACAAGAGGCGCTGGCCTCGACAAAGAAATACGAGGCTCCCTACGATTTGCGCTACAACACCAACTTCGTGGTGAACAATACCGACGGCAGCATCGTGGGCTACAAGTACTTCAACTTCGACCCACTGCTGGGAAAGAAGAACGTGAAGTTGCTGCTGAGAATCATACCTGAAGGCATCGACGGCACCATCGAGGTGATGGTCGACCGCCCCTGGTTTTCACAGCAAGGCATGCTGCTGGGTAAGGCTGACGTAAAGGCTGATATGACGCCCGGAACCCCTATAGAACTGGCAATTCCCCTACAAGGTATGTCGGGACTGGCGGGCAAGCACGCCATCTACCTCAAATTCTCGTCAGACACGAAGGAGAAATCCCTCTGTACCTTGCAGGACTTTGTATTTACCTTTAAATAACAAGCTATGAAGATAACAAAAGCCCTTATGACCATCGGAATGACAACTGCGATGATGGCAACATTCACAGCCTGCCAGCAGGCACAGCATGAGAACCCCTTGCTACAGGAGAGTGCCCTTCCCTTTGGAACACCCGACTTCAGCAAGATAGAGTATAGTGACTATGAGCCTGCCTTCGAGGTGGCCATGCAACAGCAGCGCGAGAACATCCAGAAGATTGTTGACTGTCCTGATTCTGCCACCTTCGAGAACACTATTCTGCCCTTGGAGGAGAGCGGAAAGCTGCTCGATCGCGTTTCACGAGTGTTCTTCGCCATTGTTGAAGCCGACAAGACGCCTGAGATTGCTGAGATAGAGAAGAATGTGCAGCCCAAGCTCACAGACCTTGAGAATGAGATAGCATTCAACAAACAACTGTTCGAGCGTATCCGCCAGGTCTACGACAAGCAGCTTGACCAGCTGAAGGGCGAAGACAAGAAACTCTTGGAAGAGACTTATAAGGAATTCGTGCGCAATGGTGCCCTGCTGCCCGACGACAAGATGGAACGCATGAAGCAGATCAACCTGCGTATCTCCGACCTGCAGCAGGAGTGGGGCAACCTCTTGCCTGACGCCACCAACGACGCCGTTGTCTGGGTTGAAAAGAAGGAAGATCTGGCTGGGCTCAGCGAGGACGATATCGCCCAGTGCAAGAAGGATGCTGAGAGCCGTGGTGGAAAGGCTCCCTATGCCATCGTCATTATCAACACCACGCAGCAACCCCTGTTGACAAATCTCGACAACCGTGAGTTGCGTAAAAAGGTGTACGAGGCCTCTATCCATCGTGCCGACGGCACCAACCCTAAGTTCAATACCTTCGCTATTGTCAGCGAGATTGCCAAGCTGAGGGCTGAGAAGGCCGAGCTGATGGGCTATCCCAACTATGCTTCTTACTCGTTGGAAAGAGCGATGGCCAAAACGCCCGACAACGTCTATGCCTTCCTGAAAAACCTCATCAAAGCGTATTCGCCCAAGGCCGATGCTGAGACCAAGGCCATCGAGGACTTTGCCCGCCAGACTGAGGGCTCCGACTTCCAGTTGCAGCCTTACGACCGCTTCTACTATTCGGCCAAGATGAAGAAGCAGCAGTTTGACATCTCTGAAGACGAGGTGAAACCTTACTTCAATATTGACAGCGTGCTCATGAACGGTGTGTTCTATGCCGCCAACCGTGTCTACGGTCTGACGTTCAAGGAGCGTAACGATATTCCCACCTACCATCCCGACATGCGTGCTTTCGAGGTGATTGATAAGGATGGCAAGTCCAGGGCCCTCTTCTTCTGCGACTACTTCCGTCGGCCCACCAAGCGTGGAGGTGCCTGGATGGACGGCTTCCAGAAGCAGAGCCGCCAATGGAACCAGCTACCTATTATATTTAATGTGTGCAACAGCGCCAAGGCACCTGAGGGTAAGCCGTCGTTGCTGACGTGGGACGAGGTCACCACCATGTTCCATGAGTTCGGACACGCCCTGCACGGCATTCTCTCTGACTGCCAGTACAACAGTCTGAGCGGCACCAGCGTAGCCCGCGACTTCGTTGAGATGCCCTCTCAGTTCAACGAGTCGTTTGCTACCATCCCTGAGGTGTTCGATAACTACGCCCGCCACTATGAGACGGGTGAACCCATGCCCGCCGACCTGAAGGACCGCATGCTTAAGAGCATCAACTTCCAAACGGCCTACGCCCTTGGTGAGAACCTCGCTGCCACCTGTCTCGACATGGCTTGGCACATGCTCGCCTCCAAGGACGTTCCCTCAGCCGAAAATGCAGCAGCCTTCGAGACAGAGGCACTTCAGCAGATCGGCCTGCTGAATCCTCAGATTCCTCCCCGCTACAGCACCAGCTACTTCAACCACGTCTGGGGTGGTGGCTATGCTGCCGGCTACTACAGCTACCTGTGGACAGAGGTGCTCGCCGTCAATATCGCCGACATCTTTGCACAGCGTGGCCCCCTGAAGCCTGAAACAGGACAGGACATGCGCGACAAGATACTGAGTCGTGGCAACACGGGCGACCTCATGCAGATGTTTACTGACTTCACAGGCATGGCTCAGCCCGATGCCTCTGCCCTGCTCAAATCCAAAGGTCTGTAATAAAGAATAGAGTTATGAAGAACTGGTTTGATAACATCCGAATCTATCATCTGCTGATTGACAGATTCAACGGTGGCTGGCAAGTGCCGCCAAAGAGTGAGAACGTTTTTTGCGGGGGCAACCTGCAGGGAGTGATTGAGAAGCTTGACTACATCAAGAATCTCGGCTTCAACGCCATCATGCTCTCGCCCATCTTTAAGTCGGCTAACTACCACGGGTATCATACCCTGAACTTTGAAGAAGTGGATCCGCATTTCGGCACGTGGGACGACTATCAGCAGTTGCTCGACCAGGCACACGATAAGGGGCTGAAGATTGTCTGCGACTTCGTGCCTAACCATTGCTGGTATGAGGCACCGATCTTTGCGGAGTCGCTGCTCAAGAACGGCGGTAAGCATCGCGACTGGTTTTTCTATCCGAAGGAGGGTAGCGACGAGTTCGTCTCGTTCTTGGGCTTCGGCGACTTGCCCAAGTTCAATCTGACGAACCCTGAGGTAGTCAGCTTTATGATTGACAAGGCTGAACGGCTCGCCCGTATGGGGGTAGATGCTTTCCGCATTGACCATGCTTTGGGACAGCCGCATAGTTTCCTGAAGAGTCTTCGCGAGCAGTTGCAGGCTATCCGCAGCGACATTGTGGTGTTCGGCGAGGTTTGGGCGTTTGGTATCGGTCCGCAGTTGGCCAGCCAGTTGTATTTCAAGACGGATGCCAGATTGCAGGAGTTCCTGGCGCAGGATACCAAGCCGTTTAGTCAGGATGACCTGCAGGCCGACTATGTGGACACATTAGACGGTGTGCTGGACTTTGCCTATCGCGACATCCTGCTCGAAGAGCTTCATGCCGGCCGCGGCATCAAGGGCAACAAGACCCTGCGCAGCAAGATAGAGGAGCATTTCGCCAAGTATCCTGCCGATTTCAAGCTGGTGTTGTTCTTGGACAACCACGATACGGATAGGTTTATGTTCGACTGTCACGACGATGCGAACCTGCTACAGGAAGCCATTGACCTGACGAAGGAGCTGCCCCGTCCGTTCTCCTTCCTTTATGGCACAGAGCAGCTGATGACTAACAATCCTACCATCTTCAATGCTGAACCCTATGCCGATCTTCGTGTGCGCAACTGTATGGACTGGACTAAATAGCCGATAGCATGAATATGGAAAGTTATAAAGTGGTTGGAAAGCTGGACTCTTTTAATTACCAGCAAGTACAGAACGACATTCTGGCCATTCTGGAGAAAGGCTCGAGTGTATTGATTGATATGAATGCCTGCAACTACATTTCCAGTACGGGTTTGCGCGTGTTGCTCTATTCCAAGAAGGTGGCAGCATCGAAAGGGCTGAAGGTATGTCTGACTGGAATCAGTGATGAGGTGAAGGATATCATGGATGTAACGGGTTTTAGTAATTTCTTCGATTATGCATAGAATCGATCTGTTTCCTACCCATGAGTACCAGGGATTAAAGCTGCGTCCAGGCAGACCATATCCGTTTGGTGCAAATGTGATGGGCGATATGGTGAACTTCTCGGTCTATTCCCGCTATGCCACCGACTGCACGCTGGTGCTATTCCATAACCGTGAAGAGAAGCCGTTTGTCGAAATCCCTTTCTTCAAGGAGTTCCGGTTAGGCAATGTGTTCTCGATGATCGTCTTCGACCTGGATTATGAGAACATCGAGTACGGCTTTCGGATGGACGGTCCTTTCCAACCAGAAGAAGGTCATCGTTTTGATAAGTCGAAGATATTGCTCGACCCATACGCAAAGCTCATCGTCGGACGTGACGTGTGGGGACAGGAACCCAATTGGGACAGCCTCTACCAGTATCGTGCCCGTGTGGTGTTCGACGACTTCGACTGGGAAGACGACCTGCCGTTGGAAACTCCGGTCAACGACCTTATTGTCTATGAGATGCACGTTCGCAACTTCACGTGTGGTGCAGCTTCCGGCGTGAAGCATCAGGGAACGTTTGCCGGCATCATCGAAAAGATTCCTTATTTGAAGGAACTGGGCGTGAACTGCGTGGAACTGATGCCTATCCATGAGTTCGACGAGTTTGAAAACAATCGCATCTCGCCTATCGACGGTCAGCGACTCTACAATCTGTGGGGCTACAGCAATGTGGGATTCTTCGCCCCCAAGGCGGCCTACGCCTCGACGGGCAGATTTGCCATGCAGGTGGACGAGATGAAGAACATGGTGAAGCAGTTGCACAAGAACGGCATCGAGGTGATACTCGACGTGGTGTTCAACCACACTGCCGAAGGCAATGAGCAAGGGCCCTACATCTCCTATCGCGGCATCGATAACAAGACCTATTACATGCTGACGCCCGATGGCAATTACTATAACTTCAGTGGCTGCGGCAATACGCTGAACTGCAATAACCCCAATGTACGCGACATGATTGTCGAGAGCCTGCGCTACTGGGTCACCAACTACCACATCGACGGTTTCCGCTTCGACCTGGCAGCTATCCTCGGGCGCGATCAGAACGGCAATCCCATGTCGAACCCGCCACTGCTCGAATCGCTGGCGCATGACCCCATTCTCGGCAAGACGAAACTTATCGCCGAGGCCTGGGATGCGGGTGGACTCTATCAGGTGGGCTCGTTCCCGTCGTGGGGACGCTGGGCCGAGTGGAACGGAAAGTTCCGCGACAGCATGCGCCGATTCCTGAAGAGCGACGAAGGGGTGCTGGCCGACGTCAAGGAGCGCATTATCGGCTCGCCCGACCTCTACGCCTCGCAGGGACGTGGCATTAAGGCCAGCGTCAACTTCATCACGGCGCACGACGGCTTCACGATGATGGATCTCGTGTCGTATAACTGTAAGCACAACGAAGCCAACGGCGAGGACAACCGCGACGGCGAGAACCATAACAACAGCTGGAACTGCGGCTGCGAAGGAGAAACGGATGATCCCGACATCAACCGCCTGCGCCACCAGCAGGTGAAGAACGCCATCACGATGCTGATGGTGAGTCAGGGCATACCGATGGTGCTGTCGGGCGACGAGATAGGCAATTCGCAGCGAGGCAATAACAACGCCTATTGTCAGGACAACGAAATAGCATGGCTCGACTGGAACGACTTAGAGAAGAATGCCGACCTCTTCTGCTACTTCAAG
>Ga0310690_10012304_pt1 | contig 10517 bp, 1 predicted proteins | sample AusTroGonzalo_MG_2_FD_207661 | JGI IMG/M metagenome (GOLD analysis project Ga0310690, IMG submission 207661) | Bovine rumen microbial communities from tropical cattle in Woodstock, Queensland, Australia - Gonzalo_04 (v2) (version 2) | ecosystem: Host-associated > Mammals > Digestive system >...
TTGCAAGTAGATAATAAGGAGATAACGGTCTTCGACCGCAGGAGATAATCGGGAGATAATAGGACATTTGTTCCTTTTTGTAATGCTGAGCATTTCTGCAGAAACGCTATTGTCCTACTATCTTCATAATAACTCCTTATTATCTCCATATTATCTCCAAACATACGAAACTTGAACACATTTACTTCACCTGCTTCTGTCCGTTAACAATGTAGACGCCCTTGCGCAGCTTGTGTGTCTGGTCATCAACCTTCACCTTGCGGCCCTGGAGGTCATAGATGTCGCTATTGTTGCCGTCAGCGTTCACACCTTCGATTCTGGTAGCCGTACCGAGTTCGATGTGGAACGGAGCGCGTGGTGTGCCGACAACAGCATCCGTCTCGTAGTTGACGCTCTCCTTTGCGTTCAGGACGTATTCGTCTTCAGCCACGCGGAAGGTCAGCTTCGTGGCGGCATCGCCGGGAATGGTCATGTAGGCCAGCCCCTCAGCGTCGGTCATTGCAGCCTCTCGGCATTCGCTACCGGCAAAGACACCTAACTCGACACCGCTTACGGGCAGACCGTTCTTCACGACCTTGGCAATCAGCACCATGTTGGTGGGATAGTTGCTGTAGTCAATTGGGGTGAAGAGTGACGGGTGAAGGGTGACGGGAGATTGGTGAGTGGCGGCACGTGCACCGGCTACCGCAGATGTGGGATAGGTGAAGGTGCGATCGCTAGTGGCTACGCTCTGGATCTTGTAGCCCTTGCCAGGCTCCAGCGTCTGGAGCGAGCCTCTCCATGTATTGACGTCATAGTAGGCAAAGTTTTGCTGACTCTTGATGATATCGCCGTTCTGCGGGTTCATGCCTGCTAAGGCATTACCGATGCTGATCAGAGTCTGTCCGCAGTAGCCTACCCAGTTCCAGCCTTCCTTCACGGTGATGGGTGTCGTCGACGTGTTGACGCGCTGTCCGGTGACGCTGAGCGTCAGGGCCTCGCTGGCCTTCACGGCATACATGTCGGTATTGTTCATAGCGTCAAGTTCCGTGGTAACCCAGCTGCCATTGCTATAGCTTGCCGCTCCGGTCTGGTTCTTCACTGAGGAAACCTTGCCGCCGGCCTTGGCAAAGATTGCAGGTACTGTCATCGATTCGGGCGTCACGCTCAGCGACATCCAGTTCCAGCCCTTGCCCAACTCAATGCTCTGCTCAATGTCGTCGGTGGCTGCCAGCGTCATGGGCGTTGCATAGAAGCCCGACATGGTGCCGGCACAGAACTTAAAGTCAGAGGCTGTTGTCTGATTGTATATATAAGCCTTGACGACAGGATAGATGATGTCTGATGAAGCATCGTAGGCCTTGAACTCAATCGCCTTGTTGTTGTCAATTTCATCACCATGGATACTCATCGTCACGAAGTAACCGTCGTAGCTCGGCTCGTATACAGGACGAGCCACGCCGCGGCACTCGCCATCGATGAAGGCAGCCACGATGTCATCCTCGTCACGGCTGGGCATGTCGAGTATCCTGAGCTCACCGATCATGTTCACCGACTCCTCGTAGTCATTCGGGTTGACGCTCCACAGCGGCTCGTTGCCCTTCGACTTCACGTTGATGGTCAGCGGGGCGGCGATGTTCTGTTTACCAGTCAGGTAGACCGTCGTCTCATACTTGCCTGCCGGCAGACTCTCAGCGATGCTGAAGGTCAGCGTACCGTTGGAAAGTGGCTTCAGCGTGCCACCCTCCGTATTGACAGTCAGCCATGACGGCAGTCCGCTCAGGCTCCATGTCTCGTTCTCTGAGCTGCGGTTCTCGAAGGTGGCGGCGAAGGTAGCTTTCTTACCAGCTTTCTTCTCAATTGCCATCTCCGACTCTTCCCAACGCAGGTTGTCCTGCTGTACATAGACACCCCATGTGATAGGCTCGGCCTTGTTGCCGTTCATGTCTTTCACATTCTTGACGGTGACGTAGATGTTGCAGCCTTCAATCCTTGCAGGACTTGCCTCGAGGTTCACCTTGATCTGGCGCTCGCTGGCTACGAAGCTGAACTGTACGTCCTCCATCTGCGGTGCCTGCTTCAGGGCAGCGGTGTTGGCTGAGCTGAGTGTCGGAGCACTGATAGCAGTGCCATTGGCATTGTAGAACGTCAATGTTTCCGGTGTGACACCATCGGCGACGGGAATCATGTCATTGAGCGTACCCTCCGAGACAATCTGTTTGTACTCGTCGCGGGTGTTCCTCTCCATCGGATAGTAGGCCACCAGTCCGGGTTCGTCACCCTTCACACGTGCGTACATATTATCTTTAATAATATCTGCCGTGCGGCGACCCTTCCAGATGCGCACCTCGTCGACGGCACCCTTCAGCTGCTGTTGGTAGTTGTAGACACCGTTCGACACCTGAACGCAGCGTCCACCGAGCGTCAGCTTGCTGCCGAACAATTCCGGCATGGCCGATGCTGCAATCTGCTTGTACTGCTGACCGTCGATGTAGATATTGCCGCCAACGTTGGTGCTCTTCAGCACGCTCACTGCCAGATGGTGCCACTGTCCGTCGCACAGGTTCTTGTTGGCTATCTCAACGGTGGAACCGTTGAGCACTGCTTCGAGCTTGCCCTGTGTGGTCAGGTGCAGGTCCATCTTCGTCGTTGCCATGACCGATGCCACGCCATTCTGTGTGGCGTCGGCGTCGGCCTTGAACCAGGTTTCTATGAGGTAGTCCTCGCTGTCGGTGGTGTTCAGGTTGCCGATGTTGACAGCGGCGGTCTTCGTACCGTCGAGCGGCAAGGCGTAGTTGGAACCGTTGATCCACCATGCATTCTGCGAGGGCAGCGTGATGTGGCGCAGACGGGCCTTGTCGGTAGCTGTGCTGCCGTGACCCTCGTCGAACTGCCAGTAGCCGATGAGCCCCTTGGTGTACTGGCTCTTGGTGGTGTGCATGGTGGCCTGTGCGTCAGTCATTGAACGGCTGCTGTTCCACAGGGTCAGCTCCTGCACCTTGGCGGTCAGGTTGTTGCCACCCAGGCTGATGACACCATTACTGTCGTAAGCCTTTGTAGCAGCGCCATTGATGAGTGTTATGACATCAGCATCCTTGGCGTAGGCAGCATTCACAGTCGGGTTGGAGCTGTAAGCGTCGGAAGCATTGTAGCTCACGTTCAGGTACAGCCACTTGTCCTTTGGCAGTGTTTCCGTCGATGTGGTCTTCTGTCCTGCCACGCTGACAGCCAGCTTGCTGTTCTCAATAGCTACGGTGAAGTTGTTGTCCTTGCTACCGTGCATCAGCAGCGTACCGTCGGTGCTGTAGTTCAACCACATACTCGTCGAGAACGACTTGCCGCTCAGGTCATACAGCGCCTCGGTCTTGGCAGCGTTATTGCCCGACAGGCTCAGGGCTATGTCGTGAGCCACCTCGCCCTCATTGAGTACGCCAGTCACCTTGAAGTTGGTGGACTGAGTGAGTATTGCGTTCTGGATGTCCTCGTTGAAGGTAATGAGCAGGTCACTGCCGCTGTTCAGGATACCGCTGGCTGGACTCGGCGAAACGATGAGCTGCGGGCGGGACATGTCGCGGATGACGGGTATCTCGTCGCTCTCGTTGTAGACTTCGACACCCCCCTGGTCACACACGGTGATGGCGCGGAAAATGTAGGTCTTGTCATCGTAGTCGGCGGTGCGCAGGTCGAAGGTGTAGTTCAGCGTCTGCGTTCCCACCAACGATATCAGCTGTTCCTGGTTCTGGCCAGGATTCTTCATCCACTCCTTCAAAGTGTGGAAGTCGGCATCGTTCTCACCCTTGTACTGCAGGCGTATGCCCTTCAGTGAGCCCGACGAGTAGTTGTAGCCACTCATCGAGAGCGTGAGCATATCCTGGGTGTCGGCGTTCACGATGTAATGCGATGTCTTGAGTATGATGTCCGAGCACGTCGGCTGGAAGTGAGCCGAGAACTCAGTGGTGCTCGAGATCTCAGCGTAGGTGCTGGTATTATCCTTCTGACACTGCGAGGCCAGCTTGATCTGCACATTTTCGTAGTCCAGCGTGTCGAGGACGGTCTGCTTGATGGTGATGGTCTTCTCTAACACTTCTCCTGCTCTCACCAGTACGGTAGTACCCTTGTTCAGGCTGGCATCGTCCATCATGACCGACAGACCGTTGGGGTTAGAGTAAGGCGGCACGTAGATATCGAACCACAGGTCTTCGCCGGTGTCGCTGGTGTTGCGGATGTTTACCTTGAAGTTACCGCTACCGCCAGCGGGGATGCCGGTGATAATCTGGTTCTGGACCTCAATCTCAGGTTTCTCAATCTGCACCGTCTTCTTCGAGATGACCGTACCAGGCTGGAAGTACTCGGTCACCACCTCGTCCTCATACGGGCAGCTGGTAGCACCGCCACGGGTCACGAAGATGGGTCCGAAGCCGTCGGGAGCGTTATAGACGTCGACCGACAGGTAGTCGTCGTCGCCATCCTCCGACAGTTCATAGCTGATGGAGGCGTTAGTCGTCGTCTCGTCTTCCACCTCAGAAGTCCATGAGCCACCATTCTCCTCGTTCAGTTTCACGCCTATTCCGACGCCGCTGAAGCGGAAGCCGGTCTCTAAGCCGAGCACGATGTTGAAGCCGTCGGTCGTCGAGGTCTTCATGGTCTCACCGTCCTCTATCTCCACCGTCCGAGTGACGTTGGCACCTGCCGAGAACGACAGGTTCTCATCCAGATACTTCCTACGGTCGCTCATGGCGGTCACCTTGGCCTGCTCGTTCTTCGACAGCTCGTCCTCCCACTTCTTTATCTGCGTGTTGTAGTGCTTCACCATGTCCTGAATACCCTTCAAGTCGGGATCCGTCTCATAGTCAATAGGCAGCAGCATGGTGTACGACGGGCCGCTGTAGATACCATTCTCTAACTGGTCGAACGGTACGGCCTGTGAGCCCCATACCTCCGTGTCGTCGTTGCTCGAACCGTATCTCGGATCGTCCTTCGACAGGGTGGTCACGTAGGTGGCATTCTTGCTGCCCTTTTCCGGACGGGCTGCCTGGCTGACGCTGGCCACCGGGGTCAGCAGACTGTTGCGCAGGTCCTTGAAGTTCGGGATAACCACGTTCTTAACGTTGTTCTCTTCATAGGCGAAGCTGGTGGTGAACTCCTCACCCGTCGACAGAGCGTCTTCCTGAACGAGCTCGGCCTCGTCGGTGACGTTGTTCCACTTAATGTCCACGGTGCGGCAGGCACCAAAGATGAGGTTCTTCGACGTACCAATGAACAAGTCGCCGCAGGCACCCACGAAGTCGATGTTATCCTTGGTCGAGATTTCCTGTGTGGTGGTGGTCTTCGAGACCTTCGTGTTGCCGGAGGTGCGCTGGGCGGTGTACTCGGCACCGGCCTCGATGTTGAACTTGCTCTCCAAGTCGGTAATCACCATCACTCCGAAGCCGGCTGCCGTGGAAGTCTCCACACCGCAATAGATGGTGCTGTTAAGGGCTGTCTTGTTGTTGTACTCCGAGGTCGTCGTAGTGGTCTTGGTAACCGTCGTACCCTTGCTCCACGTTGCCTTTGAGTTCGTGCCGGGCGGGTCGCGCAGTACCATGAGCACTTCGTCGGGACCTTGTGTCACAAAGTTGTTGCCCGTAGGCAGACCGCCGATGACGATGACCTTGAACTTCCCGTTGCCGTCCCACGGCATCTCCGTGCCGTTGTTGTCGTAGCTGATGGACAGGCCTCGGGTGTAGGGCTCCTGAATGTTGGGGAAGCCCACGGTGAACTTGTAGACGGCCTTGCCGTTGTCGTCGAGTTCCAGCTTGTCGTTGACGATTTCGACATACTCACCATTGTCCTGTCTGACCGACGTGGTGGATGCGAACTGGTTCTTAATAGTCACCGTCTTGCCGGCTAAGGGCACCTTGATCGACACGGGGTCGTTAGGATTGTTGTCATAGTTCGTATAATTTTCGTAGGCGTACAGATTGTACTTGTACGTCGAGAGTTCCTGATAGACGGGATAGCCATCGGGGTTCTGGTCGGTGACGCCGAAACTGTACTGCACCTTGCCGTTATTGTCCACGGTGTAGAGCGGTATGTCATGCTCGTTGCCGCCGATGTCGGTCACCTTATAGTTCTTCATACCGAAGGAACCGTCCTTGTTCTCCGTCACCTCAATGGTCGATTGCGACTTGTACTTCAGCTTGGAGCTGGCCACATACTCGAAATACTGGTACGAGCCGTCCACCTCCACAGAGTCGGTGTAGGTGACGTTGACGTTGGTGGCATCGATGATGGGCAGGCTGAAACTCTGCGTATTGATGACGTCGCTGGTCGGTCTCGACGGTATCGACACGTAGTCGATGTTATAGCGCAGCGGCGGCAGCTGAGCCACCCACTCGCCAGTGGTCGGGTCGGTCTCTATCTCGATGTAGTTCTTGGTGCCGGGAACCTTTGCCGTACCGTACTTCGTTTCAAACACGCGGTCTTGTGAGCTGATTTCGGCACTGGTTGTCGGATTGTCCGGATTCTGCTCGGCCAAGTTCAGCCAAAGCTTATCGCTGTCCAATCCTAAGTGCAGCACGGCCTTACCGATGTTGTTCTTGCCCTGGTTCAGGCCGAGCGGCTTCTCATACTCGATGTCGCCACCGGCCACACGGCCAGCCACGGTCACCAATGTTTGGTCGTAGAACGTCAGCTCGTCAATCTCGCTGTCAAACGTGTGGCGCAGGCCTGTGCCATTCGGGTCGTTGGGGTAGCGGCCAGCGTTCAGGAACGTGTGGCCCTGCATCTTCACCTGGATGAAGTGGTCGCCAATGGGTACGCTGATTTCATACTTACCCTCGGAATTGGTCATCACGGGCTCGCCGTCCCTCGAGGCCATCACGCCGTCGATGTAGAGGTAGGCATCCTTCACGGGGATGGTGGTATGCTCGTAGTAGACGTGCCCCGAGACCTTGAACGAGCTGACGTCGTCGAAGTCCACGCCGTTGTGAACCAGCGAGTTGTTGCCCACGTAGCGCAGATGTTGCTGCGGATTGAAGTCGTGGACGCCGAGGCTCGGCTTGATGGCATAGGTGGTACCCTCGCCGCTGAACGGCACGCCCATGATGATGTAGTTACCGTCATCATCGGTCTTCGCCTTCAGCTTTAGTGCGCTGGGCGTATGCGTATCTGGCTGGGTGTTATTGCCTATTGTGCCGTGGTGCTCGTGGTAGGTAGTGCCTTCGCGCGAGTAGTCGAAGAACTGCTTGGTGAGGCCCTCGTCGAAGGTCCAGTAGACATCCAGGTCTTTCTCATTACCCACCAACAGGCGGTCGTAGTTCTCCAAGATTTCCGATTCAGTGAGGCACCTCTTCCACAGGCGGAACTCATCTAAATAGCCCTTGAAACGACCTATTGAGAAAGCACCAGCCGTCCCACTCGAAGTAGCATTACCAATGCTCTTTATAGCTTTATTAACGATGGGGTCGCCGTTCTCCACAGGTTCTATTAGATAAGTGGTTACCACGTTCCCGGTGCGTGCAATCACCAAGTGGTTATACACTCCTTTTTTCAATGTTATGCCAAGATTTATTGCGTCGCTAGGAAGACTGTTTGGAGAAAATAAACTTGGACTGTTTCTAGCGAAAAACAACTGTCCGCTCGCATTTAACCAAAAACGAAAACTTAAATTAAAAATAATAAACTCTTTTACCTTGAACTCTTCTGGCTTGATCCACATTTGGATAGTAAAGTCCTTATTATAGTAGACATCATAACTATATGTATTCTTGGGGTATTGCCATTTTACATAGCCATCGGTACTGTTGAAGTACATGGAATGGAACTGCTCCAGATCAGCCCCCGACGATCCGGTCTTCTCGGCCACCACGTCGGCATCCTTCACTGCCATACCCGTGGTACCGTAGGTGATGCGTCCGCTCACCGTGCCCGTGGCCAGGGCAAAGCCAACGTCAGTCGTCTCGCTGGAAACGACGTTGCCATTGTCACACTTGTCCTGTACGGTCACACGGTAGTCATAATAGATGCCCGGCAGCGCCGTCTCGTCGGTATAGAACATGTATTCGTCATTGCTTGCCGTACGGTAGATGGTGGTCCATGCTTCGTTCTCCTTCTCAGCGGTACGGCGGTCCACGATGTAGGTCTTGGCCTTGTCCTCGTCTTCCTGTAGCACCTGCCACGACAGTTTCACCGTGCCCGCATAGACGCCCTTTGTGGCCTTGAACGAAACGAACCGCGTCTTAGTGCCAATGGCCAAATTGTTGACTATCGCCTCAATTTGCTTCACACCGCCGATGACACCCTCTATTCGGTACTTGTGCGGATCACAGCCGTTCAGCCTTTCTTCGGTAAAGCCACTGCCGTTCTGACGGCCGTCGATGTCCTTGTAGCGGTGTTGCCAGGTGTAGCTTGTCTGATTAGCCGTCGGCGTGATGGAATAGATGGGTGATGTTTCATTGTCTACGTAGATGTTGAACGTACACCATCCGGCTTCGTAGGCATCCGACGTCCAGGAGAAGACGATTTTGTCGCTCTGGCTGTCGGCAGTCAGTGCATTGATGGGCACGCTGCGCGAAGTGTTCACCGTCACTTCATTCGACTTCAGGTCACTGAGTTGTGTCGACTCGTCCCAATCTTTCCATACATAATAGATGGTGTACTTATAGTTCTTCTCAGTCCCGATGTTTTGCGTGTCAACAAAATAGTAGGATCTGCCGCCCGTGAAATTGGCATTGTTAGCCTCGTTCTGCAAGACGGTACCTATCTTCACACCGTCGCGGTAGATGACCCACTTCGTTCCCCAGTTGCCCTGCTGGAAGTTGCTGTTCTCAGCCGTCCAATACAGCGTCACCGACTTATCGCTCTGGTTGAACTTGCCGCTGGTGATGTTGGCCACTGGCATGCCAGCAAACTTTATCGTACCGGCAGAGGTGGTGTAAACTTTTGTTCCGCCTCCAGCATCTCGGTCGTTATAGTGCTTGTATTCGTGATAAGTCTCGATGTTGAAGTCCGAACGCAGGTTCTTGCCGATGTCGCTCAGCTTGAACGTGTACGAGCCGTTACTGTAGTTACTGCTTGGATACCTATATCCGATTTTACCGCTCCAGGTGCCGTTGATAGCGGTGCAGATGGTGGTGTTGTGACCGTCGGTGTTTCCGCTGCCGCTGAACTTATAGGGAATGGTCACCGTGCCGTCGGGCGTCACATTGTAGCTGCCGTTGTAGTCAATCTGGCGTACCGTGAAGGTATAGGGACAAGCAACCGTCTTTGTCACGTCCACATCTGTGTTTGTACCGTAAGTCGATGTCCAATAGGACCACGTACCCCACATACGGACGGTGATGTCAGTGTTGAGCAGGTCGAATGGTATTTTCCAGTAAGTTCTGATCCACGTGATATTGCCACTGCCATCCGTGCCAGTGCCCGAGTCGAACTTAAAACTGCCACCATAAAATTTGTCGTATGAATTCGCCGTCCATGACGAAGAGTTCAACGTCTGGTTCGAATAGATGTTGTACATGCGCTGATTGCCTCCAGTCGAGTTACAGCACAGGTTACCAGCATACTTGTAACTGTCGTTACCAGCCTTCATGTGAACACCGCAACCCCAGCCGTAGGTAGAGCTTTCGAAGAAGCCCTCATCGGCTTTGAGGTCATTGAAGAGCACAGTGGACCACTTGATGTACTGACCACCGGAATCATACGTCGGATTCTCCATGAAGGGATACGAGGTCTTGTAGTCTGTCTGTGCCTGTACCCCTTGAGATACCAAGAGCACGCAGACGAGAAGCAGTAGTGACACCTGCCACCACGGCCTTTTCAGCAATAGTAAATTTGGATTCATCATTTTTATAAGGTTTAGGTGTTGTTAATAAATGAGTAAGGTTAGAGTGGCTTATCACAGCCTTCGGCTGCAAAGATACAACTTTTTCCGTAAATGACAATGGAAAAAAGCTATTTTTTTAACTGATTGTTAATCATAGGAATTAACCCTCACCTCTCACACCTCCCTCACCTCAATTTTAGGTGTAAGAGGTGTGAGAGGTGCTACCTAAAAAGCGCGATTAACAATATAAAGGAAAAACCCGCCGGGTTTTGGCAAAAAGGCACCGGGTTTTGGCAAAATGGCACCGGGTTTTGCGCAAAACCCGGTGCCTTTTGCTGATCAAAGCAGTCGTTCGGTGACGATAGGTGACACTGTCACTGGGGCTCAGGTGTATTCCCGGGTTTCGGGGTGTTGTGCCCTAAGATGATGTCGACGATGACGCCGATGTCAGTCACCGTGACCGAACCGTCGCCGTTGGCATCGGCACCGTAAAACGAGAAGACGGAGTTGGGCAACTGCAGGATGCTGTTCACCACCACTGCGATGTCCGTCACCGAGACGCTTCCGTCGCCGTTGGCGTCGCCTCGCAGCAGAGCCGAGGCGTAGCGCACCTCCATGCCATAGAGGTTGTTCATGCTCGTGCCCAAGTTGGTCAGTGTGATGCTCTCTGCCTGTCCTGTCCAGCCGTCGTAACCTAAGACGGCACTTGTCTGGTCGAGGACAAGGCGCTGCG
>Ga0310690_10012306_pt1 | contig 10515 bp, 8 predicted proteins | sample AusTroGonzalo_MG_2_FD_207661 | JGI IMG/M metagenome (GOLD analysis project Ga0310690, IMG submission 207661) | Bovine rumen microbial communities from tropical cattle in Woodstock, Queensland, Australia - Gonzalo_04 (v2) (version 2) | ecosystem: Host-associated > Mammals > Digestive system >...
ATCGCCACCCTGAACCATGACCGGAGCCTGAGCAAGCTCCTGAATCCTTACGACAGAATCCATGCGCTGATCAAGCGCTACAATAACGAACAGATGCTCGCCGGCATCCGCCTCGTATAATCATCCGCCTCGTATAATCATCCGCCTCGTATAATCATCCGCCGGCCGTTAATCACTGATCATTGGCAATTGATTGCTAAAACGCTCCGGGCCATATTCGGCCCGGAGCATTTATGTCCTTTGATATTTACTGAGCGACTGCGTCAACCACTGCGAGCTTCACTGTTAAATCGACATATTCGCCTTCAGCGCTCTTGATCTGCCCGTCCACAACCTCAGCGGGGCGGAACACTTTCACGGCAACCTCGTCGCCTTCCTTCAGCTTGCTGATAATTTCAACTTCCTGGGTCACGGTGGTGATCACTTCACCGTTGATTTCCACCATGATATCTCCGACCTTGATCCCGGCCGCTTCGGCGGGACTGTCCTTTTCCACGCTGGCTACGAAGGCGCCTCTGGGCAGCAGGCCCCGGGTATCTTTAACCGTGCTCACGGTCACGCCCATGCGGGGTTTGCCTGTCAGGTCGTTGTCGGATCCTCCGGTCTTCGCGCTTTCGCCGTCCTTTGCGGGTTCGGTTTTTTCTCCGCTCATTGCCCTTTCAATCACTTCCTTGGCTTCGTTGATCGGGATGCACATTCCGATGCTTTCGACGGTCGCGTTGCCGCTGTAGCGGGTGCCGATATATTTCAGTGTCGGAATACCGACCAGCTGACCGGCTGTGTTGAACATGCCGCCGCCGCTGTTGCCGCTGTTGATCGCCGCGTCAGTCTGGATCATCTTGTTGACCACTTTGCTTGCCCGGCCGTATTTATCCATGGAGCTGTTGTCTCCGGCGATCTCACGGTTGATACCGGAAACGATGCCCGCGGTCGCGGTACCGGTGAAGCCGATCGCGTTGCCGATGTTCACAACCCAGTCGCCGATCTGCAGCTCGTCGCTGTCGCCGAGTTCCACAGGATCCAGAGGCAGTCCGGGCACATGCAGCACCGCTACGTCCTTCTCTTCGTCAAAAGCAGCAACCGTCGCGTCGTAGAGGTTCTTCTCATCTTCGCCGATGGAAATCTTCAGGCTGTGCGCATCATCCACCACATGGTAATTGGTCAGCACGTAATCCTTCGCAATCACCACGCCGGATCCGCTGCCGTACTTGACTTCCTCGCCGGAGTCAGGCTGATTGTATCCGTATCCGTTGCCATAGCCGCTGCCGTAGCCGTTACCGAATCCGAAGTAGCTCCATGGGAAATCATACCCGTAGCTTCCGTAATTGTTGTTCACGATCTGGTAATTGTTCACACCGACCACGCTGTCACGAACTTCCGCGATCGCATCCGTAAAGGGAGAAGTCAGTACGACTTTCTGCTCGTCCGCGGTTGCCGGAAGCGTAGTTCCGATTACGGTTCCCGCAAAGACGCATACCATTGCCAGTGCAACTAATCCAATGACTTTCCGATTCATAATCTTTCTCATCTCAAAAACCTCCTTTCGGTTTTCGAGGTGAGTATATCAACGCTTTTTGTCCTGAATATGAACACAAAATGAACAATTCATCCCGATCAATTTCTGACAGACAGGGTTATTGTATTCTTCCTTTTTCCCAATCTTTTTCCGACAGACAAGGTTATTGTATTCTTCCATTATCCTAATCCTTTTCTGACAGACAAGGTTATTGTATCCGAAGGGGTTTAAGGGGGCGATCGGAAAGCCCCCTTATCTTACCCCAGTCCTTTTTCCGCCAGTCCTGTATTGTACAGAAACTCCCCGGCCCAGTAGATTGTCCCGGCAATCGTCTCCACCTGATTCCCTTCAAAAAAGAAGCAAACCCGTTTCATGCCGGTATTCCTGCATAATGTGTTCACCATACTGTAGCAGATCAGAGTTTCCGCTTCCGGTCCCATTCCCTGGATCTCGGAACGGAAACCTTCGCTCAGATTGACCAGCAGGATATCACCCTCTGCCCTGATGCCGAGAATATCATCTTCCTTTACGTTCTCAGGCAGCGTCGGAACGATCTCTTCCATCTGTTCCCGCTTGTCCGGACCTTCCATCAGCGCGCACAGCTGCGCCCTGGGGTTATCCGCCAGGCCTCTGTCAACCGGTCGTTCACATTCACAAAGAATGCCGTTCCGGGCAAAGTATACCGTTGTACTTCCCATCAGGAATGCGGACATCGCACTTCTTCTGACCAGTCCGCCCAACGCGGTCACCGTTTCAAAATGGTCCGTATGCAGTTCCGTAATCGGTTTGTCGCCAATGCGGATGCAGACCGCCGCAATTCCGGGAATAAAGGTCGTCAGGGTATAGGTCAGCGCCGCCACCGTGCAGGCAAGATCCGCACCGCCGGCCGTAATCCGCTCTTCCGCATCCTCCGACAGGCTCAGCGTAATCAGCCGCCCGCCTTCCTCCAGTTCGCTGGTCACCGGATCGTGCAGCAGCAGTTCGCTCAGTTCCGGGTAGTTCTGGCCCCCGGTCGTGCTCTTCCTCACAGAACTGATCGCGTTGATCAGTCCCATAGCCAGCTGCTGGGGTGTCTGACCTTCAAAGCTGACCAGCCGGGTCGCGCACGAGATCCCCCGTCCGTCCGAAAGCGGATAGTACAGGGTTGCCAGGACACTCAGCGGGGTCTTGCTTAGGTCCTCTCCCAGTGGCGTCCGTTTGGCTTCCATCTGTTCCCACAGCACCGGAAGGTTCTCGCCGGGATGTGCGGTTAATGTCCCCATGGGCAGGTTGCCCGTAATATCCAGCGCCACGCTCTGATCGGCTGTCAGCACATTGACGCTGTTGATTTCCTTCAGTTCGCACAGCGTTGTCGCCAGCGCCAGGCAGTTCTTGTAATAATCCCGCAGACTCAGTTGCAGCGCGGAAGTGGCCAGGTTGACTGTGCAGATACCTCCGCTGACCTCTATCGGATGTTCCCCGTACAGATCCAGCGCCCGGTTGCCGCCGAGTTTTCTGGTTTCCTCGTCACCCGGATATTCAATCAGACTGCGGACCAGCATCTCGGCCGTATCGCTCAGGCCGGCCGGATCCAGCTGTGTGCTTCTGGAAACCAGTCCCAGATCATCCCGTCCCGGAAGATAGATCCTGTATTCCCCGCCTTCCGAAATCACCTCATCCTGTTCCGGCGCGGCATAATGAGCTTCCGCCGGCGGCAGAGACGGCGCAGGCTGCCGGGCTTCTTCCCGCTGGCCGGAACAGCCTGACAGAACCGTCAGGCAGCAAATCGCCAGCAGCAGACACATCCCTTTCCTGCTCATCCTTCCGCTCCTTCCCCGGGAAACGACACCACGAATTCGGAACCGTTGTCCGGTTCGCTGTGAACGGATATGGTGCCGTCATGCATCTTGACCATCTGCCGGACAATGCTCAGGCCGAGGCCCGTACCGCCGGTCTCGCGGCTCCTTGCCTTGTCCACCCTGTAAAAACGTTCGAAGATATGTTCCTGATCCTCTTCGGGGATACCGATGCCGTTGTCGCGAACCCGCCAGACCAGATTTCCCTCTTCCTTCTTCAGGGAAACATGGATCTCTCCGTTCTCGGGAGTATACTTGATCGCGTTGTCCATCAGGTTGTACAGGATCTGGTTCAGCTTGATCCTGTCCCCGAAGAACTCCAGGCCGGGCTGTATTTTGTCTGTCAGCCGCTGTCCCTTCTTCTCCGCGGCCGGTTGCAGCAGATGGACCGTTTCCTGTGTCAGTTCGCTCATATCGACCTTTTCGCGGGTCATTTCATCTTTATTATCCATCCTGGTAAGCACCAGCAGGTCTGTGATGATCCCGGTCAGCCGGTCGATTTCATGGTTCATGTCGGCCATAAACTCCTCCCGGAGGTCGGCAGGCATGTCCGGCTGATACATCATGGTTTCCAGCATGATCTTCATGGTTGCCAGCGGTGTCTTCAGTTCATGGCTCGCGTTGGAAACAAACTGGTTCCTCGTCTTGTCGAGGCTTTCCAGCTGAGCGGCCATTGTATTGTAGTTTTCCGCCAGTTCTCTCAGTTCGCCGCTGCCCCTGACCGGCACACGGACACTCAGATCGCCCTTTCCCATCCGTCTCATCGTCCGGCTCAGCGCCGTAATGGGTTTAGTCAGCACCTGGCTCAGAAACAGCGCCAGCACCAGCGCGGCAACTGCGATGACCGCGAACACGCTGAGCAGCCTCCACCGGACCGTACTCATGGAATCCATCATGCTCTGAACCCGGCTCACGAAAAGTGCCACACCGATGCGGCCCTGAAAGCCGGTCATCTCATGGGCGCTGTAGGCAAGATAGTCGGCGTTCTTTTCACCGTTCATCTCCTCAACAACTGCCCGTCCCGGCGAATGAATCCCGTAGGCTTCCGTCTGGTTCCCTGTCAGCACCTGTAGCGCTTCTTCCACCTGGATCCGCTGTCCGCAGAGCGTCTGAAAAGTATCATACTGGATCTTTCCGTCCATATCGATCAGCATCAGACGGCCGTTCATGGATACTGCGCTCTCGTCCATCAGCTCGTTCAGCTCTTCAACCGATACAGACTGAAAAAGCGGAGCGGCGGAAACTGCCAGCTTTTCCGTCAGCAGGCTGTCTTCCCGCGTCCGCTGTTCAAACAGATAATCGCTGACCTGCCCGGTCAGCGTAGTTGCCGCCACAAAAAAAGACAGGCCCACAATGACAAAAAAGGCCAGCAGGATCTTCCACCTGATGCTGGCCCAGAATGCCTGTTTAGTCCTGATCCGTGAAATAGTAACCAACTCCCCATTTGGTAAAGATGAATTCAGGCTTTGAAGTGTCCCGTTCAATCTTTTCCCTCAGGCGGCGGATATGCACGTCCACCGTGCGGGCGTCTCCCGCGTAATCATATTTCCATACTGTTTCCAGCATTTGCTCCCGGCTGAAAACCGTGCCCCGGTTCGTCACAAACATCTGCAGAAGATCAAATTCCTTGGCAGTCAGCTTGACATCCTTCCCGCCGAGGATCACGCTGCGTTTAATCAGGTTCACTTCCATGTCGTGAACGCGGATCACGCGGTGTTCCTGCTGCTGCACGCTGCCGGACACGCGGCGCAGAATGGTCTTGATCCTGGCCTTGACCTCAAGAATGTTGAAGGGCTTGGTCATATAATCGTCCGCCCCGTATTCCAGGCCGAGGATCTTGTCCATGTCCTCCCCTTTGGCTGTCAGCATAATGATCGGCACGTCGCTGTGCTCCCGGATCCGCTGGCAGACACCGATTCCGTCAAGCTTGGGAAGCATCACGTCAAGCAGGATCAGGTCAAAGGTGGACGAATCAAACTTGGCCAGTGCCTCTTCCCCGTCCATGGCGCTGTCCGTTTCGTATCCTTCCTGCTCCAGGGTATATTTCAGGCCCTTCAGAATCAAAGGTTCATCGTCAACCAAAAGGATCCTTTTCCCCACTGATAACACCCTTTCGTAACCAATACTGTATAAATTGTATAATATTTATATGATAATTGCAAGGGTTTGTTACGAACGGATATATATTTGTAACGAAAAAACGGGAACTGCCTCGGCAATTCCCGTCAGATAACCGTTTTCGGTTGCTTTATTTCGTCACTTTTTCATTATTCGTAGCTGACACCTGCTCCGGCATCGCCGTAGGGCATCAGAATAATGAGCGTCCGGCCGCGCTGCAGCTCGATCTCATCCCCGTTCTCATCATAGAAGACTGTACGGCTCGTCAGGTCTTTCCGCTCCCAGGCGCCGGCAATATGCTTTCCGCCCATGAAATAGTCCGCGTTGCCGGATCCGACCAGTTTCGGGTTCGGCCGGGAGAAACTGATCCAGTTGTAATCAACCGACTGAATAATCACGTTGTTGAAGGTGATGGGATCTCCGGCTTCCATGCCTTCGATCATAACGCCGTAACCCTTGACGTTCCGTCCGTCACCTTTGACCTTCTGCACCGAAGGCGCCACCAGTGAATTGGTCCGGTAAGGCTGATCCTCACCCTTCGCGCGCTTGATATAGCGGATATAGGAATTGCTGTCAGCGTCGTATTCAAGGCGGCTGTCCGTGTTGTACTCGTTCCCGAATTTGACGTAGATGAAATTGCCGTCATCGCCGGTTGTCGGCAGATCATCGGTGAACTTGAATGCGTGATTCGCCGGTTCATGATCCTTCGGAACGATGTCCGTCAGCAGTCCGGTCAGGTTGAACAGTTCCGTGTTGGCGCCGCTGTATTTCTTACCGGTCCTGTCGAAAATGCGGTATACATACGGTCCCCACGGCTTGTTGCTCAGGTCGCCCACGTAGACGATCCCGGGGTCCTTGGCTGTCCGCTTGCCTCTGGGGTCCGGTATGCCGTTTTCTTTAAAGATGTCCGGCACGTCCTTCACGGCATAGTTCCAGCCGGAGGTCACGAAGGCGGATTCCCATTCTGCCCGGAGCAGGGCATGCTGGATACGTGTGCTGCGGACGAATCCGACGAAATCAGGCACCACGTCGGAGAACACGTAAGTCATACGGGATTCTCCGCCGCCCTTTTTCTGCAAGGCTTCATATACCACGTCGGCATAAATGCCGTTAATCGGGGCATTGCGGTAATTCTGTATGCTGGCAGAACTTCCCAGACCGTTGTCGGCGTTGGAAATCTGCACCAGAATGGGCTGGTACTCGCCGGTCACGGCCATGCCCAGGAAACCGTTGGGCACTTCGATCTCCATCAGGTTCCTGCCGGTGGTGGGGCTGACCAGGTCATCCACCTCGTTTGTCCCGGCCGAATGAATGCTGATGTTCCGTTCGGTAAGGCCGTCAATCTCTTTCCCTTCTGCCATCGCGGACGTCAGGCTGAGCAGCATGACGAGTGCAATGATCATACTGAGTATTTTCTTCATGAAACGCATCCTCCTGAGTGAAATTTCAACAAAAACCCGATATATGGTAGCACAGCGCAGGGATAATGTCAACTTATAGTATTTGTTCCATTGCTTTTTTCATTTTGTCCCCCTATAATAAGGATACTATGTGTTCAGGCCGCCTTTTGCCAGCCTGAAGGAGAAGGAGCGTTTCCCGCATGGTTTTTGCTTCACCCGTCTTTCTCATCGTGTTTTTTCCGGTTGTTCTGCTGGTATACCGGTTGATCCCCGCCAAAGCACGGCCCTACTGGTTGCTGCTCAGCAGTCTGTTTTTCTACTTCTGGGGCGAACCGGTTTACGTGCTGCTGATGATTGCCGCCATCGTCATCACCTGGGCTTCCGCCCTCGGAATCTCTGCGCTGAAAGAGCAGCAAAAGGATAAAGCGGCCCGCGTCGTTCTGACGGTCGGCATCCTTCTGATTCTTTCCGCCCTCATCTACTTCAAATATTTTGAATTCCTGCTCACAACGCTGAAAAACCTTTTCCATACACGGTGGCGGATCAAGTCGATCATCATGCCCATCGGCATCTCCTTCTATACCTTCCAGGCGATGAGCTATCTCTGGGATGTCCATCGCGGTTCCGTTCGGGTCATCCGGAATCCCTGCAAGCTCGGCGCCTATATCTCCATGTTCCCCCAGCTGATTGCCGGCCCCATTGTCCGCGCCTCGGACATCGCGGAGAACCTCGATGCTCCTCAGATGTCGCTGGAAGGCACCTGGCACGGAATGCTCCGTGTCATTCGCGGCCTCGGGAAAAAGGTGATCCTTGCCAACACGCTCGCCGCAGTAATTGAAAACAATGCGCTCCTCCCGACGGATGAGTGTTCCGTCGGCTTGCTCTGGCTCATCACGCTTTGTTATGCCTTCCAGATTTATTTCGATTTCTCCGGTTATTCCGATATGGCAATCGGCATGGGAGAAATCCTGGGATTCCGTTTCCCGGAAAACTTCCGTTTCCCCTATGCCGCCACGTCGGTCCGTGACTTCTGGCGCCGCTGGCATATCACGCTGTCTTCCTGGCTCCGTGATTATGTGTATATACCCCTGGGCGGAAACCGGAAGGGTGCCTTCCGGACTTATCTCAACCTCCTGCTGGTATTCCTGATCTGCGGCTTCTGGCATGGGGCAAGCTGGAACTTCGTCCTTTGGGGACTCTGGTACGGCCTGTGGCTGATCCTGGAACGAATCCCGCCGGTTCAGAAACTGCTCCAAAAGATCCCGAAACCGATTACCTGGTTCTTCACAATGGTCATCGTCCTGCTCGGCTGGGTGCTTTTCCGGAATCTGAAGCCTGATGAAACCATCATGTTCCTGCGCGGCATGTTCGGCGGCAACAGCTATATCACCTGTACCGCCATGTCCATTCTTTCCCCGAAGCTGATCATCGTCCTGGTCGCCTGCGTCTTCTTCGCCTCCCCCCTGGCAGAAAAACTGCTCGGCCTCGCGGAGCGGACGAAAAGCAACGGCGTCATCGTCGTCCGGTCCGTGCTGGCGCTGGCCGTGCTCGTTGTCAGCATTATCCTGCTGATGTCCGACACGTATAATCCGTTCATCTATTTCCGCTTTTGAGAGGAGGGGCAGATATGAAAACAGGCAAAATCATCATGGGCGTTTCTGTTGCCGTCTTTTTCCTGGTCATTCTTTTCCCTCTCTGGGGCTGGCTTTTCCCTCAGCCGAATTTCGATTCTCTTGACGAAAAGCGGTCGCTGACCGAGCTTGACCAGACTGGCCCCATCAAGAAACGGATTGAGAACGCCGAAGCATATCTGAATGACCATCTGGCGTTCCGTAACGCCGCCATCTTCGCGGTTCTGCGGGCCGATCTGCTGCTCGGTGAGTCTCCCAGCGAGCAGGTCCTCGCCGGCTCTGACGGCTGGCTGTTCTATGTGGAGGGAGAAGAGGATTTCCGCCGCGGAACCGGTCTGACCGAAGAGCAGATTAAAGAATTCTATGATGTACACCAGCAGCTGACGGATCACTTTGCTTCCCTCGGCATTGATTATCGGGTGATGATTGCTCCGGACAAACATTCCATCTATCCCCAGTATCTCCCCCTCACCCGCCGTCTCGGCAGCGGTCCCTGGGAGCTGAAGCAGCTGATGACCCCGCCCGGGCCGAATTACACGGTCCGGATGATCGATGTCAGCGATGCCCTGCTGAATGCCGCGGCCACCGGGGTGGATCAGTATTATAAAACGGATTCCCACTGGAACTGGGAGGGCGGCTGGACCGCCTATCAGGTGATCATGGATCAGCTGATGCCGGATCATCCGAATATGCGCAGGCTGACCGAAGATGATATTAATCGCAGCGATATCACGCCGAGCGGAGACCTTGCCGCTCTGATCGGCCAGCAGGGCATCATTGTGGATCATACGTCGATGCTGACGCCGAAGGTTTATAACTGTTCGCACACCAGTGACGGAAATGCGCTCATCGTGGAATCCTACCGCAATGATGAGTATAAGGATGGACCGAAGGTTCTGTTCATCGGTGACTCCTTCCGCACCGCGATGCTTCCTTTCCTTGCGGAGTCGGTTTCCGAGCTGGACGTGATTATGAATGATTCGCCTTCCCTTGCCGCCATTGAGGATCTGTCCCATTATGACATCATCATTTTTGAAGCTGTCGAACGAAACCGCTTCTGGCTCTGGGGCGGCATCAGCGGAATCACCGGCGGCGGTGAAGAAGAATACGATGAAGGCGAGTACGAAGGCGAATATGAGGGCGAATATGAGGGGGAATCATAATCCTGCCTGATATGGAATAAAGCAAACGCCGAAGAGTAAATTGCTCTTCGGCGTTTGCTTTATCCTTTTTGTTTATTCTTCCGTCTCAATGGAATCCTTTACCTTCACGGTAACGGTCCGGTCATAGCAGGCGAAGATCTGATCCACTTCATCCTTCGGCTGTCCCTTGGTAATCAGGCTGAACAGCGGCACAATTACCAAACCGGCAAGCATGCAGAACGCGCCTGCGTTGATCGGGGACTGCAGGAGACCGAGGTTCACATTCAGCACCTTCAGGTTCGCCAGCATATCAATGATCATAAAGACCGAGGAAAAGAGCATTGCAACCCAGCACCCGGCCTTTGTGGTGCGCTTCCAGTACAGGCCGTACAGGAACGGCGCCAGGAATGCGCCGGCCATCGCACCCCAGCTGACGCCCATCGCCTGGGCAATAAAAGCCACGCTCGAATTTGCCTGGATGATTGCCAGTGCAGCGGAGATCGCAATGAAAACCACAATCAAAACCCGCATAACCAGCAGCTGTTTCTTTTCATCCATGTCCTTGATCATGCGTCCCTTGAGCAGATCCAGTGTGACGGTGGAGGAAGATGTCAGCACCAGCGAGGACAGTGTGGACATTGACGCGGAGAGTACCAGGATAATCACAACGGCGATCAGGAAGGGTGAGAGTGACTGCAGCATCGTCGGAATCACATTGTCAAAACCGCCTTGCGGATTGCCGCCACCGACAGCACCGAGTTCCTCGGAGAAGAGCCGGCCGAATCCCCCCAGGAAATAGCATCCACCTGCAACGATCATCGCGAACACAGTGGAGATGATGGTTCCCTTGTGGATATCGCCCTCTTTCCGGAT
>Ga0310690_10012307_pt1 | contig 10515 bp, 8 predicted proteins | sample AusTroGonzalo_MG_2_FD_207661 | JGI IMG/M metagenome (GOLD analysis project Ga0310690, IMG submission 207661) | Bovine rumen microbial communities from tropical cattle in Woodstock, Queensland, Australia - Gonzalo_04 (v2) (version 2) | ecosystem: Host-associated > Mammals > Digestive system >...
TACTACCTTTGCATCCGCTTAACGCAGGGAGAGGTGCTCGAGTGGTTGAAGAGGCACGCCTGGAAAGCGTGTAGCCGGCAAAACTGGCTCGCAGGTTCGAATCCTGTTCTCTCCGCGAAGTAGAAGAACAGGCTCAAAACGCCATTAGGCGAATCCTGTTCTCTCCGCATTTTTTTTCCAAAATATTTGGTACTTTCATTTTTTATCGCTACCTTTGTAGCGTGTTATTTTTTGGTGGCTTTAATTGCCCCTAAAACTTGTAGAAATACTAATCAAATGACGATATGAAAAGACTATTTATGTTATGGCTTGCCTGCCTCGCGATACTGACAGTATCGGCAGGACCAGTCAGCCAACAGCAGGCACGTAAGTTGGCAGAGAGTTTCTTACAAAAGAAAGGTGTTCAGGTGCGTAGTGAGGCTGCTCGTGCCAGAGGTGGTAGGACCGCGACAGGCGAACAAACTCTCTATGTATTTAATACGGTAGGTGACCGTGGCTTTGTCATTGTCTCGGGTGACGACCGTGTGGAATCCATTCTAGGCTATACTACGCATGGCAGTTTTGACGAAGCAACTCTGCCAGAGAATTTCCGTGCGTGGTTAGAGCAGACTTCTGCTGAGATTGAGGCACTTGCTAAACAACCTCAACAGCCAGTGACCAGTGCGACAGAGGTGGCTCCTGCTCCTCGACAGGTAGCGATTCACCCAGCCGTTTCACCGTTGATTATCACAGAGTGGAATCAGGGCAATACGGACAATGTATATAATGCTCATCTTCCAAAGGTTGGCGGTAAGTTTCCATGTACAGGCTGTGTTGCTACAGCAGGTGCTCAGATTATGTACTACTATCGTTGGCCACAGGCTCCTACACAGGTGGTTCCGGGCTATACTCTTGAAAGGGCTCACGGTGCCGACACGTCGGGAGATCTGCCTTCTTTCACTTTCCAGTGGGATAAGATGAAAACAAAATATTCATATAGGGAAGAAACTGCTCCATTGACTGAAGCTGAAGAGGCTGTGGCTGACCTGATGCTCTATTGCGGTTACGCAGCCCAGATGAACTTTGGAACGGCCGCAGATCATGGTGGGTCTAGTGCCAGTACATCAACCTTGGCCGACGGTATGTGTAAGTATTTTGACTATAACCCTGACACCTGGAAGGTTGTCGATCGCTCAAATTATTCTATTGCTGATTGGGACGAACTGATTTATAATGAGTTGGCCTCTGGACGCCCGATTATTTATAGTGGTTCATTCGCAGGTGGACATGCATTTATCTGTGACGGTTATGATGGAGCAGGTTTGTACCACTTTAATTGGGGTTGGGGAGGTGGTTACGATGGCTTTTTCAAGTTACAAGCCACCAATCCTTATGGAAAAACAAATATAAGAAATATGGGCTATATTGCTGATCATTATTGTGTCATAGGCCTTCAGCCAAATTCATGGCCTGTCAATACTGTATCCATTGAAAATGATGAATGGGAGACTCCGGAAATCGAAGGTCTTGTGGCAACAGCCAGCAATATCAGAGTCCAAGATATGATTGTGGTCATGAGGCTTGGAAATGATAATGAAGATGCAGTTGCATTTGGTTATGGTATAGGGGAATTGAATGGAGACGGAAGCATTTCTGTGATAAGCACCGAAAATGAACGATATAAAGAATGGGGCGAATTATCAAAAGGTTGGTTTTACAGCGATGTTTCATTTGATTTCTCGGCATATGAATTGTCGGAAGGCTCTCATACCTTAGTACCCATCAGTCTTGTGAATGGAGAGACCGAGTGGAAGCGCTGTAGGCCTGCAGATGTTTATTTCGAGGTGACCGTCAGTGGAGGTGCAAAGACTGTTGTCGGCCATCCTGTCGAGAATCTTCAGATCAAGGGGTTTGACCTTGCCACAGGAGGAATTCCTGGTTATTATCAATCTGTTAATTTTACTGTGACTAATCATGGTGATAATATAGAAAAGACTCTTTATATATATCGTGGAACAGCAGATGATCTAGGAGATAGGGTCGCTTCCAAAACAATTAAGATTGCCTCGGGAAACACTAAAACATACAATGTTTCAATAGGTAAGTTGGAAGCAGGTACCTATACTATCTCTTTGGCAGGTGAACGTGGCGGTAATGTTTTGGCGAAAAAGGAAGTCACTATTACACAAGATCTCAGTGCCACATCATTTGATGTTACTGGTGTGAAGTTTGCGAATAGTGAGTTGGAGGTGGATGTAACTGTTGAAAACCATGCAGGTGACTATGCCTATCCTCTCTTTCTTTTTGCCAGCAAGACAAATTCCATGAATTTCGTCTATGCCGCAGGTTCAGCCATAGAACGGGGTAGCAGTGAGGTTGTCAAATTCTACTTTAAGCCGACAGAGACTGGTACTTGGAATTTATGGGTTGCAACAGATTATGAAGGTACCAACGTTATTGGTCAGACACAAATTGAGATTGAGGAGGCACCTACGGGTAAGGTTTCTTTGAAATCGAGCAATCAGAATGCAATCTTTGGCAAAGATAACGTGACATATTCGTTTACAGTGCAAAACATAGGAGATGTTGCCAATTATCATGATATAGAGACCTGGTTGTGGGTGTACGATGATTCTGGCAGTAGTACGACGAGTTCAGATACTCGTAAAATAACCCCTCTCGTTCTACAGCCTGGAGAAGAAAAGACTGTGACAGTCTCATATAGTGGATTGGAAGAAGGTGTCAAATATGGATTATCAACATATTGTTATGAGTCGTTTGATAGTTCTTCTATGATCCAATTCGACAGATATAAATTTACATTTGTGAAACCTTCTGGCGATGGGACACCTGGTGATGCTGATGGCAATGGTAAGGTGGATGCAAATGATGTCAAAGTCTTAATTAATTATATGAATGGTAGTGGCACTATCAATATGGATTCAGCAGATTTGGATGGTGACAATAAGATTACAATTGCAGACATTATCAAGTTGGTGAATTTGATCCTGTCAAAATAAGAAGACAGAAGACATAAAGAGGTAACAATGGGAACGGCCAATGTGCGTTTCCATTGTTATTTTTTATTAATGATTTGGTGATTTGCCTGAATTGCACTAACTTTGCAGTCGAAAAGAGTAGAATCATGCATAGAATATTGAGACAGATTTTCTTGACGCTGTGTCTGCTGATGCTGACACAGATTGTCATTGCGCAGCAGACAAAGGACTCCCCCAAGGCTGCCGCTCAGGATTCCGTAGCCCTTGTCATGTCAGACTCCCTCGCCCAGGACTCCATACTCACGACGACTGTCGATGATGAGGCTCTGTTGGGTGCCGGTGAGGATCCTGATGGTGACGGAGGGTTCCATAAGCAGTTGAAGACCAAGTTTATCGATGGTAATGCTGGCTTTATGTCGTTGGTGGCACTGGCATTGGTGTTGGGACTGGCTTTCTGTATTGAGCGCATCCTCTATCTGATGATGTCCGAGATCAAGGCCAAGAAACTGATGGCGGACATCCGTGGGAAGATGGAGCAGGATGACGTGGAGGGCGCAAAGGATATATGTAGAAAAACGCGTGGTCCTGTGGCCAGTGTCTGTTATCATGGTCTGCTACATATCAAACAGCCGATGGATGCCATCGAACGTGCCATCACCAACTACGGTGGTCTTCAGGCCGCCAATTTAGAGAAGGGTTGCTCGTGGATCAAACTCTTCATCGCGATGGCTCCCTCATTGGGATTCCTCGGTACTGTGATAGGTATGGTGATGGCCTTCGACAACATACAGATCGAGGGCGACATCAGTCCGAAGATTGTGGCTTCTGGTATGAAGGTGGCGTTGATCACCACCATCTTCGGTATCGTGGTGGCCCTGATCCTGCAACTGTTCTATAGTTATATCCTCTCGAAAATCGAGAAACTGACGGGCGATATGGAAGAGTCTGCCATTGAACTGCTCGACATCATTGAAGTCTGGAAGAACTCAACTCGTAAATCATAAGCGTCATGTCTCTGCTTTCACCTTTCGTGGCTGACATCATGCTCTGGCTGATGTATATTGCGGTGGTCGCGGCTATCGTGGTGACACTATGCTCGGTGGCTAAGACACTCAGGATGCGGACGAAGGATGACGAGATTATCAACGGCGTGCCTCAGACGCGCATCGCCTGGACAACGGCAGGCTGTTTTCTGGTGTGCCTCGCAGTGACTTATCTGTTGGGTTCGTCAGAACCTCTCATGACCAATGGAACGCTCTTCGCCAGCAAGTTCTGGCTGAAGGCTGTGGATATGTTTATCTATACCTCAATTATACTGATCATAGGATGTTTGGTAGGCGTCATCGTGAGTCGGTTCCGGAGTTGAATACCTCATCGACAGCAGATATATCGTTCATGCTGTTGATCTTCTTTCTCGTGACATCGTCGATGGACACGGACAAGGGTATCATGCGCCAGATTCCACCATTGCCTGACGAAAAGCAGCAGCCGATGGACATCCAGAAAGATCATGTGATGACGGTGAGGCTCGACGCGCAGGATCAACTGTCGTTGGATGGTACACTGTTGACACCGCAACAACTGACAGAACAGTTGATGCAGCGCATAGAACAGGACCGTACGGAACATGTCGTCAGTATCGAGACAAACCGTGCCACCACTTATGAGGCTTATTTCAAGGCACAGAATGCGGTGGTGCGGGCATACGCTTTGTTACGTAACCAGCGTGCCCGACAACTCTGCGGAAAGCCATACGGCAAATGTTCTGTTGATGAGCGTGAGGATATCGACCACTATTACCCGCAGCGCATCAGTGAGGCATTGCCCAAAGAGGAAGGAGGCCGACCATGAGGGCAATGAAGAGCAAGTTTATGCGGACATCGCGCTCGATGCCGGGACTCAACCTCGCCTCGATGCCCGATCTCATCTTCACCGTGTTGTTCTTCTTCATGCTTGTCACCCACATGCGTGATGATAATCTGAAGGTGAAGTATGAAGTACCAGCGGGAACGGAGGTGCGCAAGTTGGAGCAGAAGGCTGCCGTCGTGAACATCTATATCGGAGAGGGTGGCATACAGGTTGATAATCAGTTGGTGACCTTAAAAGGTATCCTGCCTTATGTGAATCAGGTGCGCAAGAACCTCTCAGCAGAGAATCAGGAGAAATTGTTGGTCAGTATCAAGGCCGACAAGAAGACACCGATGGGTCTGATTGCCGATGTGAAAAAGGAGTTGCAGAAGTCTTTTGCCCTTAAGATCAACTATAGTGGGACGGAAACTGCAGAATAGTAATGTAATTAATAAAAAGATAGAGTAAGATGGGTAAATTGGATAAACTGGACAGACAGATTCTGCGGCTGATAGCCGCTGATGCGCGCGTTGCCTTCTTAGAGGTGGCCCGTGAGTGTAATGTAAGTGGTGCTGCTATTCACCAGCGTATTCAGAAACTGACAAGCATGGGTGTGCTCAAAGGATCGCAGTTTATCATTGATCCTGAAAAGATAGGCTATGAGACCTGTGCCTATATCGGATTGAACCTGAAGGATCCGGGGAAGTTCGATGAGGTGGTGTCGAAACTGAAGAAGATGCCCGAGGTGGTGGAATGTCACTATACGACGGGTAATTTCGACATGTTCATCAAGATTTATGCCATCAACAATCACCATCTGCTGAATATCATCCACGACAAACTCCAACCATTGGGACTGGCGCGGAGCGAGACGCTCATCTCGTTCCATACAGCCATAGACCGGCAACTGCCTGTTGCCGATCTACCGTTAGTAAACGAAGAGGAGTAAGAACTGCCTGTTCTTCTTATTTACGTATTTTTGATTATTGCTTCAGCAGATTCAGTTTCTGCTTCGGAGCAAGTGCGTTAGTGGTCTTCTCAGTGTATTCTGCGATTTTGAGCGGAGCCGTGCAACGGATGTCACGGCTGGAGGCACCGATGCAGAAAGTGTAAGTACCAGCCTCGGTGAGCCACTGACTGTCAGCCTCGTCGAAGGATGCCAGGTCGCGAACGGGGATGGTCATTGTGAGTGTCTGCATCTCACCAGGCTGCAACTCACGTGTCTTGGCAAAGGCTTTCAGTTCCTGAGCAGGTTTCTCGAGTTTGCCCTTCGGAGCCTGAACATAGACCTGAGCCACTTCCTTACCGCTGACAGAACCCGTGTTCTTGACGGTGATGCCGACTTCCACACTGTTACCCTTTGCCTTAACTACTGGCTTCGAGAACTCAAAGGTCGTATAACTGAGACCATAACCGAAGGGATAGGCCACTTCGCGATTGAAGGTGTCGAAGTAGCGATAGCCCACATAGATGTCCTCCTCATGGTTGGTATAGGCGTGGCCTGGGATGGGCTGTCCGTTGCCCAGCATCTGCATGAGACTGTAGTCATCGAGTGCGCCGGGGAAGTTCTTCGTAGAGGCATGATCAGTGGCAGCGATGGGCCATGTCATGGTGAGTTTACCAGAAGGATTTACCTTGCCCGTCAGGAGGTCGGCGATGGAGTTGCCACCTTCCATACCAGGTTGCCAAGCGCAGAGGATGGCATCGGGATAACCGCTCCAGGAGGCCGTCTCAATGACGGAGCCAGAGTTGATGATGACAACCACTGGTTTGCCTGCTGCGTGGAAAGCATTGCAGACATCCGTGATGAGGGCACGCTCCTCTGGGATGAGGTTGAACTCAGTATCAATGTCGCGGTCGATACCCTCACCAGCCTGACGACCGATGGTAATGATGGCGGCATCAGCAGCCTGCACCTCCTTGTTGATGGCGATGGGTGAGAGACCGATCTCCGGATATTTCTGCTGACCCATCATCTCTGTCTGGAACCACTTGGCGGGGTGTCGTTCGGCTTGGAATTTTACGCGGGCGTATGCGATATATTTACGATATATATCGGTGAGGGTGGGGGATGAGTTGATGCCTGCGTTCTTCAGACCTTCCAACATATCGACAACGTATGGCGGGTGTACACAACCAGAGCCTGTGCCGCCAGAAAGGAAGTCGTAGGAGTTCTCGCCAAAGAGGGCGACAGTCTTGATGGAGCCGTTCTTCCAGGGCAAGGCACCATTGTTCTTCAGCAGGACGATACCCTCCGCAGCACTCTGACGGGTGATGGCTGCATGGGCCTTGAAATCGGGATCGTTGGTGGCAGGATACTTGCGGAAACTCGGAGTCTTGACGATATACTCCAGCATACGACGCACGTTGCGATCCACATCGGCAATAGCGAGTTTACCACTCTTCACACCCTCAATGATCTCCTGCACCTGAGCGGGCTGTCCAGGTTCCATGAGGTCATTGCCAGCCTGCACCTCACTGACGGTGGTAAGTCCCTGACGGATACCGATCCAGTCGGTCATCACGATGCCCTTGTAGCCCCAGTCATCGCGGAGGATGCTGGTGAGCAGGTCGCGGTTGCCCATAGAGTGGACACCGTTGACGAGATTATAGGAAGCCATGATGGTCCAGGGATTACTCTCGCGGACGGCAATCTCAAAGCCACGGAGGTAGATCTCGCGGGCTGCCCGCTGTGAGAGACGTTCATCGACACTTGTGCGGTCTGTCTCCTGCGAGTTCACGGCGAAATGCTTGGCACTGACGCCAACATCTTCTTTCTGCACACCATTGATATAGGCAGCAGCAATCTTACCCGTCAGGAAGGGGTCTTCTGAATAATATTCGAAGTTTCGTCCACAGAGGGGATTACGGTGCAGGTTCATGCCCGGACCGAGGATGACATCGCAACGATACTCCTTGGTCTCGTTGCCGATGGCCTGTCCTACTTTGCCGACGAGTTCCGTGTTCCAGGTGGAAGCCAGACAGGAGCCGATGGGGAAGGCGGTTGCATAGAAAGTCTTGTCAGTTCCCCTACGGGTGGGATTGATGCGGACACCAGCAGGTCCGTCGGTGAGAACTGTCGCAGGGATACCTAATCGTGGGATGGCAGGGGTTGTACCTGCGGCTCCTGCCACGAGGGTGGCTTCGCCGCCCACGACGGCATTAGCACTGAAGAAGTTGTTGGCAGCGCCAACGAGCAGTTGGGCTTTCTCTTCGAGAGTCATGGCCTGAAGCACCTCGTCGATGTTCGTGGCCGAAAGTTTGGGTTGCGCATTCATTGTCATTGCGAATGTGGTTGCTAAAAAGCAAGTTGTTAGTAATCTTTTCATATATTTGGGTTTTTGGGGTTTCTAGGAAAGCCTAGGAGAACCTAGGATAGCCTAGGACTGCCTAGGATTGCCTAGGGGAAAATCTTAAATTCATAGCCCTGATCCTTGAGCCATTGGATGCTCTCCGGGAGGGCAGTGCGGAGTTTGTCTATGCTCTTCAGGGAGTCGTGAAAGGTGATGATGGAACCATTGCGGGCGTACTTCTTTACATTGTTCACCACATCCTCGGCGGTGAGCCATTTGGAGTAGTCGCGGGTGACGAGATCCCACATCACGATTTTGTATTTCCTGCTGAGCCAAGCATATTGTGGCAGGCGCATCCAGCCGTGAGGTGGACGGACGTAGTGGCTATGGATATAGGTGTTGGCCTTCTCGACATTGTAACTGTACTCCTTGATGGAATGGCGAATGCCACCGATATGGTTGTGGGTGTGGTTACCCACCTGATGACCTTCTGCCTTGATGCGCTCAAAGAGTTCCGGATACTTGCGTACGTTGTCGCCCACCATGAAGAAAGTCGCCTTCACCCCAAAATCCCTGAGGACATCAAGGATGAAAGGTGTCGCCTCCGGAATGGGGCCGTCGTCGAAGGTCAGATAGACGGCCTTCTCGTGACGGTCCATTCTCCAATAGGCTTTCGGATAGAGCCAACGGAGGTAGATGGCGGGTTGTTCTATTATCATTCTGCGAAAGTACCTCCTTTAGCGTAATACAGTTCGGAGATTCCTTGCAACTGCTTCTCCATCTTTTCACTCTTCTTCGGATCAATCTTATCCTGAAGGTTGAGCATCTGGTTCATGATATACAGATTGATCATGCAGTCGCGCTGGGCGTTGGCGAAGCGTGTGGCATCGAGTGAGCAGTACCATTGCATATACTGGTATGACTTCTTCCACAACTCATCCAACAGTTCCTGAGCCTTCTTGTTCTGTCCTGTTTCCTGATAGCCACGGGCCAGATCGAGCGATCCGCTCTGATAGTCGTGTGGCACGTTATAGGCAGGAATCTCTTTTTCTGCCCTGTCGAGAACATTCTTGGCCCTCTGGATATCGCCTTCCTCAATGAGATTATTCACCAGCATCGACATCAGGCGACGGTGGGTGTAACACATCCGCAAGACGGTCTCGTCGAGGTATATACCGGGCTTGTCGATGCCGCCGAACTTATATTTGTTCATGATGTTGTCGTACGTCTTTTCCGTGTCAAACTGCTTGGTGCCATCCATGGGAACCAAGTCGCCGCGCTCGTTGGTATAGTGAGTCTGGAATGGTGTGATACGGTTGGCAAGGCCTTCCTGTACAAAATTTTCACCCAGATTCATGTAGTTCTCCGAGCCCACGGTGGTGGCCACGTAGATGGGTCTTGTCCAGTTGCATTGGGCAATCATCTCAAGCATCATCAAGTCGCCCTTGTAGAGCGCATTCTTGCCCTTCAACGAGATTACCATCTTGTCGGGGATGGAGTCGGCAGCCATCATCATACCACTCTTGCGGACGGCCTCCTTGTCGATGGTGACATAGACGGTGTCGGTGGGGATGACGTGCAGTTCGGCATTCTTCGTGCGTACCCAGTTCTTCAGGATGTTCTTCAGTTCGAAGGGCTCCTCACCGAACTGTGCAGCTGCCTCTACAGGAGAATCCTTATAAAGTTGGAGCACCTGTGATTTCAGCGACGGGTCAACCTGTACGTACTCGTTGGTGCCTGCACAATACTCCAAACGGCTCCATGTGATAGGCACAGAGGGTGAGTCATAGGCCGGACGGCGCATCTGGTCGATGTACCAGTCAGTCTGCAGATACGAGAGATTGCAGACACGTGCATCGGTGCGCACACTCTCCGTATCCTGATTGTACCAGAGCGGGAAGGTGTCGTTGTCGCCATTGGTGAAGATGATTGGATTTCCTTGATCCTGCAGTGTCATCAGGTAGTTCTGTCCGAAGTCGCGACAGCAATAGCGATCAGAGCGGTCGTGGTCATCCCAGGTCTGTGAGGCCATTTGGATAGGCACTACTAGTGCAACTAGTGCGACTATTCCGGCTAGAACCAGATTCTCCTTCTTCATCTTGCGATTGAGCCAGTCGATGATGGCAGCCACACCCATACCGCACCAGATGGCGAAGGCATAGAACGAACCAGCGTAGGCATAGTCGCGCTCACGGGGCTGCACAGGTGTCTGGTTCAGATAGAAGACAATGGCGAGGCCTGTCATGAAGAACAGGAAGAACACCACCCAGAACTGGCGGATACCGATGGGGTCGTCGATGGTCTTCTCAGAACCGTTGACTGCCACCTTACGTTTGCGGGTGTACCATGCTTGCCATAAGAGACCAAGCACGCCCAAGATGAGCGGCATGCAGTAG
>Ga0310690_10012312_pt1 | contig 10514 bp, 8 predicted proteins | sample AusTroGonzalo_MG_2_FD_207661 | JGI IMG/M metagenome (GOLD analysis project Ga0310690, IMG submission 207661) | Bovine rumen microbial communities from tropical cattle in Woodstock, Queensland, Australia - Gonzalo_04 (v2) (version 2) | ecosystem: Host-associated > Mammals > Digestive system >...
ACCGAATTTGAGTATATCAAAGAGTCCGGTCTCGCCGATAACGCCGTATGGAACAGATCGGATAACGATGCGTACTACGATGTTGACACACATTCTATCATCGTATCTCCGATTATCGGCAAAGGCTTTCTGGAGGACGCGTCGTTGATGAGATCCTTCCTGAGCAAGCGCATAGAGTGGCTGGACGAGCAATTCGCGTCCGAGACCACACTGATGGACAGCACGTTCACTCTGCTGAGCGCTTCTCCGTATGTCAAAGCCGGCAGTATTCTCCCGATCACGGTCAACAACGCGTCTGAGGACAACGCGGAGCACGCTCCCGCTGACGCCTCCGTTGCTACCGGCAGCGGCGCCGTTGTCACCGTCAATGTGAATGATCTTCTGACCGATTCGGTCAACGTCTATATCAACGGTCTGCTTCTCGGCAATTATCCCGTCAACAGACGAAAGATCAGTTTTATGATAGACAGCGACAAGCTTTGTGAAGAAGAGAACAAGAAGAACGTGATCTCTGTCATCGGTAAGACCGCGAGCGGCGGAACTACATTCAGGAATTACGCGACGCTGATCCATGAGCAGGACGGCGGCAAAAACATACTCGGCGACGCTGACTGCGACACCGAGGTGACGATCCTCGACGCGACCGCTGTTCAGTACAACATCGCCGACTTGGATACGGACGTTTTTGTCAATTGCTCTGCCGACGCCGACCGCGACGGCTATATCACATCCATCGATGCCGCACAAATCCAGCGCCATGTTTCCGGCATCCCCACCTCAGCCGAAGGCATCGGAGAATTGATATAAGCGACACGACTCCACGGTAATATTGATTGCAAAATCAAGACTAAGTCTTATAAAGCCCTTGAACGCTCTGTTCAAGGGTTTCTTTTTTTCGTTTATTCTTGACGTTATTGATTTATAGAATGTTTTGTTGCAGGAAATGAAGTAAAACGTAATCTTCATGAGCTGTACAGATTCTATAATCAACGCCAAAAGAAAAGACCCCGTCAAACCGACGGGGTCATATTCGTTATTTCACCTTTGTGTAAGTCTTATTGAGGAACTTCTCCGCATCGACGATGAAGCGCGTGTGCTTCGCCTTGCCGATCAGCTCCCTGCTGTCGTAGACCTCCGCCTCGAAGTCGAGCCTCCTGCCGTCTACCGCGACCAGCCTGCTCTTGCACAGGATGCTCACGCCCAAGGGGGATGCGGCGATGTGCGCGGCGTTGACGTTGGTGCCGACGGTGGTCATCCCCTCGTCGAGCATATCCTCGACGCTCTCGGCGCAGCAGCCTTCTATAAGCGCGATCATCGCCGGAGTCGCGAGGACTCTCAGCGTACCGCTGCCCATAGCGAGCGCGGTGTTCTCGATAGTGACGGCGACGGATTTTTCACCGGTTATACCGACTGTTAATTCGGACATTTTATCATCCTTTCGGTCAGATAATTGCAAGACACATATGATCCCGCCGTTGCTGAGAGGTCAGTTAAAACGTTAGTTTGCAATAGGCGGAACGGGATGCAACATCATGTTGCTTACTCGTATTCCACAACATTAACCCAGCGCTCGAGGAAATCCTGCTCGCTCTCTTTGCCCTTGACGCTCTGTGTGCAGGCGACGATGGGCATCCAACGCTGGACGTACTGCTTCGCGGTGTCGGTCTCTTTGCAGAAGAGGTTGAGATATTTTTCCGCGACCTCGTCCATGCCCTTGAGGCAGAACAGCATATAGGTGCGCGCGGCGTCTGCGGCGGCGTTGCCCTGCGTTACGTGCGACCAGTCGAGGATATAATAGTCGCCGTCGGGAGTGATGATGATGTTCGACGGGGTGAAGTCGCCGTGGCATATCTTCTTGTGATCCTTCATCGAATCCAGACGGGTGTGCAGCTCATAGCGTGTGGTCGCGTCAAAGCGGCTCGCAGAGATCTTGCGGTTGAATTTATCCTTGATCTTGTTGAGCAGGGGAGCCTCCTTGGAGAAGATCTCCTTCTGGATATTGACGAACAGATCGAGGTACTCGTCGGTCTTGTCGGGGTTCTCTTCCATCAGCTGAGCGAGGGTCTTGCCGGGGATGAACTCGGTGCGGATAGCCCACTTGCCGTCGATGATGCTGACCTCAAGCAGCTTCGGAACGTTCAGACCGGTCTCCTCGATGCGCGCCTGATTCAGCGCCTCGTTGAGGATGTCGGCTTTGCTGAAATCGCTGTCGAATACCTTGAGGACGGTGTCGCCGTCCTTGTATATCACTTTGTGGCTTCTCTGAGCCAGGATATCATAGTTGCTCATATCGCGCCTCCTTATACGTCTTCATGCACGCCGTAGTAGGCGTTGAGGTACATCTGCTTGATCTCGCTTATCAGCGGATAGCGCGGATTAGCGCCCGTGCACTGATCGTCGAACGCCTGCTCGCTCATCTCGTCGAGCGTTTCGAGGAACTTTTCCTCATCCGGAACATAGTCGCGGATGGTGGAGAGGATACCGATCTCTTCCTTTAGGGCGGTGATCCGGTCGAGCAGACCTTTCAGCTTCTCGTTATCGTCAGCTCCGCCGATGCCCAGAGCCTCGGCTACCTCGGCATATCTTCTCAGTGTATGCGGATGGTCGTACTGAGAGAAGGTGCCCATCTTTGTCGGGGCTTCCTTAGCGTTGAACATCAGCACCTCGTTCATCATCAGGGCGTTTGCTACGCCGTGGGGGATGTGGTGGTATGCGCCGAGCTTGTGAGCCATGCTGTGCATCACGCCGAGGAAGGCGTTGGCGAACGCCATGCCTGCCATAGTAGCGGCGTTGGCGGTCTTCTCACGAGCCTCCTTGTCCGGCTCGCCGGTGACTGCGCTCTCATATGCCTTGGGCAGATACTCGAACAGCACCTTCAGAGCCTGTATAGCCAGACCGTCGGTGTAGTCGGTAGCCATGATGGATGCGTACGCCTCCAGAGCGTGGGATACCGCGTCGATGCCGGACGCGGAGGTCAGACCCTTGGGAGCGTTCATCATCATGTCCGCGTCCACGATAGCCATGTCGGGCAGCAGCTCGTAATCTGCGAGCGGATACTTGATGCCGCTCTCTTCATCGGTGATGACCGCGAACGGCGTCACCTCTGAGCCTGTGCCTGCGGATGTCGGGATAGCGATGAAGTACGCCCTGTCGCCCATGTGGGGGAAGGTGTACACGCGCTTGCGGATGTCCATGAAGCGCATAGCCATGTCCTCAAAGTTGACCTCGGGATGCTCGTACAGCACCCACATGATCTTCGCGGCGTCCATAGGAGAGCCGCCGCCTACGGCGATGATGACGTCGGGCTTGAAGCTCTTCATCATCTCTGCGCCCATCTTGGCGCAGCCGAGGGTCGGGTCGGGAGCGACCTCGCTGAAGGTCGTGTGCATTATGCCCATCTCATCGAGCTTCTTCTCGATCGGCGCTGTGTAGCCGTTAGCATACAAGAAGCTGTCTGTTACGATGAAGGCTTTCTTTTTATTGAGTTCCTGTCCGAGCTCGCTTAAAGCGGTGCTCAGGCAGCCTTGTTTCATATATACCTTTTCGGGAGCTCTGAACCAAAGCATATTGTTCCTCCTCTTTGCAACGGTCTTGATGTTCAGCAGATGCTTCACTCCGACGTTCTCGTAGATCGAGTTGCCGCCCCATGAGCCGCAGCCCAAGGTCAGCGACGGAGCCAGACGGAAGTTGTAGATGTCGCCGATACCGCCGTGTGACGACGGTGTGTTGACCACGATGCGGCAGGTCTTCATGCGCTCACAGAATTCAGCCAGAACATCTTTTCTTGTCAGCTCGTTGATATAGATGGAGGAGGTGTGGCCGTAGCCGCCGTCGGCGATGAGCTGTTCGGCGTTCGCGAAGGCTTCCTCGATTGTGTTGTACTTGTACATCGCGAGTACGGGGGAGAGCTTCTCGTGAGCGAACTCCTCGCTGATGTCCACGCTCTCGACCTCGCCGATGAGCACCTTGCTGTTCTCGGGGATATCCACGCCGCTGAGCTTCGCGATATTATACGCGCTCTGACCGACGATCTTCGCGTTCAGCGAGCCGTTGATGATGATGGTCTTGCGGACCTTGTCCAGCTCGTCGGGCTTGAGGAAGTAGCAGCCGCGGTAAATGAACTCTCTCTTTACCTTGTCATATATAGACGCCGGTACGTGCACGCTCTGCTCGGAGGCGCAGATCATACCGTTGTCGAAGGTCTTGCTGTGGATGATTGAGTTGACAGCGAGGATGACGTCCGCGCTCTCGTCGATGATAGCAGGGGTGTTGCCCGCGCCGACGCCGAGAGCCGGCTTGCCGGAGGAGTACGCCGCCTTGACCATGCCGGGACCGCCGGTTGCGAGGATGATGTCCGCCTCTTTCATCAGGGTGTTGGTCATATCGAGAGAGGGAACGTCTATCCAAGCGATGATGTCCTCGGGCGCTCCTGCCTTGACCGCGGCTTCGAGAACGATGTTCGCTGCCTCGATGGTGCTCTTCTTAGCCCTCGGGTGAGGGGAGATGATGATGCCGTTTCTGGTCTTGAGCGACAGCAGGCACTTGAAGATCGCGGTGGACGTCGGGTTGGTGGTCGGGATGACCGCCGCCACTACGCCGATGGGCTCGGCTACGCGCAGGATGCCCGCCGACTCGTCCTCTTCGACAACGCCGCAGGTGACTGTGTCCTTATAGGCGTTGTAGATATACTCTGAGGCGTAGTTGTTCTTGATGACCTTGTCCTCGACCACGCCCATGCCTGTCTCTTCGACGGCTAGCTTCGCGAGGGGAAGGCGAGCTTTGTTGGCTGCCAGAGCCGCCGCCTTGAAGATGGCGTCGACCTGCTCCTGCGTGTATTCGGCGAAGGCAGACTGAGCTTTCCTGACGTCGTTTATCTTCCGTTCCAGCACTTCAACGCTGTCGACCGGATATTTTACATTATCCATACGGATTCCTCCTTTGTTAAGGATATTTTTCATAACATCATAAGTATATCATATGCAATAGCCGCTTTCAATTTGCATTTGCTACAAAGAATCAGCGATTTTTTGGTAGAATTAAAGCAATATTGTTATTTTTTTAACAATCCTATGATGTTGCTTTTCTTAATCTGTTCTGCTATAATCGTAATCGGTGATTTTATGCAAAAACGTATCGAATGGCTGGATATGGCAAAAGGATGGGGGATACTGCTGATCATCTTCGGTCACATGGGTACTTTTATCTGTCCGGTGACCTATTATCCTCATATCGTGATCTACTCGTTCCATATCCCGCTTTTCTTTTTTTTGAGCGGTTATCTGTTCTCTGTAGGGAAGGGTTTCGGCGATTTTTTAAAGAAAAAGCTGCGGACAATCGTTCTGCCGTACTTTTTCTTCGCCGCTGTTCTTTTGCTTTACAATATGTATGAAGCTAAACGGCTGGGCAAATTCACCGTGCCGTGGTTATTGGAGAACTGCCGAAAGATTCTTATACAGGATCGCTACTGGACGATTTGGTTCCTCGCGGCTGTTTTTTCGATGAATCTTCTGATGTATCTGATAGTCAGGCTAACACGCGGCAAAGAACTGTTCGTTGCTCTTGCGGCGGTCGTCTGCGCGGCAGGCGGTTTGCTTTACTATCATCTCGGCGGTACCGCTCTGCCTTGGGATATAGATATAGCGTTCGCCAGTATGCCGTTTTTCGCCGGCGGATGGCTCATGTGCCGGCACAGCGATAAGATAGACTCGCTGTTGTCGTCCAAGCTCAGGATTATTATTCTATTTATACCCTGTATCGCCATAACGATAGTCTTAGGCAGACTAAACTTCAAGCTGTCGCACAAGGCTGTCGACATCTGCGCGTGTAATTACGGCAACATACCGGTATTCTTCATCGCTGCATTTGCCGGTATCTTAGCGACGGTATTGTTCTCCAGACTGTTCACGCTGCGTTTTATCAGTTATGTAGGCAGGAACTCTGTTATTTATTTTGCTCTTCATCAGATCATCGTACTGCCGCAGACGACCGTGATCCTGACCAATCTCGGCTATACCATACAGGGCGGCGATCCCGCTCCCAAGATGCTGCTGTATTGGCTGATACAATTTGTCTTGACGCTGCTGATACTGACCGCTGTCTCGGTTGTGTTCAACAACACTCCGCTCAAGTATCTGATAGGCAGGAAGCGGCCTGCGAAAGAGCAGCCGAAAGCCACTCAGCAGGATACGTCACCGGAGCGATAGATCATTTTTTGTGTGAAACAGCGGACGGTCGGCGACCGCTTTGCGGAGAGGTTCATCTGCTCCGCGTAATGTAATGGATCGAATATGCTGTGATAGGGGCTGTCGTTTATGACGGCCCCTACGTTATTCTCTGTTATAGAATGAGGTAGGGTACGGCGGTTCCCGACGTACCGGACGTTGGTTTATATCAATATAAAAGGCGGAGCACAGATTTCGCCGCCGTAGGGACGGGCGTTGATTTTAGATGAAGCTCCAGATAGAAGATAAAAAGACGCTGCGCGTCCGGACGGGCGATGACCGTCCCTACGGGTAGATTCATCTGCTTCGTATATAAAATGAATCGGACATAATGCGCTCACGGGAGCAGCAAGCCGCTCCCCTACAAATCTCACATCGCAGTCAGCGAGTAGGGGAGGGGCTTGCTCCTCCCGAAACATCATTCTTTTATGTGTGCGCGGTCTGAGCTTTATCCCAACGCTGTGATCTATGAAGCATAAGACAACATCAAACAAAACAGTATGGTGTAGTAAAAAAATGTTGACAAATGTGTAATGGTTATGGTAATATAACTAATTGTGGAAGACTGCGTCCAACGGGCGCGAAACCACCGTCAAAGCGTGTAAAAACCTCAGTAATAATGCGAGTTTTTCGTGCGTTTTGACCATCACCGCTTTAGTGTGATAAACACTTGTCAACCGACAGGGGTTTTTCATAAATGTAAATCTACGGATTTACGGTTCAATTCTTTATTATTCTTTGAAAGGAGGAAAAACATGCCAACCTTTAATCAGTTAGTCCGCAAGGGCAGACAGGTCTCCGAGAAGAAGGCGAAGGCTCCCGCACTTTTGAAGGGCTGGAACTCTCAGAAGAATCGCGCTATCGATCAGACTTCTCCTCAGAAGCGCGGCGTTTGCACCGCCGTTAAGACCGCGACCCCCAAGAAGCCGAACTCCGCACTGCGTAAGATCGCAAGAGTACGTCTTTCGAACGGTATCGAGGTCAGTTCCTATATCCCGGGCGTCGGCCACAACCTGCAGGAGCACTCCGTTGTTCTTATCCGCGGCGGCCGTGTTAAGGACTTACCCGGTGTGCGTTACCACATCATCCGCGGTACGCTCGATACACAGGGTGTAACAGGCCGTATGCAGGCCAGATCAAAGTACGGCGCAAAGCGTCCGAAGAAAAAGTAAGGAATTGACAATCTCCGTTAATATTAATTGATATTAACATTTCTGTATTGCAGCAGAGATTACGATAGATATGCATCTGTCCTCTGCGGCACTACGGGAGTTTGTCACTTTCGAGTACCAATGATTTCTCAATTATTGTGAAGGAGGGAAGTAAAGATGCCCAGAAGAGGTCAGATCGCAAAACGTGATGTTTTGCCGGATCCGGTTTATAACTCCAAGCTCGTTACTCGCCTTATCAACAATATCATGCTCGACGGCAAGAAGGGCGTAGCCCAGAAGATCGTCTACGGCGCATTCGATATCATCGCTGATAAGACAGGTAAGGATGCTCTCGAGGTCTTCGAGAACGCTATGGAAAACGTTATGCCTGAGCTGGAGGTCAAGGCCCGTCGTGTCGGCGGCGCTACCTACCAGGTACCGATCAAGGTCAGAGACGCAAGAAAGCAGACTCTCGGCCTTCGTTGGCTCACCAACTATTCCAGAGCTCGTTCCGAGAGAACCATGAAGGAGAGACTCGCCGGTGAGATCCTCGACGCAGTCAACGGCGCCGGCGGCGCGTTCAAGAAGCGCGAGGATACCCATAAGATGGCAGAAGCCAACAAGGCTTTCGCTCACTACAGCTGGTAATGCTGTAGGGACGACCATCGGTCGTCTGCGGACGGGCAATGCCCGTCCCTACGGAAACGGCTTGCAATTGGCAAGCTAAGGTATATGAAGTTTAGATGAAGAGTGATATTGATATCATTCGCAGACATTGAAGGAGGATATTATGCCCAGGCAGGTATCACTTGAAATGACAAGAAATATCGGCATCATGGCTCATATCGATGCCGGTAAGACTACTACAACAGAGCGTATCCTTTATTATACAGGTATCAACCACAAGATCGGCGAGACCCACGACGGCGCTTCGACGATGGACTGGATGGATCAGGAGAAGGAGAGAGGTATCACCATCACCTCCGCCGCTACCACCTGTTTCTGGAAGGATAACCGCATCAATATCATCGACACCCCCGGACACGTCGACTTCACAGTCGAGGTCGAGCGTTCTCTGCGCGTTCTGGACGGTTCTGTTACCGTTCTGTGCGCTAAGGGCGGCGTCGAGCCCCAGTCCGAGACCGTTTGGCGTCAGGCGGATAACTACAAAGTTCCCCGCATGGTATACGTCAACAAGATGGACATCACGGGCGCGGATTTCTATCATGTTCTGCAGATGATGAAGGACAGGCTCAAGTGTAACGCCGTCCCGATCCAGCTGCCTATCGGCTTTGAGGATACCTTCACCGGTATCATCGACCTCGTAGAGATGACCGCCGAGACCTACACAGGCCCCAACGGCGAGAACCGCGAGATCATCCCCATCCCCGATGACATGAAGGAAAAGGCTCAGGAGTATCACGACGCTCTCATCGAGTCCGTCGCCGAGACATCCGACGAGCTTATGGAAAAGTTCTTTGCAGGCGAGGAGCTCTCTATCGACGAGATCAAGGCTGCTATCCGCAAGGCTACCATCGCTAACGAGATGGTTCCCGTTTGCTGCGGTACTTCCTACCGCAACAAGGGCGTTCAGAAGCTGCTCGACGCTATCGTCGACTATATGCCGGCTCCCACCGATATCCCCGCTATCAAGGGCGAGGATGTAGAGACAGGCGAAGAGTGCGAGCGTCACGCCAGCGATGACGAGCCGTTCTCAGCTCTCGCTTTCAAGATCGCTACCGACCCCTATGTCGGTAAGCTGTGCTTCTTCCGCGTTTACTCCGGTAAGGTCGAGAAGGGCACCGCGGTATTCAACTCCACCAAGGGCAAGAACGAGCGTATCGGCCGTATCCTGCAGATGCACGCTAATGACCGTAAGGACATCGACGTCTGCTACTCCGGCGATATCGCCGCTGCAGTTGGTTTGAAGAATACAACAACCGGCGACACCCTTTGCGATGAGGATCATCCCGTAATCCTCGAGAGCATGGAGTTCCCGGAGCCCGTTATCAAGGTCGCTATCGAGCCCAAGACCAAGGCAGGTCAGGAGAAGATGGGTATCGCCCTCGCGAAGCTCGCCGAGGAAGACCCCACCTTCAAGGCGTACACCGATGAAGAGACCGGTCAGACCATCATCGCCGGTATGGGCGAGCTCCATCTGGAGATCATCGTCGACAGACTGCTGCGTGAGTTCAAGGTCGAGGCGAACATCGGTAAGCCCCAGGTCGCGTATAAAGAGACCATCCGCCGTGAAGCGGACGTCGATCAGAAGTACGCCCGTCAGTCAGGCGGTAAGGGTCAGTACGGTCACGTCAAGATGAAGATATTCCCGAATCCCGGCAACGGCTATGAGTTCGTCAACTCCGTAGTCGGCGGCGCGATCCCGAAGGAATACATCCCGGCTGTCGACGCCGGTATCCAGGGCGCGATGCTCAGCGGCGTTCTCGCGGGCTACAACGTCGTAGACGTCAAGTGCGAAGTATACGACGGTTCTTATCACGAGGTCGACTCCTCCGAGATGGCGTTCAAGATCGCCGGTTCTATGGCGTTCAAGGAGGCTATGAAGAAGGCTGATCCCGTACTGCTCGAGCCGATCATGAAGGTAAGCGTCACTGTCCCCGAGGAATATGCGGGTACGGTATTCGGCGACTTCAACGCCCGCCGCGGCGCCGTTAAGGATCAGGAGATCGCAGACGGCGTAGCGAGGATCATAGCAGAAGTCCCGCTCTCCAATATGTTCGGTTATGCTACCGACCTTCGTTCCAAGACTCAGGGTCGCGGCAACTACGTCATGGAGCCCTCGCATCACGCAGAGGTTCCCAAGAACGTAGGCGAGGAGATCATGTCCGGACGCAATAAGAAGGACTGATCAGGCGCTTCGCGCAGTGAATAATGAATAAAGAATAATGAATAACGGCGGTCACTCGCGCGACTCGCGAGCCGCACTCGAACGATTCTGTTTTCATGATTCACATTTAGACAGCAGATGACACAACTGATAGCTGTTTTTCAAAATAAACACACTATTTCTTGTGGAAATTTGCGAAAAGCTATTGCAATTCTCGAAAAGAATTGATAAAATAACCATATTCGGTAATTTCATTTACTAATTTCAGGAGGTAATTTTCCAATGGCAAGAGAA
>Ga0310690_10012313_pt1 | contig 10514 bp, 8 predicted proteins | sample AusTroGonzalo_MG_2_FD_207661 | JGI IMG/M metagenome (GOLD analysis project Ga0310690, IMG submission 207661) | Bovine rumen microbial communities from tropical cattle in Woodstock, Queensland, Australia - Gonzalo_04 (v2) (version 2) | ecosystem: Host-associated > Mammals > Digestive system >...
CCGTGGCTCCGGAGACCACCAATCAGGTGCTAACAGCAGTCGACATAATGGAAGCGGCCGTCGGATACAGCACAGCGGAAGTGGTGGCAGGAGCCCCCGCCACCATCGATACCGCAAACTGGCGCCGTATCCTTTTGACGGCGGCCCTGGCGCTGTATCTTTCAGGTGCGGCGTTCGTGCTCTGGAAGCTGCTGGCATCGCTGTACGGCATCCGCCGGGTCATCCGCAACGGCCGCAGGATCCCGCAGGACGACGGCACCACGGTAATCGTCACCGACGATGGGGCCACCCCCAGCAGCTGGATGCACTACATCTTCCTGTCCCCGGAAGACGCCGGGTCGCCCGAGCCCTCGATCATCCGCCACGAGCGTGCCCACATTGCCCTCCGGCACTCCTGGGACCTGCTGCTGGTGGACATTGTGAAGGCCGTCCAATGGTTCAACCCTGCCATCTGGATGCTGCGGCGCGACCTCTCCGTGGTGCATGAGTATGAGGCCGACAAGGCGGTGCTCGACGCGGGAGCCGACGCGCGCGCCTACCAGTTGCTGCTGGTACGCAAGGCTATGACGGAGTCCGGCTACACCCTTGCCAACGGCTTCTCTTTCAGCACCTTAAGGGGCCGTATCCGGATGATGCAGAATCGCCCTTCCGGAGCACGCGGCGCTTGGAAGCTGCTGGTTTTCCTGCCGCTCACCGCAGCCACGCTGGTGCTCACGGCGCACACCAGGACAATCTACGAGTCCTCCAATCCCGACGGCAGCGCAGACGCGGGCGACGTCGTGGTGGTCTCCTACCGCTCCGACGGCAGCTGCTCGGTGGCCGGAATAGTTACCGCAGCGGACACTAAAGAGCCGCTGGAAGGTGCTTCGGTCATGGTTGAAGGCACGAACATCGGAGTTTTGACCGATTCCCAGGGCCGTTTCGAACTCGCCGCTACCGAGGGCGCACAGCAAATCGGCATCTCTCATCTCGGATATACCACCCGCACTTTGGACGTGAATGCCCGGCACGGCACGCAACTCTTCTATCTGAAACTCGAGCTCCAGCCGGAGGCCCTGATGCTGGACGAGGCGGTCGTGCAGAATGATACTTATAAGCCCCGTGCGAAGTATGGGAGTATAAATGACTTCCAAGAGTTATGGGACAAAGGCGGTATCTGGCAATCTGACACACTGAATATAGCAAGGCTCGTATCCGAAGGGGCGGTGTTCGCAATATCCGACGGATACAAATACGTTCGCAAGCGCGCGACTGGCGAACGTTTGTTCGTAAGCGAGCCGGTTCCAGTAGAAGAATTCAGCCGTCTGCTCTCCATGAAACGCCACCCGGTCCTTGTTAGCGACGAAGGCAACGGCATCCGTCGCTATACACTATTCAAAAATATACTTCCGACAGCCGTTGTAGAAAGATAAACTCCTGATTATGAAACATATAATCCCCTTTGTGGTGGCGCTGTTATGGGCGGCCGCTTCCCTGAATGCGCAAATAACTCTTTCATACGACATGCTCCGCCCAGGGTATTATGAGCTGAAAGCGGAGGTGCAGGACTCAACCACCCGTGAGGCGCTGGGATTCGCATCATTGTACATGCAGCCAGTGGGTGATACCCTCATAACCCATTTTACCCTGACAAGTCCGGACGGCAAGGCAAAGCTTAAAGAAATCACCCGCGGCGAATATGTGGTCACGGCCGAATTCATGGGCTACTACCCCTGGCGCAAGCAACTGTATATCAGGGAGAGCCGGGACCTTGGCATAATCAGGATGCAGCAGAACAAGGAATTGCTGGAGGCGGCCAAGGTCTCCGCGATTGCCAACCCCCTGGAAATCCGCCAGGACACCCTCATCTACAACGCCGCGGCGTTCAAGGTGATGGAGGGCGACGTGCTTGCAGACCTCCTGAAGAAGATGCCCGGCATAGAAGTGTCCTCCGACGGCCAGATAAAGGTGAACGGCGAGTCTGTGGACAAGATAACGGTAGGAGGCAAGACCTTCTTCAGCGGCGACCGCAGCGCGGCCCTTAACTATCTGCCGGCCAAGGTGGTGGACAAGGTGCAGGTAATCAACAAGGAATCCGACGCCGCGGCATTCAGCGGCATAGCGGACGAGAAGAAAGAAAAGGTGATGGACGTAGTGCTGAAAGAGGAGTACAAAGAAGGCTTCTTCGGCAACGTCAGGCTCTCCGGCGGCACCTCCATACCTGGGAAGGAAGAGAAACTGTACGTGAGTTACCGCCCCCTGCTCTACAACGGCAGCGGTATGATTTCCTCCTACAGCGAGAAAGACCAGCTGACGGCGGTGCTGTCCGGCATGAATGCCTACGATGAAAACACGGTAAGGGTGTTCGCATCGGGAGACACCGATCTTGACCTCATCCACGGCAACCCCCGCAGTGCCCAGGCGGGCGTGAACTACAACACGGAGCGCATAAAGGGAATGGAGATAAACGCCGCCGCGTCCTACAACGACGCCCATTCGGACGTTCTCTCCCATTCCGACCGCACCACTTTCCAGGAGGCGGCATCCGACGTCCGTTCCGTATCGGACCGCAGCACCGTCACCACCCAGGACGGCTTCCAGATGAACATGGAAATCAGGAACAAGGACCGGAAGAAGTGGGCGTTCACCTTCGAGCCCAAAGTGCGGTACACCATAAAGGACAAGGCTTCGCAGACGGAGAGCGTCACCTCTGCGGACGCCGCCTCCCTCAACAGCTCCGACGCCCTTACCTTCAGCAACATGCGTACGTTCAGCACCGACGGGGACATTACCCTCGGAGTGAAGGACCTGGGCAAGAAACGCCGCTCGCTCACCATCACCGGCACCTACTCCTTCCAGAAAGGTAAAGGCACTTCGGGCGACGCATCCATGACGGAGTTCTCCGACGGCAGGGTCCCGGAGATGCGTAATCTCCAGTATGCCGACACCGACGATAGCTACCGCTTCGGCGGGAGCCTTCAGTACGTTGAACCCTTCGGGGACGAGTGGGCGGTGCAGACATACGTTTCCTCCTTCTTCCGGCATTCCGTATCGGCTCGGGACGCAACGGACGGGCTTACGGGCACCCCCAGTAGCTGGTACTCAGCCCTAAACGAGAACGACTACCTATCCAATTACGGGCGCCTGCTGCTCCAGTACAAGAAGGGGCGCCGAAATATACAGGCAGGAGGATCAGTTCGCGCAATCACCAATACCATCCACGCACGCTCCTACAACATAGACACTTACACCGGAGAGGGGGAGGTACAGTGGAACTTCGCCCCATTTATCCGCTACAGAAATAGTTGGGAAAAGGACAAACGCAACGCCAGCATCAACATAAATTACAACGGCAACTCGCAGAAACCGTCTATGAGCTCCCAGCTGCCAACCTTCAACCTGTCCAACCCGACCCGGATAAGTGCCGGCAACATCTACCTCAAGCCTTATTTCAACCATACGCTTTACATAGATTTGGACACCGGCGATAACGCGGCTGGAACATACCTGAATTATTACGCTTCGGGAAACATAGGCTTCAACGGGGAGGTGCAGGCCGGATGGTTCGACGGCTCCGGAGTCTGGTATTCGCTTCCTGTAAATTCTAAAAAACCGTCGCTGAGCATTTGGACCACAGTGGATTACGGTTTTCCTTTAGGCAAGGAAGAGAAGCTCAGGTTCTCCTTTGGACCTTATTTTTCTTATTCACGTTCGACATCTTACCAGATGGCGGGAACAGGGCCGTCTCCTGACCTGGGTGCCCTGGACTACGGCAGTTTTATCGCCGACGTATATGGTGATGCATCTGGAAGCCGCTTCTACAGCGGAGCAAGCGGGTTCCTGGAGAGTATTACAAGCAGTATCGTACCGGTGCTCACTATGGATATGACATACAAACCAACCGAGAACTTGACTGTCAGGGCCAGTACGTCCGGAGAATACCACATAACTCAATACAGCGTTAGTCCGGATGCCAACGTAAGTTATTGGGGCGTCCGCGCTTCAGTGAAAGCCGATTGGAGCATACCGGATGTACTGGATATATCGGCAAATGTGGGCTATTCCGTGCAACGTGGGCTTGGTGAAGGCTTCGACAACGACATTGTGGGGACAGCCCTCAAGATATCAAAGAGCGTGAAGTCCTGGACCTTCAGTTTCAAGGCGTCCGACCTTCTGGACCAGGACCGCCACATAATCACTTCCCGCAACGCAAACTATTCCGAAAACTCCTGGACCCTCAGCCCCGGCCGCTACGTGCTGCTCGGCGTGAGCTGGAATTTCGGCAAGATGAACGCCTCGCACCAGCGCGCCGCCCGCGACGCCATGTGGAAGATGATGTAGGGAAGATTACTGCTTCCAGTAGTTGTCGTTAACGAAGTGCTTGTAATCGCCGGAATAAGAACCGGCGGAGAAGGTGGTGCCGACTTTCTGCCATGCCATCTCCTTGTCGTTCAGGACGGTAATCTGGAAGGAGTCGTCGTACGCCCATTTGGTATAATGGAGTGTTATGATGTACTGCCCATTTTGCCTGGAAACGTCGTAGCCTATATGCACATCCTCCGACGTATCAGTAAGGACATCGTAGCTGTGAAGCACTATTTCTTCTTTCCCGATTTGCCAGGTAAGCCCTCCGTCCATGGCAAAGGACGGGTCTTCATAATACTCGTCCCATTTTCCTTGCAAAAGGCTAATTGTCACTTCCTCTCCCGGCAGATCCGGCTCCGTCTGCGAGCAGGATGCCAGAACTGTTGCCAAGCCAAGGGCAATAATAACATTATAGACCGATAAATGCTTCATGTCATTTACTTTTTGTGGTACCAATGTTTATGCGTAAACCGCCCGCCACAGAGAACACCAGCGGGTGCTCTGTGCGGTATGTCTCAAGAATCAGCTTCTTCGACGGAAGCGTATAACTGATTTCCGGCTCAACGTAGACTCCCAGCCATTCCGTTACATTGAACTGAATGCCGCCGGCGCCCAGCAGCGATAAGTTGAAACCGTCTTTCTTTACAGCTTCCCCTCCAAGAGTTGCCCCCAGGCAATAATCCCCTTTGATGCCCCCGCCGAGATAGACGTCAATATTATTATTGGACGCAAGTGTCCAGTCCATCCGCACCGGAATCTCGACATAATGCGCCACTTGCTCTTTCTCCCCGGACAGGGTGTAGGTAAACGTCGATGAATACAACGAGTATTCGAGACCTGTCGTAATGCTGAGCCTTTCCGAAACAGGAATCCGTGTGGATAATCCCAATTGTAACGGGAATCGGTGGGAATACTCTTTTGTCCGTTTGTCAACCGGCGTCACGGGGTCGTCGCCAGGCCTGACAGGGTCGCCGGGTATCGGGTCACTGTGTATCGGAATGTCGGATGGATTCTGGCGGCTGCCTGTCATGGGAGTTAGCACTGCGGCCAGCAATCCTCCTCCGGCAACGGCTCCTGCGGCGGGGACGACACTCAATCCTGCGGGCTTGCGGACGGTGATTTCCGGTACAGACGGTGCAAAGGGCGACGACGGAGAGTCGGCATCAGTGACGGCAGATTCTTCTTTAAAGTTATCGGGATAGCCGTCGCCTAAGTCTTCCCGGCTCTTCGCCACATCGCCGCCGGTCACTTCCGGGGACGTTTCTTCAATTCTATTTTCAGGAACGACCGCCGGCTCTTTCTGCAGAGCCGCAGTTCTCCTGACAGCCTGGTGCTCAAATACTTGAATATCTGTTGAATCAACAGCCACAGCAACGGGACTCTCCGGCGGAATGATTATTTGTATGTCATCAGCAGGGGAGCCTGGCTGGCGACGGAACAGCATAACGGCGAGTACAGCAGCAACAGCGGTGACTAATACCCTGGCCCAAGTGGTAAGTTTAGCCCCCGAGTTACCGGATGCGGCACTCCGGCGCTCAAAGAACTCAGCAAAACTCCCCTCAGGGAGAGGACTTTCGTACTCTTCCAGTCGGTTCTTAACTGTTTCTTCCCACTTGCTCATTGTTCTTTAAGATATCGTTGAATTTCTCCTTTCAGTTGATTCCTGGCCTTGGCCAATGTGCCGGCAGACCCCTTTTCGCTTATGCCCAGCATCTTGCCAATTTCCTTATGGGAATAACCGTCGATGCAATAGAGGTTAAACACGGTTCTTCTGACTTCTGGCATCTGTGAAATCCATTCCAGCAATTTCTCTTGCGGTATCGAGTTTATCTCTTCGTCGCTAGGCTCCGGTATATCGTCATGTTGCAGGAAATCCAGGGATACGGTTCGCCATCGTTGCCGCTTTATATGATTTATGGCTTTGTTTATCGCTATCCGGCTCATCCATCTGTAAAGGGAGCCTTTCCCGGCGAACCGGAATGTGTCAATCTTGTTCAATGCCTGGATTAAAGAATCCTGCATCAAGTCTTTGGCTTCGTCATTATCTCCGGTGTATCGCCTGCAGAGTGTATATACCCTTGCTGCATATCTGTTATACAGCTCTTCCTCCGCCAATCTGTCTCTCTCTGAGCAGTGCCTGGCCAGTTCCTGCTCGTCCAGCTCTTTATACACTCACTTTGTCGTATTCTCCCTCAAAGATATACAATATCAAGGACTATCTTGCTAAAGCTGCCAAGGATTCATTTATAGTCAATGTCATCGTAATATCATCTCCTGCATGTGCCGGATTTGGATTCATTACCCACAGGTTTTCAAGATTATTGTCACCCTCTCCATACTTGCCGGAGTATAGGCGTAGATTTTTAGCGCCGGAGAATTGAATATCCAAGGAATCACAATGGTAGATATTAATCTTACCCTTTTCGTAGTTCCCGCTCAATAGGGAAATCCAATACTTGTAATCTTCTCCTGCGCTGAGCTTTAGCGTTGCCTTATCAGGGGTCTGACGGTCTGTATAATATGCAGTCAGGTCTACTTCTTCGCTCAAATCATTCTTCACGATTACTTGTGCCTCCATAACGTAGTCTATAACCAGCACATGCTCCTTCTTGCAAGCGCTTAAAAGTACCGGAATAATCAGCATCGATAAAAAATAACGTTTCATATTGCATCATTTATTGATTCTATCATAATAACACGTAACGGTTCAGAATACGTCATTATTATTTTTCGGAAATTTCGTACCTTTATATGCTGAACAGATGACCACCGTATGAAGAGAATAATCGAATGTGTCCCGAATTTCAGCGAGGGGCGCGACCGGAAAGTGATAGACGCCATCGTGGATGCCATAGCGTCCGTCGAAGGGGTGAAGGTCCTCAACGTGGACCCGGGGGAGGCGACCAACCGCACGGTGGTGACCTTTATCGGCGGGCCGGAGCAAGTAACGGAAGCGGCCTTCCGCGGCGCTGCCAAGGCCCAGGAGCTCATCGACATGCGCAAGCACCACGGAACCCACCCCCGCAGCGGCGCCATCGACGTACTGCCGCTCGTGCCCGTAGAAGGGGTCACGCTGGACGAGTGTGCCGACATGGCCCGCAGGCTTGCGAAACGTATGTTCGACGAACTGGGCATCCCGTGCTACTGCTACGAGGCGGCGGCTTTCCGGCCGGAGCGCAAAAACCTGGCGGTCTGCCGTTCCGGCGAATACGAGGCGCTGCCGGAAAAGATTGCCGACCCTGAGCGCCGGCCCGACTTCTGCGGCGGCTGGGACGAGCGCGCCCGGCGCAGCGGCGCATCCAACGTAGGCGCCCGCAACTTCCTGGTGGCGGTTAACTTCAACCTGAATTCGACCTCTGTACAACTGGCACAGGAAATTGCCTGCGACGTGCGGGAAAAGGGGCGGAAGGTCGATGGAGAGTGGGTCCGCGGTACCCTGAAGGGTTGCAAGGCCATCGGCTGGTATATAGTGGAGTACGGCATAGCGCAGGTCTCCATGAACATAACCGACATTGAGGCCACACCCCTGCACGTGGCGTTCGAGGAGGTGTCGCGTGTTGCTGCAGCCCGCGGGCTCAAGGTCACCGGGACGGAAATAATAGGTCTCGTACCCCGCAAGGTGCTGCTCGATGCGGGACGCTTCTACCTGGAACGCCAGGGGAGTACGCTTGCCGCCGATGAAGACGAGTTAATCAAAATGGCCATCAAGTCCATGTCGCTGGATGACTTGCGCCCCTTCAATCCGGAGGAAAAGCTCATCGATACCGGAAAAATTGGTACATTTGCAAAGATTTAAGTTGAAGAATATGAAAAAGGTCCTCATAGCAATCTGCATCCTTCTGCCTTTCAGCCTTAACGCCCAGAAGGTAAGCAAGCACCATTTCGAAATCGGCACAGGCGTAGCAGTTCCGGGAGAATTCCTTTTCGATAATTATTTCGAAGAAAAATCCACCCTGGACCTTTACGGGGAATATCGCTACGACCTTTCAAAAATGATCTCGGTTGGAGCTTTTTATTCGTTCGTAATGCCCCACGCTGCAGAATTGAGCTCGAAATCTGTCATTGATGATGCAGAATCGGCGGGCTCAAAGACTCAAGATTATGATCTCCGCACCATGCAGCACACCCTGAATGCTTTTGTGGAGTTTAAGACCGAGGCTTATGGGCCTATGCGCTTTTTTGCCGGACTTGGGGGCGGCGTACAGATGCGTACTCTCAATACCAACAGGACGGGGTATGAAACCTACAATTTTTTCAGCGCAGACGCCAGCCTTCATGCCGGCCTTGAGTTCTTCGATCACCTGCGCATTACCCTGGGTCATTGCCATGACCTTTATTATCCCTTCACCGATCTTTCCCCTGGAGCCCCGTATTATTTCGTCAACGTAGGCTGGTCCTTCTGAAAGAATCGTAAATTTCTGAAAGAATCGTAAAAATGTGACGAATGGCCAGGGGCTGACAGGTTCATTCTGCCGGGAAATAACTTTCTTTGCAGAAAAAACCTGACGATGAAAGCTTCACCCTTTTGCCTGGCATTAGCCGTTTTTACATCCTGTTCGCTTTTTTACCCGGAACTTACGCCGGGAAATCCACGAGAGAATCAAACACACAGTACAGCGCCCGACACCACTTTTCTGGTGTCGGCTGTCGCTTTTGCCGATTCATACGACTGGCAAAAGGACAGCGACCATGCGTCTGTACCATGTAAGGTTCTCCTTTTCCGTAATGATTCACAATCCCTGGAACTGTCTGCCGGTCCCAAGGCCGGAATCGGCATATTCCCAGACCAGCACCATATCATAGACGGAAATCTATATACTGAATACGCTGATTTCAGAGGTACTCAAATCAAGAGAAACGGCGAGTCTGTACTCTGGTGGGAGGAGCAGGAAAAGCTGCTTGGGTTGCTGTCCAGGGACGGTGTAATGCACAGCTTGGGGCAGTCGCTGTCCGGAGACGCGCTTGTCTACCGTCAGGACGGTGTGTCTGTAATGAGAATTGACGGAGGCGTTGCCTGCGGCGGCTTCGACTGTAACGGCTACGGTCCCAACGGGGCCCTGTACGAAGCCTCCGGACACGTGTGCTTTGCCTACATTACCCAGGAGCCCGGGCGTCAGGAGGCCGTGCTTGTGCAAGACGGTATACCTGAGACATTATTATCTCTTCAGGATGCCAACATTCTGGATGCCAGGATGACCGGCATGGAGAAGTACGTGCTGTACGAAAGGCTTAAGACTTATTTCATTCTTTCCGACGGCGTAACTTTTTTAATGAATAATGGTGGACTGATGTGGAGGGATGCAAGGGTGATAGAATACTCAGGGCAGCGTGCGATAGCCGGGCAGCTCGTTCAGAAAAAGGGAGATCCCCGTTGCGCCATAGGTCTGGAGAATGAAGTCATTTACATGGAACCGGGCTCGGAGTACATTTATTGCGAAGGCCCTTATTGCCCGAACCTGGGGGAAGTGCTGACTGAGCACAAGGACTGTTATTTCTTCGGGCGTGACTGCGCAGTGCAGTTGGGTGCTGATCTGGCCGTTGCGCTTACGCCGAAAAACATAAAAGAGCCGCCTTTCCTGGAATACTGCGGAAAGACTATCAAGTATAACCTGAACGGCTACCTTACCGGAGTCGCCGTGGAAACAAGAAAATAGTATGTTGATAAGTGTTTACGGCGCCAAGTGCGTAGGAATCCAGGCGGTGAGAGTCACTGTTGAGGTGAATCTGGACCGGGGAATAGGCATTCATTTAGTCGGTTTGGCTGACATTGCAGTAAAAGAGAGCCTCTTGCGTACGACTACAGCCCTGCAGGCCCTTGGATACCATATTCCGGGGAAGCGCATGGTCATAAATCTGGCTCCTGCGGATCTCCATAAAAGCGGCAGCGGCTACGATTTGCCCATAGCTATAGGTATCATAGCGGCCTCGGAGCAATGCTCCCTGCCGCTGGCGGACAATTATATGATGATGGGGGAGCTTGGTCTGGACGGCAGCGTGCGCGGAATTCCCGGAGGCCTTCCGTTCGCCGAGCTGGCAGGCCAGGAAGGTTTCGAAGGCATCATCCTCCCCATGGAGTCGGCGCTGGAAGCGGCGGAGCTGACCGGAGTACGCGTAATGGGTGTGAGGAGCCTTGTCGACGTAGTCCGCATCCTTTCAGGAGACCTCTGCGA
>Ga0310690_10012315_pt1 | contig 10513 bp, 8 predicted proteins | sample AusTroGonzalo_MG_2_FD_207661 | JGI IMG/M metagenome (GOLD analysis project Ga0310690, IMG submission 207661) | Bovine rumen microbial communities from tropical cattle in Woodstock, Queensland, Australia - Gonzalo_04 (v2) (version 2) | ecosystem: Host-associated > Mammals > Digestive system >...
TTGTGACTATGAATAAGCGCCGGTGAAATGTCCCTTAACCAAACACAATACCGCTTTTTCGAATGAATCAATTCTTGGGCACCGACAAACTCACGAAGGAACAAATCAATATCCGCATCCTCCTTTTTCAGTTGCGCATATTCATCAGCCTTTATCGTGTAATTGCCATCGTCAAGAGCAAAACTTCCGTAATTAATTTCCGACACTTTACAGATGGGCTTTGTCCTACCTTCAATCCAAATGTCGTGCGCATCCATCAAGTAGCCGTTGATATGCGCGGCGAGCATAGCCTTACCGTTGTCGAAGATGGTCTTACCATCTGCAAGAGATTTCCCCACATGAAACCCAATGATAACGCAATGCACATGGGCTTTCTCAAATGACTCGTTATCCCAGCGGAAGGTACGGTGCGCGAAGTCTATATCAAGTCCACTCTCAAATAATGGCTTCCACAATGTCATAACGCTGTCACCCTGACATATGGAGTTGGTCGAGACAAACGCCACCTTTGTGTTCTCTGTGTTCTTTGTGGCTAAGACATAATCGACAGCTTTCTTGTACCAGGCTGTCACGTAATCAAGATTCCCAAGTCCACTCCATTTACTGCCAAACACATATTCCATTTCAGCCGCCTGTTCAGAGGTTTTGTTTCGTGCCCCAACAAACGGCGGGTTGCCCATGATGTAGTCAAAGCCGATCTTTGCGTTCTCTGCGTTCTTTGCGGCTAACAAATTCCCCCAGTCCATCCTAAGCGCATTGCCTTCGACGATGCCGTCGTAGTCGTGGAGCGGAAGATACTTTGGCGGCGCATGAAGGATGTTCGCCGTTTCGTTGAGCATCTTGGCTTCCGATATCCACATAGCCGTCTTGGCGACAGACACCGCGAAGTCATTGATCTCGATTCCGTGGAACTGCTTGATCGACACCTTGACTATGCCATCGAGGTTGAGCAGCACTTCGCCCGGCTTCAACCTCTCGCCAACGACAATCGCCTCGTTTTCGAGTTTGCGTAGCGAAAGGAAAGTCTCGGTGAGGAAGTTTCCGCTTCCGCAAGCGGGGTCAAGAAATGTGAGCGAACCAAGTTTCTCCTGAAAAGCCGCCGCTTTCGCGCGACGCACCGCAATCGCGCGTTCAGACTTGATAGACTCCAACTCCGCCGTCAGGCCGTTCAGGAAAAGCGGGTCGATTACCTTATGGATGTTCTCGACGGACGTGTACACCATGCCGCCAGCGCGGCGCGTCTCGGGGTTGAGCGTCGATTCAAAAAGAGCGCCGAAGATCGTGGGCGAAATGTCACGCCAGTCGAAGTCAGAGGACTTGACGAGAAGAGCCTTGATCTTGTCGTCGAGAGGCGGTATCTCCGAATCCTCCACACCCTTGAAAAGCCCTCCGTTCGTGTAGGGGAAGGCGGCAATCTCAGGTTCGAGATAGGGGTCGCGTTCGTTCTTGGTGCCATTGGAGCCATCAGGCGTGTCGAGTGCTCTGAAGAGGTCGAGCAACCGTCTCCGCAGAAAGCCGACGGGCGTGTCGTTAAGAAGCTTCCACAGGCAATCTTCCGGGAAGATGTCGGCGTCTTCGGCATAGAAGCAAAAGACAAGACGGACGCAGAGGCGGTTTAGCGCCTTGAGCGTTTCCGGCGATTCTGGGTCAGCGTAGCGCTTCAGCAGCTCCCTGTAGAGTTCGCCTACAATGCGCCCGGCCTTGATGGATATGTCCTTCTCCTCCTCGCGGACGGCCTTTACGGAAGTATCGACAAGAAAGCCGAGGCGGGAGACTTCCTTTGGCAGATTGGCAAGCAGTATCTTCTGAGGGTCGTCGAGCGGATGATCCATGTCGTAGACCCAGATTTCCGAGAAGTTGCAGGTCACGATCCAGCGCGCTTTTTCGGAGTATGGCCGCGCAATGTTGTATTCAAGTGCCTGTTCAAACGGAGTCTTGCCGTCGTGCCCGGCTTGCGGTGCGTCGAGTTTTATGCCACGCGCCTTGTGTTCGATGAGGACGCGCGTCTCGGGGATCCACGCGTCGAGGAACTTGGTCGTGTCCTTCAGCTGAACCGGCGACTGGAACGAGATGCGCGACATGACATCATTCATGCGCAGGACATCGCCCAACAGCGAGAGCCAGAATTTCTGGTAGCCGCCTACTTCTGAATCCTTCGCAAGAGTCCAGAACTCCCTGAACTTCTTTGCGGCCTGTCTCTGGTTGTCGCTCATGCAATCTCCTTACCGCCGCCTGCAATCGTCTTGTCGTCGTTGATGGTGTTGTCGATCATGGCTCATTCTCCAAATTCATGAAGCCTTAGACACCCTTTTCTTTGGCTTTGTAATATCAGCAGAAGCAAGCTTCGCCCCTCCCATCTCTGGCGCCGAAAGAACCTTGCGCAACTGAGCCTGCAACTGTTCAAGCGACGGCAAGCCTAGACGATAAGTGGAAACACCGATTGGCCTGTCAAGATCGGCAAGCGAATACTCGGCAACGATTTCATTGCGCGACTTGCAGAGAAGAATGCCTATCGTCTTGCCGTCGATATTCGATTTCACCTGTCTGTCGACCGCCGTCATATAGAAGCCAAGTTGCCCAAGATCCTTGGGGTGGAACTTGCCGGTCTTTAGCTCGATGACGATATAGCGATGAAGCAATACATGATAGAAAAGAAGGTCGATTTCAAACTCATCACCGCCAACGGCAATTGTCAAGCCCTTGCCAACATACGAAAAGCCAGCGCCAAGCTCCACCATGAACTGCGCCACCTTGTCGACCAGCATCGCCCGAAGACTGTTCTCCTTCGTCTTGGCGGTCGCGGGAAGGAATCCCAAGTCATACTCGCCTTTCAACGCCTGTTCCGCCATATCGGAATCGTCTGGCGGCATCAGCTTCTTGAAGTTGGTCACTGCCGTTCCATGCTGATCTACGACACCAAGTTCAATCTGATGCACAAGTACATTCCGAGACCATCCGTTTTCGATGGCAAGCGCGGCATACGCAATGCGGTCTCCTCGCGATTTCAAGCATTCCAGCAGAGCAAGATGATGATACCACGGCAATTGTGCAAGTGGCGCTTGCACAATTTCCTTTCGCGCCCATGCTCCGGCAAAAGTCCTCATATACTTCAGGTTGCGGGACGACCAACCTTTCATGTCCGGGAATGCTGCCTTTAGGTCTGCCGACATGCGTTCGACGACCTTTGTCCCCCATCCCTCGCTGTTCTGCTTTGCAAGAATATCGTGGCCAACATCCCAGTAGAGCAGAATCTGCTCGGAATTAGCCAGCATCGTCGCCTTAATGCGTGCCCGCTGGACACGCTCCTTAATTGAACGAATCCACGCCTCATATCCGTCCGTCCTGACAACCACGGACTTCGTCTCAAATTTGTCTTTCCTTTTCAACATCTATACTCCTAGACTCATTCGCGCTTTCAGCTACTCGTGTCATTATGTCCATATTATACCATTTTCTAGCACATTCCATTCATGCCGCCTTGCGCTTTAGGCAGCTTGATGTATCCCTTCACGGCGCATATTATACCAAAAACCGCACGGCTTGTACTTCTCGTGCTGCAATGCCCGAGGGCGCGTAGGCGCGGGCTTTGCCATGCATGCATCTTAAGCGGGCGGGCATAGGGGACGGTGGCGGCGAGACGCAAGAGCGCGTGGACAAAGCATGGAGGCTAAATCTCCAATCTCACCTTCTCAAAAAAGTTTGCACTTCAATGCGCCACTACGTCCGCGAATATGGTAAAATATGCGCTCCCATGAACAGAATCATAGAGAAGAGGCAGTTGTCGGACAACGTGTTCGGCATGACGCTGGAGGCACCGCTCATTGCGAGCGCCAGACGTGCCGGACAGTTCATCATATTGATGGTCGATGAAGAGGCGGGCGAACGCATCCCCCTCACGATCGCCGATGCAGACCCTGAGCGCGGCACCATCAACATCATCTTCCAGACGGTCGGCGCAACCACCATAAAGCTCTCGCACAAGGAACCCGGTGCCTTCCTTCCCGCCGTCCTCGGCCCGCTCGGCAGACCGACGGAGATTCGCGGCGAAAACGGGGAGAAGCCCGGCCACGTCGTCTGCGTCGGCGGCGGAATCGGCGTAGCGCCGATGCATCCGATAGCCCAGGCTCTCAAGGCCGCCGGCAACCGCGTCACGATCATCATGGGCGCAAGGAACAAGTCGCTGTTCGTCATGGAGGACGAAATGCGCAAGATCGCGGGCGACGACCTCATCCTCATGACGGACGACGGCAGCTCCGGGCGCAAGGGGCTCGTCACCGAACCGCTGAAGGAACTGTGCGAGAAAGGCGCGGTAGACGAGGTGATCGCCATCGGCCCGCCGATAATGATGAAGTTCTGCGCGCTCACGACTAAGCCCTTCGGCGTAAAGACGACGGTTTCGCTCAACACCATAATGATCGACGGCACCGGGATGTGCGGAGGATGCCGCGTGTCGGTCGGCGGCGAGACGAAGTTCGTCTGCGTAGACGGCCCGGAGTTCGACGGGCACCTCGTCGACTGGGACCAGATGCTGAAGCGCATGGGCGCGTTCAAGCCGCAGGAGACCTCCGCCCGCGAACATACATGCAACCTCTTCAAAGGACTATGAGATGACGGCCAAGGAGAAGATGGCGATTCCGCCGCAGGCTATGCCCGAGCAGGATCCGAAGGTCCGCGCCCGCAACATGAACGAGGTGGCTCTCGGCTACACCGCCGAAATGGCGAAGGCGGAGGCGTCGCGCTGCCTTCAGTGCCCGGCAAAGCCCTGCATGCAGGGATGCCCCGTCGCAATCAACATACCGGGATTCCTCGCCAAGGCGTCCGAAGGCGACTTCGCGGGAGCCCTCGCGATCATACGCGAGACGTCGCTGCTGCCGGCGGTGTGCGGGCGCGTCTGCCCGCAGGAGAAGCAGTGCCAGAAGTTCTGCACGATGGGCAAGCTCCTGAAGGACGTCGACAAGGCCGTCGCAATCGGGCGCGTGGAGCGCTTCGTCGCCGACCTCGACAGGGAGAGGCAGGACGGCTCCGCGTCCGCCGCGTCCGGCTCACAGGACATTCCGCGCACCGGCAAGAAGGTCGCGGTCATCGGCTCCGGCCCCGCGTCCATCACATGCGCGGCAGACTGCGCCAAGGCCGGACACGACGTCACCGTGTTCGAGGCGTTCCACAAGTGCGGCGGCGTGCTTGTCTACGGCATTCCGGAGTTCCGTCTGCCTAAGGCCATCGTCCAGCACGAAATCGACGGTCTCAAGTCGCTCGGCGTCAAGTTCGAGACCAACTACGTCGTCGGCAGGACGCGCAAACTGCGCGACTTCATCGAGAAGGACGGCTTCGACGCCGTGTTCGTCGGCACCGGCGCAGGCCTGCCTAAGTTCATGGGCATCGAGGGCGAGAACCTCGTCGGCGTGTTCAGCGCAAACGAATACCTCACGCGCGCCAATCTCATGAAGGCGTATGACGAGGGCGGACACGACACGCCCTTCTGGCACGGGAAGCGCGTCGCCGTCCTCGGAGGCGGCAACGTCGCAATGGACGCCAGCCGCATGGCCCTGCGCCTCGGCGCGGACAAGGTGTACCTCATCTACCGCCGCAGCGAGGCGGAGATGCCCGCGCGCAAAGAGGAGGTCCACCACGCGAAGGAGGAGGGCGTCGAGTTCTTGATGCTCCAGAACGCCAAACGCGTGCTCGGCGACGACCAAGGGCGCGTCAACGGACTGGAGTGCCTCAAGTACGAGCTCGGCGAGCCGGACGCATCCGGACGCCGCAGCCCCGTCGCGATCGCCGGCAGCGAATTCACGCTTGACGTGGACACCGTAGTCGTCGCGGTCGGCAACGCATCCAATCCGCTGATACCCACGACGACCGACGGTCTTGAGATCAACAAGCGCGGAAACATCGTCGTAGACCCCGAGACCAACATGACGTCGATTCCTGGCGTGTTCGCGGGCGGAGACATCGTCCTCGGCGCGGCGACGGTCATTCTGGCGATGGGCGAAGGCCGACGCGCGGCAGCGGGAATCAACAAGCTCCTCAAGGGCTGACCTGCCCGACGAGACGGAGAATCCTGTCCCTCAGCAGACCCGTGACGCGGCGCGCCGCATCGCGCGACGTCTCCCCTTCCGCGACGCGCTCGCACGTCGGCGCGTCTGCGCGGAACGAATACGTAACCGGACTGTCGCCCATCTGCCACGCCCACTGATGCTTGCCGAGGATTCGGCGCGGAGACTGCACAATGCCAAGCGCGACAAGCGGCGCCCCGGCCTTAAGCGCAACGTGCGCCGCCCCGCGCCTGAACTGGCCGAGCCCGCCTGCCGCAGGCGAGCGCGTGCCTTCCGGGAACACCACGACGTTCCATCCCTTCGCTAGATGCTCCGCAGCTGCGTCCGGCAGGCGTTCGTCGTCGGGCAGTGAGGTATGGCGCACTATCGCGGACATGAACGGATTTCCCTTGAGTGCGTGCTTCGCCACGAACAGAGTCTTGGGAACAAGCGTCAGCACAAGCACGACATCTATGAGAGAGGGATGGTTTGCCGCAATGACCGTCCCGCGCATCGGCGCGAGGTTCCCGCAGTCGACGCGTATGAGCCGCGTAAACCTGAAGAGCCACACGAGCGGAATCCATGTAGCGCGGACGGCCTTTTGGCAAGCCTCGGGGCGGCGCAGGACGAGCATGACCGGGGAAAGCAGAATAGACCCTGCGCCGAAAAGCGCGAAAAGCGCCAGCGACGCAGCAGAGCGCAGGAAGATGACGACGGGCCTCATTCGGAGCGCCCGTTCCTTAGCGAGACCCAACGCCCCGAGACGGCTTCGACTTCCCCGGAGATGAATGCGGCGTAATCCGCAAAGGAAATCGGCGGTAGAGAGGGATCGCCCTCCGTCACCTCTACGATGCGGTCGCCGTCCTCGGTGAAGAACACGGCGGCCCCGTATCCGCCGCCCGTCTCCTCGGCATATACGAAAAGCGCGGGAAGCGTCCCTCCAAGGCATTCGAGGATGCCCGCCTCTATCGAAGACTCCTTCGACGCGACTGCGGTGTATGGCGCGCGGTTGCCTGTGTGCACGCTCCAAAGCCCGGGCGCGGCGTTGTATACGGACGAGCTGAAGCGGTGGGGCGAGACGGATCCGTCTGCGTTGAAGTCGGCGACTATCCGGCGCGTTAGCGAATCCTCTCCGTCACCAGACGCGAACACGGAGCATCCAGCCGGCGACTTCTCCACCGCGTTCGCAAGGGCGAAGTACATCTTCTGGAGCGGAGAAAGCCTGCGCCGGACAAGAGGAGGGACGAACGAGACATCCGGGGCCTCCCCCGGCTTCAGCACGGACGCCGCCGACAGATGCAGTATACGCTTCATGTCCGCCTGAAAATCAGGGATGTGTTGACGCCGCCGAACGCGAAGTTGTTGCTCATCGCGTATTCCGAGGAGAACACTCGTCCTTCGCCCGTTATGAAGTCGTTGTCGCCGCATGCGGGATCGGGGTTCGCGAGGTTTAGATTAGGCGCGTACCAATCGGCGTCCATCATCGAAATCGTCATAAGCGCCTCTATCGCGCCGCACGCGCCGAGCGTGTGTCCGATGTAGCTCTTTATCGTGCTGACTGGGACCTTGCGCGCGCCGAAGACGGACTCCGTCGCAGAGCCTTCCGCCACATCGCCAAGCGAAGTCGCCGTGCCGTGCGCGTTGACGTAGCCTATCGCCTCCGGCGGCAGACCCGCGTCTTCAAGCGCAAGCTTCATGGCGACGGCCATCGTATCAGAGTTCGGCTGGGTGACGTGGCGTCCGTCCGTATTCGTCCCGAAGCCGACGACCTCCGCGTATATCTTCGCTCCGCGCGCCAGTGCACGTTCGCGCTCCTCCAAGATGAGCGTCCCGGCGCCGTCGCCTACGACAAGACCGTCCCTTTCCGCGTCGAACGCGCGCGGCGTCGCCTTTGGCTCGTCGTTGCGCCGAGAAGTCGCGAAAAGCGTGTCGAACACCGCCACCTGCGTAACGCTGAACTCCTCTGCGCCGCCTGCGATCATGACATCCTGGCGCCCTGTCGCTATGGCCTCGTACGCCTCGCCTATAGCGAGCGAACCGGAGGTGCAGGCGGTTCCTGTCGGCAGCAGCCTGCCCGTTGTCCCGAAGTGCACGGACAAATTGACGGCAGTCGTCTGCGGCATCATCTTGATGTATGTGGAGCTCGTCACGTTCTTGACTTCGTGACTCAGCATTATCGACACGAAGTCCGCGCACGCCTCGACTCCGCCAGAGCACGATCCGTAAGCGACGCCGAGCCGTCCGCCCTTCACGACAGGGTCGCCCTCAAGCCCGGCCTCGCGCAGAGCCTGCTCCGTCGCGTTCAGCGCCATGATGGAGACAGGACTCATCGTGCGCACGACCTTGCGGGTGTACTCCGGCGGCTTCACGAATCGCGATGGCGCCCAAAGGCAGGTCTGGAGCCCCTTGACGCCCTTCAGCTCGTCCGACGCCTCGACACAGTTCGCCAGCGTCTTCAGCCGGGCAAAAGCCGACGCCACGGAGTTCCCGAGCGCACTTACGATTCCGCGTCCGGTGACCACCACCCGACGCATCAGAACATCCCTCCGTTCACCTGTATAACCTGGCGCGTGACATAGGCCGCGTCTTCCGACATAAGAAAGCGCACCACCGCCGCGACCTCCTCGGGCTTGCCGAACCGACGCATGGGTATGGCCTTCATCGCCTCTTCAGCAAACACGCCTTCGATCATCTCCGTCTCGATGACTCCCGGCGCCACGCAGTTCACCGTGATTCCGCGACGCGCGAGCTCCACCGCCAGCGACTTAGCGGCGCCTATGAGCCCGGCCTTAGCTGCGGAGTAGTTCGTCTGCCCTCGGTTGCCGACGACGCCGGAGACGGAAGACATCGCGATGATGCGGCCCCTGACATGCGCCTGCACCATCGGCAGGACGAGAGGCTTCAGGACGTTGTAGAATCCGTCTAGGTCCGTCCTGAGAACCCGGTCCCACTCGCCGTCCTCCATAGCCGGGAACGCATTGTCCGCCGCGATTCCCGCGTTCAGGACTACGCCATACGGCGCGCCGTTCGCGGCGAGCCAGCCTTCCAGCGCGGACTTCGCGGCATCGCGGTCCGCAACGTCGAACTGCAGCACGTCGCCCGACGCGCCGAGCGCACGGACCTCTTCGGCGACGGACTCCGCCGACTCGCGCGAACGGACGCAGTGGACCACGGGGTCGTATCCCGAACGCGCCAAGTCCAACGCTATTGCGCGGCCTATCCCGCGGCTTGAGCCTGTAACAATGACTTTCTTCACTGGAACTCCTCCAACTTCTCCGGCGTCACATCTCCCTCCGGCAGAAACGCCGTCATCTGCGCCCAGGCGACCTCCGACCCGGATGCGTCGAAGATGGTGCAGTCGAACGAGCCAAACGACTCGTCGGAATACGTGCAGGAGGCGTGGACGCGGTAACGCTCTCCGCAGGCAAAGCGCGGAACGGACACCGTCAGACGGCGCGAGCCAAGCACAAAGCCGAGCTTCGGCGGCAGCCCCTTCCGCCGACGGTAGAGCCCCGTGCAAAGCGCCATAGCCTGCGCCATGTATTCCAGCGCGACGCAGCCAGGAACGCCGCCGAGCTCGCCTTCGTAGAAGGGTGACTTCTCCGAGACGGACACATACGCGTCGACGCACGCTTCGTCCTCAGGCAGATCGTAGTCCGTCAGCAGTATCATAGGCTCCGCCTGCGGCAGAACGTCGCGCAAAGGGATCTTCTCGCTGTCGGGCGCCCTCACTCGCCGGACTTGTCCTTTCTGAACAAGAGCGCATAGGCCAGAACCACGGCGAAGCATATCGCAGGAACGACGAATGACGCCCTGAGCGACGCCTGCGTTAGCTTAAGGTCGGCGTCCCACTCGGACGAGAACATGGGCACGAGCTTCGCCCAGAACGATCCAGCGTCGCCGATTATCCGCGCCATCCAAGGCGTTATTATCGCGCCGCCGAGTATTGCCATGATCAGCCCGGAGGCGCCTAGTTTGACGGCCTTCTGGTCAAGGCCTCCAAGGGCGATTCCGTAGATAGTCGGGAACATCAGGGACATGAAGCCGGACATCGCGACTAGGCAGAGGATGTTGGCCGAGAACGGCAGTGAGCCGACCGTGAACAGTATCTTGGTCGGCAGGAACATGACGCCCGCGCAGCACGCGATCGCGGCGGCTGCAAATGCGGCCATCATAACGGCGGGGTTGAAATACTTCATCGCGAAAGTCGCGATCCAGCGGCAGGCGATGAAAAGGGAAATCGCTATCGTGTAGTAGATCGCCCCCTGCTCGGGATTTACGCCAAGCTCCTTCTGGCAATAGACGTTAAGCCAGGTCCACGCCGCAATCTGGACGCCCACGTAGAAGAACTGCGCGACGACGCCGCACCAGTAGCGCGGAGTGCGCAGCAACGTAGACAGCATGGAGCGATAGCCCGGCAGAATCACGACATAGGCAATCGGCCCGAGGACGCCGCAAAGGACCCAGGCGATCTTGTC
>Ga0310690_10012316_pt1 | contig 10513 bp, 7 predicted proteins | sample AusTroGonzalo_MG_2_FD_207661 | JGI IMG/M metagenome (GOLD analysis project Ga0310690, IMG submission 207661) | Bovine rumen microbial communities from tropical cattle in Woodstock, Queensland, Australia - Gonzalo_04 (v2) (version 2) | ecosystem: Host-associated > Mammals > Digestive system >...
CTGTCGGGTTGTTATTTCTTGTCCTGCCAAGTAGTAGTGAAAATAGTGGGATTGACGGTGAGCATCAGATAAGCCCAATGGAGTTGCTGACTGTCCGAGACGCGCTTGAGAAACTTCATGGTCTCCGAACCATACATATAAGAATAGCCACATTCCACACTGATAAACTTCGTGAAGGCGTAACTGGCCGATAACTCAGCGGCCAAGCCCAAAAACTGGTCGACCCTAGGCAACTTGGTAGCCATGGCATAATAATGTGCCGCCACGTTGATATTCAAGGTTTTGTATGGGTTCAACGTGGTGCCCAAAAAGGCGTTTTGCAATCCAGGGGTGAAGCTTCCCACATACGTGCTCATGTAGAAGAAATCCATCGCGCCGTAAAACTCGTGATGCGATCCATAAATGGGGTTGAAGCCCCGTGCCTTATCGTGGTAAACCAAACCAATATGACCTTCGGGAGGAACAGCAAAAAAAGCGTCACCACTCAAGTAGTCATAACCAGCATATATGGAATAACTGTCGCGAGGCTTGGCCGTCAGTTTCACACTAGCCATAAAAGCATCCAAAATCAAGCCGTGCTCTTCTTTGCCAAATTGATAATAGAAGGCTCCTTCTGCAAAAAAATACTTGGGCCTGAACGTGATATAGGTACCCGCCAATTGTTGGTAATAGACCGTTGGATTAGTAGTAACGTAACTTTGCATCCCGATGTTCATAAACAACAGGGAGACACCAAATGTCGACTTGGGCGTATCATAGTGATACCACAGCGACTGCATCGACTTGTAAGGCTGGTTGCCGTCTTTGTAATAGGTAAAGCCGTTCATGTTCTCGGGATTCTGGTTGTAGGCAAAAAACAAATGCACCTTGTGTTGCTTGCCTTCGTAGCCGAGTTTCAGCACGTCATGAGTCGGGGCAGTCATGGACCAGTCATTTGAGCCGAGAATACGCTCGTCGTCGTAAGCCAAGATCTGTCGGCCGATTTTGGTGAACCATCCTTTTTTGGATTTCAGCGCGACATAACCCTCATTCAAACTGAACGAGCCGCCACCCATGCCCCAGGTGCCCGATTGCTGCAAAGAGACTCTCGCCTCCAACCATGATCGGCTATAGTCGGCTGTCAAGCGGTAGCGCCCGATGACAAAATGGGCGTGACCTTCAATAGGCACGTCATCGGTTTCGTCTATCAGGAAACCGCCATAACGCAACTCGCCACGGGTCAGCGTGTTCAGGTTGAGCGAAAACGTATTGTCGGCCTGTTCCTGTGCCCAGGTTGCGACGGGAAAAATCATCAGAAGCACCGCCGTGATGAAGATCGCGATACTTGTCTTGGTGTTTAAGGCTGTCCGATCCATATTCAGTGTCTTTTTCATGGCACAAAGATACGAATCCTTGCGAGACTATCGTCAAAAAAAGTTCACTGAATCGGGTAAGCCTCATACAGAATGTCGTGCAGGATGGAGCGAATGCCTGACTTCACCAACTTGTTGGGCTCGGCATCGGGATAGACGCGATTCGACAGGAACACGATGACCAGTTTGTTGGCGGGATCGGCCCAGGCGAAGGTGCCCGTGAAGCCCGTGTGGCCGTAGCCTTGCATCGAGCCCGACTTGGAAGCGGTGCAGGCGCCCTTCTTCCCTATCGGCAGCTTGTCGAAGCCGATGCCGCGACGGTTGTCGTTGCTCGCTGCGAATGGAGCCTTGGTGAAGTATCGCACCGTCTCTGCTTTCAGGTAACGCCTGCCGTCATAGACGCCCTCATCGAGAAGCATTTGCATGATGACGGCGAGGTCGCGGGCGTTGGAGAACAGTCCCGCATGACCCGCCACGCCGCCCATCATGGCGGCGGCTTGGTCGTGGACGTCGCCCCATACCAACTGACGACGGAAGACGGTGTCGTTCTCCGTCGGGGCAATCTGTTCACGCGTGAAATGTTCCAATGGCTTGTAACCGATGTGATTCAGCCCCATCGGGTAATAATACTCCTGGTCCAAAAAGTCCTCGATGTTCTGGTTGGTAAGCAGTTTCACAATCTTGGGGATGTAATAGAAGCCCATGTCGCTGTATAGGTATTTCGTCTTGCCCAGCGGCGTTTTGCTGACGGAGTCGAAGATGCGGTCGGCATAGTCATTGACCAGATAGAGGTTCTCGGCCACGCGCACGTGGTGCTGTTCGTCGATGGCATCGGTATAAAACTCCGGTTTGGGACCGTTTGCGTCAATCGTCGGAAGGTAGAACGGCACCCAAGCCTTCAGTCCGGCCTGGTGCGTCATGATGTCGATCAGCTTCAGGTTGCCATGCGCCTTGCCTTTCAGATAGGGGAAGAAGTCGGCCAAAGTCTTGTTGAGGTCGAGTTTGCCTTGATCGTATAACTTCATGACAGCCAGCGTGGAAGCGAAGATTTTAGTGCACGAGGCGATGTCGTAGATGTCATCGGGCTCCACTACATGTCCTCCGCCGTAGGTGAAGTTGCCGAAGCATTTGTCATACACCACTTTGCCATCCTTCAAGGCAATGAGTTGGCAGCCGGGATAAGCGCCCATCTTAATGCCTGAGCGTGCCACCGAGTCGAGACGGCGCTCGTAAGCCTTCTTCATCTCACCCGCAGGTAAAGCGAAAACGCTCACATTTTCAATGGGTTCCATAGTTTCATCAAGGGATTCATCCAAGACCAACAGAGGCGTATCGGGATGCGAATCCAAATCCCTGATGCCGTCGCCACACTTGAATTTGTTTGTCGAAACGGGCAGCGTACCCTTGGGCGTCATCTCGCCCGTCAGGATTTTCACGACGGCATTCACGGCAGGCACTTCGTCCTGATAGCCCACAAGCAAGCCTTTCACGCTGTTGTTGATGCGGAACAGGTCGAGGGCATACGGGCAGGCAAACAGGTTGAGGATGACGTCGTTTTGCGCCACCAGGCGGTTGAAGAAGTCGACCGTGGCTTGGTTGATGCCAAAGTTTTTGTTGGGGAACATGGACGTCTTTTCGATGCTGACGACGACCAAGTCATAGCGTTCCAATGCCGTCAGCCACTCCTTGGATTTGGTGGCGATGTCGTCCTTCTGCACCACAAACGACTTGACATCCAGTCCGGTATTCACGAGGCCGTTATACACGTCGTTTTTGGTGTTGCCAATGGTCACCACGGCGATTTTCTTGTTGTTGGCCAGCGGAATCACCTGGTTTTCATTGCGAAGCAAGGTCACAGCCTCTGCATACAATCTCGCGCGCAAGTCCTTGTAAGTGTCCTTTTTCAGGTCGGACATCAAGTCGGCCGTACTGACGGGTTTGTAATGGTTCAAGCCCGCACGATACTTGTAGCGCAGGATTTTCTTGCAGCTCTCCTCCACCCTTTCGGCTGCTTTCGGGTCGCGTTCTGCCGCCGCCTTGATGGTATTGATGGCGAAAGGCACGTTGGTGGGCAGAATCAGCACATCGTTGCCGGCCATGAACGAGATGTAAGGCACGCTGTCCTGGCTCACCTTTTCCGAGACGCCCTTCATGTCGAGGCCATCGGTGAAAATCAGGCCATTAAAGCCCATTTGCTCTTTCAGAAGTTCGGTCACCACGCCGTAGGACAGCGACGAGGAGGTGTTCTTCACTTCTTCAATGGCAGGGAAATACAAGTGTCCCACCATCGCACCGTTCACGTCTTTGGCAATCATGTAGCGGAAAGGTGCCAGCTCGATGTCGCGCACTTCTTCCATCGTACGGGTCACGGTGGGCAGGGTCAAATGCGAATCGGTGGAGGTATTGCCGTGACCCGGGAAGTGTTTCATCGTGGTAATCAAGCCTTCACTCTGCATTCCCAAGGCGTAGGCGGTGGCCTTCTCGCCCACCGTCTGTGGGTCTTCACCAAAGCTGCGCACCCCGATAATCGGGTTGGCCGCATTGGAGTTGACATCGGCGACAGGCGCAAAGTTCACGTGGATGCCCATGCGCTTGCATTGCTCCGCAATTTGCTGTCCCATACGGTATACCAATTCGTTATCGTTTACGGCGCCGAGCGTCATCTGATACGGATAAGCGATTGTGTTCTTGACACGCATCGCCAGTCCCCACTCCGCGTCGATGCTGACCATCAGCGGGGTTTGAGCCATGGCCTGCCAAGCGTTGGTCTGCTCCAGCTGGGCTTGGGCGTCGGCGCGGAAGAAACACACGCCACCGATGTTGTACTGCTGGATATACTTCGCCACATCCTCATAAAAAGGCCCGTCGGGCTGGTTGGCACGCATGCAGATCAATTGCGCCACACGCTGCTCCAACGAGAGGCTGTTGTAAACCGAATCCACCCAGCGGTCTTCCATAGTCTGGGCGAAGGCCTGCCCGACCGACAAGGTCAAGGCAAGAAAACTAACTGACAAACAATGTTTTAACTTCATATTACTGTTGGTTTTTATTTCTAATCCAATCTTTCAACTCCGACCAGTCGTAGGGCTTGCAAACGATGGTTTTATCGGCATCGAGCACAAAAACCGTCGGGGTGGAACTGACATGAAAATCCAAGAAAGCCTTGCCATTCCAACGCTTTTCATCATAGAAATGGCATCCTGGGAGACGCATCTTTTTCACTTGGATTTGCATTTCCTCAAAATTATCGGCAAGCGCAAAGGTAACCAATTCATAATCAGACTTCAAATCCAATTTTCGACGAATGCTGTTCAGAAAATCGTGGCAGTATTCGCAATCTGTAGACCAGAAGACGATAATGGTATTAGTGGCCTGAGATTTATAGAGTTGATATGGCTTCCCCTCTATTGTAATGCCTGAAAAATCGGGGGCTTTTGCGCCCACTCTTACCTTTTGAAAAGGCTCTGTGATGGAATCCAGGCGTAAGCCTTCCGCCATAGTAATCTCGCCTTCGGCCAATTGCGGATAATTTAACAGGTAATCCGTCACAGCATCACGCCCCATGTTCGTGTAGCCGTTCAATGTCAGTTCCAACACATATTCGTATGTCCGCATATTGACCTTGGCTTTCGCAAAAACGAGGTCCAAACTCGCCATCGAAAGGCTGTCGAAATGGGCTTCGTCGAAGCAAGCCGTTTCAAAGAGAAAATCTATCACCTTGTCCTTCAGCACATTGGAAGAAATCAAGGTCGTATCGTTGAAATCCACATCATCCCAATAATCGCTGGTCACCTGTGCATGAGCTGTTGCAACAGAGAGCAAGACAAAGAGGATACTATGGATCAGTTTCTTCATTATCAAATTGTCTCAAAATCAATTCTGGTCTGAATGGCCATATTGAAGGTCTTTCGGTGGAGCGGTGTGGTGCCGTGTTCGGCAATGGCGCGTTTGTGCTCTGGCGTTGGATAGCCCTTGTTTTTCTTCCAGTTGTAAACGGGATATTGTGCGTCGTATTGCTCCATCATCAGGTCACGGGTGGTTTTTGCGAGGATGGAAGCCGCCGCAATCGCCTGATATTTAGCGTCACCGCCAACGACACATACATGCTTCACATTTTTATACGGATTGAAGCGGTTGCCGTCAATCAGCAGCAGTTCAGGGCGAAGCTTGAGTTCATCCAAAGCCCTGTGCATCGCCAAAAAAGAGGCATTTAGAATGTTGATTTTGTCGATTTCCTCAGCCGAAACAATGCCGATGCCGTAGGCCAAAGCCTCATTCATCACCAGTTCGCGCAACTGCATCCGCTTCTTTTCCGTAAGTTGCTTGGAATCATTGAGTTCAGCATAGTTTGCATCCTTTTTCAAAATTACCGCCGCTGCCACAACGGGACCTGCCAAACAGCCCCGACCCGCCTCATCGCAGCCCGCCTCTGTCAAATCTGAATAATGCGAAAGCAAAGCCATGATTTACAGGATTTTGAAGAAGTATTTATTAGCAAAAACAAACAACATAAACAGCAGTAGTACCAAATTGGCCCAGCCTGTGTTGTTCATGTAGTAAAAAACGTAAGCGTATATGACAGCCAACACAATGAAAACCATGCCGTTCATCAAGGCATTCCCACCCACAAAGAGCAACAACAAAGAGAGCAGCATCAGCAGCATAATCATGGTCATTTTCACCCTGACCGAGATGCTTTTCTCCAAGTTGGAATTGCCCAAAACCATGAACATTGCGACGATAATGAGGAGGGACAACAATATGATGCTACGAAGGTTAAAGCCGGAAAAAGAAAGGGTAAAGTCCAAGAACCAGTCACGGTAGCCATAGATTGTCGGCAGGAAGTCGCCAAAGAGATATACCCCCACGAAATAAAAGAAATACACAAATAAAAAGCCCGTCAAAGGAATCAGCTCCAAGCGGAGTGAGCTCTTTTTGGCTATGGGAAGTGATGCCATCACCCACAAAATCAACGTCAAAGCGGGGAAATAGCACATGGAGGCAAAAGCAATGAACACCCCGACTTTCAACAGACTGAGTTCAGGTTTCTGTTCAAGATATACCCCAAATAAGCCATTGATTGCAAAAAGGATAAACACGACAGACAAAGCAAAGGGATAGAATTGGGTCTGCGTCCTCGTGAGGCTCATCAAAAGGACGAAGATAAACGCGCCCATTGTGCTCACCTTGCCGATAATCTGGTTGTTGACCAGTATCGCGTTAAAAATCAAGGTCTCAAGCACCAATAATAGGAAGGCGAAAATGAGTTGGGAGATTGGAGCAAACCCCAGCAGGCCGTCAATCAGGTTGAAGAGCGGCGTTACGGGTTGGCCGAGGCCCATCGACACCTTGGCAGAGGCAAAAGCCGGTATCCAAAGGGCGATGGCGAGCAACGCAATCACCACATACTGAATGGCATAGCTCTGTCTGAAAAACTTTATCATTGCATCCGCATTAAGTCAAGTCCGATGTCGTGGCGGAAGTTAACGCCTTCAAAATGGATTTTCTCCACCTCATGATAGGCTTTGGCTCTGGCCTCCTCTATGGAATTGCCGTATGCCGTCACCGCGATGACGCGACCGCCTGAAGTAACCACATTGTTTTCAGCATCAAAAGCTGTTCCAGCATGGAATGCGACAACCTCCCTCAAAGCATCAAGACCAGTCATCACCTTGCCTTTTTGGTAAGCTTCGGGATAGCCGCCCGACACCAGCATCACCGTGACAGCAGTCTTGTCGCTCTTGGCGTAATGCACTTCATCCAAGCGACCGTCGGCGCAGGCGAAGAGCAAGTCGGCGAAGTCGCCCTCGATGCGGGTCATCACGGCTTCCGTCTCGGGGTCACCCATGCGCACGTTGTATTCAATGACATACGGGTTACCGCCATCGTTCATCAAGCCCAGGAAAATAAATCCTTTATAGTCGATGCCTTCGGCTTTCAAGCCCTTCAAAGTCGGTTTCACAATGCGCTCCTCTACCCTATTCAGGAACTCAGGCGTGCAGAACGGGACAGGCGAGACGGCACCCATGCCGCCTGTGTTCAAGCCCGTGTCGCCGTCACCAATACGCTTGTAATCCTTGGCCTCAGGCAGTAAGACATAATGCTCGCCGTCGGTCAGCACGAATACAGAGACCTCAATGCCTTTCAGGAACTCCTCGATGACAACGGTGGCCGAAGCCGCACCGAATTTGCCGTCGAGCATCTTGCCTAACTCATCCTTGGCTTCTTGCAAGTCGTTAAGAATCAACACGCCTTTTCCCGCTGCAAGACCGTCAGCCTTCAGCACGTAAGGCGCTTTCACGCTTTCAAGGAACTGGTAACCCGCGTTGAGGTTTTCCTTGTTGACCTTGAAGCACTTGGCCGTTGGAACGCCATATTTCTCCATGAAGTCCTTGGCAAAGGCCTTGCTGCCTTCGAGCTGGGCACCACGCTTGTCAGGACCAATGATTTTCACGGCCTTCAATGCCTCGTCTTGCTTGAAGAAATCGACGATGCCGTCCACTAAAGGCTGCTCTGGACCCACCACAACCAAATGGATTTCATGGCTTAGACAAAAGTCTTTAATCGCCGTAAAATCAGAAAGTTTTATATTGACATTCATGCCGACTTGAGCGGTACCGGCATTACCTGGCGCGATGAAGACATGCGCGCCTTCACCTTGGGCCAGTTTCCATGCCAAGGCATGTTCGCGTCCGCCCGAACCGAGCACTAGAATATTACGTCTTACTGCTGTGACATGCTGCCCTTGGACTGCCTTCCAATCCATAGCATCTTTTTCATTATCAGCAGGATACATGATTATTCTTTCCATATCATTGTTCTTTTATCGCTTTCATCAAACAGTTCCAGATTTCGTCTGCCGCCTTGTCCCACGAGAAGTCTTTGGCGCGCTCGCGACCTTTCTCGATCAAGGCTTCGCGGACGTTTTCGTCAAGCATTTCAGTCATCCCTTCGGCAATGGAGGCCTCACTGAACGGGTCGACAAGCAAAGCCGCATCATCAGCCACTTCAGGCATGGAGGTCACGTTGGAGGTGATGACAGGCGTCTCGCACCTGAACGCCTCCAAAATCGGAATGCCAAAACCTTCAAAATAAGAGACATACACCGATGCCAAAGCCGCTGCCGTCACCAAATGCAAGTCCTCCACGCTCAGGCGACCGGCAAAGACGACCTCGTCCTTAAAGCGCATCTGGCTGTAGGCTTGCTCTATCGGCTCCGACCACCAACGCTTCTCCCCCACAATCAACAACTTGACATTTGACGGCGTTTGGCTCTTGAACAAATCAAAGGCCGTAAACAGTCGCGCCAAGTTCTTGCGGGGATGCATCGAGCCGACAAACATAAAATACGGTTGTCCGCCCGTATAATGCGCCCGAATTCGCTCCTGTTCCTCCTCGGATAGCGGCGCAAACTTCTCATTCACACCGTTATACGCCACATCTATCTTTTCGGGGGCAATGCCGTAACAATCCACGATGTCTTGTTTCGAGAACTCCGAAACTGTCACGATGCGCTTGGCTTTCTTGGCGAATTTCGGGAAAAAACGCTTGTAGTGCCAAAGGTGGATCTTCGGCATATCCTTGGGGAAATGCTCGAAGTTTAGGTCATGGAACTGAGCTACTTGTGGCGTATCGGAACGAAGACTCAGATAGCCGTCAGGCGAGAAAAACAGGTCGGGTTGAATTCGCTTCAACGCTTTCTTCACCGAAAACTCGAACCAACAGATATACAGAAACGGATGCCGCGCCTGGGGAAACAGCACGACAGGCTTCACGTTGTCAGCAAAGAGGAACATCGGGTCGGGCTGGCGGTCGAAGAAGAAATAAAACTCCACCTCGGGATGGCTTTTCACCATACGGCGCAAGGTTTCGTATGCCACCCACCCGATGCCTTCCAACTTGCCTTTCAGCAATAAACGTGTGTTTACCGCAATCTTCATGGCCGGGACCATCAATAGCGGTAGATATCCGACTTGTAAGGTCCCTCAACGGGAACGCCGATATAGTCGGCCTGCTTCTGCGTGAGCTTGGTCAGCTTCACGCCAATCTTTTCAAGGTGCAGGCGGGCGACTTCCTCGTCCAGATACTTGGGCAGGCAATACACACCTACCTTATATTGGCCGCGCTTCTCCCAAAGGTCCATCTGGGCCAAGGTCTGGTTGGTGAACGAATTGCTCATCACGAAGCTGGCATGACCCGTGGCGCAACCGAGGTTGACCAAGCGGCCTGAAGCCAGCAGGAAGATGCAGTGACCGTCGTCGAAAATGTACTTGTCGACCTGCGGCTTGATATTGACTTTTTCTTTCAGATGCTCGGTCTTTTCGAGGCGATCGACTTGGATTTCGTTGTCGAAGTGGCCGATGTTGCACACAATGGCTTGGTCCTTCATCTTGAGCATGTGCTCCAGCGTAATCACGTCGCAGTTGCCCGTGGTGGTGACAAAGATGTTGCCTTCCTTGACGGCCTCTTCCATCGTCGTGACCTCGAAGCCTTCCATGGCAGCTTGCAGGGCGCAGATGGGGTCGATTTCGGTGACGAGCACACGGGCGCCATAGCTCTTCATGGAGTGTGAGCAGCCCTTGCCCACTTCGCCATAACCGCACACGACGACCACCTTACCGGCAATCATCACGTCAGTAGCACGCTTGATGCCGTCGGCCAGCGACTCGCGGCAGCCATACAAGTTGTCGAACTTCGACTTGGTCACCGAGTCGTTCACGTTGATGGCGGGAACGAGCAGTTCGCCGCGCTCGTGCATCTGATACAGACGGTGCACGCCCGTGGTGGTCTCTTCCGAAACGCCCTTCCAACCCTTCACAACCGTGTGCCAGAACGTGGGATTTTCCTTATAAGTCGCCTTGATAACGCTCATCAGAGCGGCTTCCTCGGCACTACCTGTGGGCGCGTCAAGGAGTTTGGGGTCGTTTTCGCAGGCATAGCCTTTGTGAATCAGTAAGGTAGCATCGCCGCCATCGTCCACAATCAAATCCGGACCTGTGCCGTCGGGGAAGGTGATGGCACGTTTGGTGCACCACCAGTAGTCTTCCAAAGACTCGCCCTTCCAAGCGAAAACGGCGGTACCCGTCGCGGCGATGGCTGCGGCGGCGTGGTCCTGCGTCGAGTAAATGTTGCAGCTGCACCAGCGCACCGTGGCACCCAAT
>Ga0310690_10012318_pt1 | contig 10512 bp, 8 predicted proteins | sample AusTroGonzalo_MG_2_FD_207661 | JGI IMG/M metagenome (GOLD analysis project Ga0310690, IMG submission 207661) | Bovine rumen microbial communities from tropical cattle in Woodstock, Queensland, Australia - Gonzalo_04 (v2) (version 2) | ecosystem: Host-associated > Mammals > Digestive system >...
TTCACTTTTCATTATTTATTTTCATCAGTCCGATGCCGATGACAATCCAGATGATTTCCCGTACACGGCAGATGATACTCACGAAGATGCCTAAGGCTGCAGAGAGCCCTAAGGCGGCGATGGAGAGCACGAAACCGCCCTCCTGAACACCCAGTTGCATCGGCAGGAAACCGATGAGGTTGGCAAAGAGGGTGGTAAACGACACGATTAGGATAGCGTGGAGGAAGGTCAGGGTGATGCCCGCAAAATCGCCTCCACCGTCGATGCCGAAGAGCAGCAGCATGAATAACACCTCGGAGCTCTGTACCACACGGGAGAGGTATTCCAGCAGCAGGCTGGTATAGAAGGCCCGCTTGTCCTGCTTGTGCAGTGCGGCTATCTGTTCGTCGATGTTATGCAGGGCCTCGTCGTGGTTGGTGAGGAACCGTGCACTCCAGCCCTTGAGTCCTGGGATTTTCCCAATCCAACGGATGAGTTTCACCACCAGTCCGTTGCGGTAGCCCTTCGAGAAGATGTAGAAGGCAGTCAGGCAGAAGAGGATGGCCAGGGTGAAGAGGATGCCCAAGAGGGGTGTCATCGGCAGGTCGCCGATAGCTGCCAAGGCGAGGTATAGGAAGATAGAGGTGAACCAGAACCAGAAATGGGCGAAGAAGTGCATCATGGCATAGAGGATGACCGACGAGGTGGCGTGCTGATTACCCATATCCTTCGAGAGCTCCATGATACGGTAGGGTTCGCCGCCGAGACCACCTACGGGAGTTGCGTAGTTAAGGGCGTAGCCCGTGATGGTGAGCCGGTAGATGCGGAGAGTACTGACTTTATTACCGTCGGGGTAGCTTCGGATGATGGTTCCCCACGACCAGGCATTGATAGCGTAGACGAAGATCCACACGCCGACAATGGGCACCAGCCAATAGCCTGCGTGGCACAGATGCTGCCACAGCTCGACGAAGCTGACGTCGAAAGTCAGCATCATCACCACCACAGCCGCCAGGCCGAGGAAGAAAAACAGGTTATTCAGCCGTTGCTTAGTCCACTTCATAATGTATCTGCTATCTTCTTGGAGAATGCCTCATGACGATGATTGATATACCAAGCCAACAGGGCCATGGCGATGGCCTCGAAGAAGGAGTTCATGATGGGGATGTCGAGCAGACAGAACAGGAAGAGCCAGAAGGAACGGAAGTTGAAGGTGAGCAGGCCGTTCCACTTCATGAGTGCCAGGGAGTGGCGGTGGAACTCGTTGCGTACCTCTTCGGGCATGTTATCGGTGCTGCCGTATTTCTCACGGATCTTGGCCATCAGCCGCTGGAACTGTGGGGTGGCCTTCTCCTGCTTAAGGGTGTAGTCGACGTATGACTTCTGGAAGATGCGTGCATAGGCCGGCGTGTCTTTGGTCATCTGGTCGTAGACCTCCTGCTGGCGGACGGAGTTGTCGAGCTCGCTGCCCTTCTCACCCTTCAGGAAGAAGAGGTGTATCTGGATGTAGTAGTCAGCCAGACGTTGTTGGCCACCCATGCCCACGAATCCGGAGTAGAGGGAGAAACAGTAGACGATGATGGTGGCGATGATGGCGTTCGTGGGGGTATCCTCGATGCCGAGCCACGAGAACTCAATCTCATGGTGCAGATAGAAGCGGAGGACAATGGCATGGTAGATGGGGATGAACCATGCAAAACCGGCCAGACCGTCGAGGATACGTCCCACAAGGCTACGCTGATTGGTCATACGGGCCAGCTGACCGTCGGTGCAGTCGAGGATGTCGGCTATCATCAGCAGCAGGATACCCAGCAGGTTGTAGATGAGACCTGTGACACCGTTGTAATAGAAACATCCTTGCGCAAAGAACACACAACTGACGGCGCCGATGATCATCGAGAGGATGGTCACCGTATTGGGATGAATGCCAAGAGCGGCGAAGCCTTTGGCGCAGTAGAAGCAGAGGGGCCGGATGACGTGGAAGTCGAGCCAGTCTTCGGTCTCTGTAGATTTGAGAGTCTGATAATATTCTTCTTTCATCTCTTCTTAACTATTCACTAATCGTTTATCACTATTCACTATTCATTTAGAACGTCAGACGGAAGATAAAGCGGATGCCCTGTTTCTCACTCGTGGGCAGTTCCAGGTAATTCAAGCGCCTGACATATTCTATGTGTAAAATCTTGAAGATATTATGTACACCGGCGATTATTTCCCAATAGGGACGTCGGGTATCCATCCGGTAGCAACCCTCTGGGAAATACATCAGCTTGTCGCTGCCGGCATTCTCCGACAGGTAGGGGTCGTTTCTGTCGCTGAGACCGCCCCACAGCATGTTAACACCGATATACTCACGCCACTTAAGCTTCTTGATGAGCGGGATACGGTTGAAGAACTTACCGTTAAGGTCCCAGGAGAGCATCATCGACATGAAACGGTCATTGAGGAACTCCATGTTGTTGATACAACTGAACATCTCCTCCTCGATGACGAACGAGGTGTTGGCCAGCGGGTGGATGAGGAGCATGTAGGGCACTTGGTTCCACTGGATGCCACCCTTGAGGTGGAGGTCCACCTTTCCCCAGCTGTTGAGCCAGAAACGCTTGTAAATATGAGCCTCGGTGTAGTTGCTGGTGTATTCGCCGCCCAGGAAGTCCTTGAAGCCGAAGGTGTGGCTCAGGCTGATGACGGGCGCATCGCGGTTGATGGTGACGCGCCGCTGCTTGGTATTGATATAGGTCTCATCGGGTGCCCAGCGCACTTCGGCATGCAGTTCTGTGGTGCGGAGGAACTCGTGGTTGGGCTTCAGACCGTCGTATTTCACTTCCGGCTGATTCAGGTGTCGGAACGACATAGCACCGCAGGCCTCATATTCCTCGGCCTTCAGGTCAACGGTGGTGCGTAGACCGCCGTAGGCCTCGTATTCGAAGGCGATTTTCTGGCGGTTGTTGATGACCATTTTGTTGACACCTGTCCACTTGAAGGCCACGAAGAGGTTATCCTTGTCGGTGGGCAGATACTTGTCGCTTGGCGAGCTCATGTCGTAGTGACTCTCAATCTTGAGGGTGCGTTTGGGGTATTCCCAGGGCATATAGAGCTTGTCGATGAAAGAGTAGGTGGCCGAGGCGCTGTAATAGTTCTTGTGGCTGCCCCATCCGTGAGCGTAATAAGCGGTAGCAAAGAACCGTTTGTTGAGGTGGGCGGTAGTCTGTAGGTTGAGACGGGTTCGCCAGCCGTCAATCAGATTACGCGAGATAAGGGTGTTGACGGGTGTGATATCCAGTTTGTTGGGGTCGCCGCCAATCTCGATGGAGTTCTCGATGAGGGCGTTCAGTCCGAACATGATATAGCGGAAGCCCTTGATATTCTGCACATGCTTGATGAAGCTGTTCATAGAGTCCTCGCTCTTCGTCAGTTCCACCTGTCGGTACTGGCTCCAGAAGGACTTGCCGCGCATGCCGGCATCTGGTTCCCTGATTTCCGTGCGCTTGCCCTTGAACATGCGCTTGGGGAGTTCGGCAAAGGAGTAGCCCGTCAGTCGTGTGGTTCTTACAACCATGGCCTTTTGGATGAACTTGGCGAAACGGAGCTCGGTAATCATGTCGTCCTGTGTGAGCACCCATTCTCCGTTGTCGAGCTGTTCGAATTCCTGTTCAATACGCAGTTTCTCGACAAAGTTGACGGTTGTCTGACGGGGGAGGGTCAACTGACAGCGTCTCACGTGATAGGTGGAATCCTTCAGGATATAGATGTCGCCGCGGAATCCGAAGTCCTGTTGGTTATTGGGCAGGAAGTGGAGATGGAAGCAGCTGTCGCGATCGATCTTCACTGTGTCTTCGATATAAAATCGGTAGAAACTGATGGCGTCCTTACCAATGGGCGAGGTGAACGGATACTGCAGGATGCGGATTTGGTCGTCGTAAAGGTCGACATCTGTAAAGACGTCCTTCAGTACTACATTGAGAATGTCGCCTGTCTGAAAGAGGTCGTTAAGACCGGATGACTGCTGACCCTTGATGATGGTCTTCTTGGAATGCGGGTCTTTGCGGTAGATGATTTCAGAGACGGTCTCGTCGACACTGATGGGCAGAATCTTCTTGCCGTTATAGGGGCTGACTTCTATCTGGTCCATCAGCCATGGGGTGCTGGAGAAGGGACGCTCGGAGAGTTGTTTCTGCGTCAGGTCATTGGCCGCTAGCGTCAGTTTCTCGTATTTGTCATAGCGGTAATAGTCGTGGTTGGAGAGGTCTGTCTGTTTCTTGGCGGCAATAACCTTCTTCATGAGTTCGACGGCGGGATTGTTCTTGCGACTGTATCTGGCTCGCTTTGACTTAACAGTCACTTCCTGTAGCGTCAGTTTGTCGGGCTTCAGCCTGATATCCAAACGACTCTTGGTCTTGTCGTTGATGGCAATTACTTCCGTCCTATAGCCGACGGCACTGAACGTGAGGAACCACCCCTTGTGGCGGCTGATAGAATATCTGCCGTTCAGGTCGGAGATGACGGCCATATTCTGTCCCTTATAGATAACGCTGGCATAAGGGATGGTGTCGCCGGTCTCTGCATCGGTGATGATACCTGTAATCTGCTGGGCACTGAGGCGGAGCGACAGGGTGAGCAGGAGGACGAAGATGAATAGGAATCTGTATTTGTTCATGTCTGGTTATTCTTGATAAGTGTTAAGCTTTTGGAGGCAATAGTCCTTGAAGTCTTGCCAGTGATAGTAGGGGGCACAATCTGTCGTCAGGGGAAGTGTGGCCTCGTTCTCGTTGAGCAGCACCTTGAAGAGTACGTCATGATCCTGTGGATTCTTGCGGTAGAATACAAACTGAATATTGGCGGCCATAGGGAAGACCTTGTAGTTGATCCAGCCTTTGGCTGTCAGTTGCTCTAAGTCAGTGACCTGTTGGTCGAAACCATCGATGCCGAGCAGACAGACCAGTGGCAACACGATAGTCTCGTGACCGAAGCGGAGTGTGGCACCATGGTCAGGACGGGCGATAGCATCATCAGCTTCCTTGATAATCTGGCGCAGTAGATTGCGCTGGATGAAGGGTTGTGTAGCTCCGTTGAGGGGACAGGCACCAAAGATGATATACCAGTAGGCGTTTGCCTGAAGCCAATTGTGGTAGAGCTCCTCGGTGGTGTAGATATCGTACATGTTGAAGGACTTGCCTTCCTCCGTACCCTGGGCGCTACCAGCGAGTTTGAAGTAGGAGATGTTCAGACGGTAGAGGTTCACCTCATTGCGGGCATAGACGGAATCGTTGAACAGACGGTGCATGGGTGTCAGGTACCGGGCATGCCGATTACAGAAGTCCTTGTATTGCTGACTGGCCTCCTTAGTCCATTTCTGGTTGTAGAGTTTCGGATCCTGGAGGTTCATGTAGTACATGTCGTGCTGACTGGCATCGTGGGTGATGTGCAGGCTGGGGTTGAGACCCGACAGTTGCTGCAGGGCGTTCTCCATCGAGAGAATACAACGGATGACCACGGTGCTCTTGGCATCGATATAGGCATTTCCCTTGAATATTTCGGGGAAACGTTCATACATGCGTTGGGCAATGCCCCTGTGCTGCACGGCTCCGAGGGGCGTCAGTTCCCCCAGACGGTTATGGGCTTCTTCACGTAGCAACTTGATACGACGATAGGTTTCCCTGCCTTTTTCCGTCAGTTTACCGAGACTGTCGGCCTTGTGGAAGGTGGCAAAGGGATAGTCGTATTCGCGCTGATTGATGAGAAAGCGGGAACCGTGCCGGCCATAATGGCTGATATAGAAAGGCTTCCTGCCCTGAGGGGCGGGCGTCAGTCTCTGCGCGGGCCCTGGATATGCGTAATAATTGCTGCCTCCTTTCTGGTTGTCTTCCTGTAATTCTTCCAGCACTGTCTGTGCCCAAACAGGGAGGAAAGAAACCACCATCAGGAGGCTCAGAATGAATTTTCTCATAAGTTTTTTTCAATTTCGGTTGCAAAGTTACGAAAAACTTCGTATATTTGCAAAAAATTAGCGAGAATATGGCAAAAAACGCGCGATGGATTGACGAATATTGGCTGTTATTGATGCAGTTATACCTCCAAAAGCCTGTAGGTATCAAACCGATGTACAGTCGGAAGATGGTAGAATTGAGTCTTGAACTACATCTGGCGCCGAATGTGCTTTTTGCCCGGATGTGCCAGATTGCAAACTTGGAGACACCCAGAATAGAACATATCTGGGAAACATATGGTCATAACCCGCGCAAACTGTCACGGGCTGTCAGTCTGTGGCGGGAGATGCGGGGGTATGGCAATGCCGGAATGTTCTATGATGGCGTGGAGGTGCAGGAGACCTTCGAGCGTGATTTCCGTCCCGTCTTTGACGGATCACCGCTGACCCCTGCGATGCTGATTCTGATCCTGGACCTTTATTTCCGTCTGACACCCATTACGATGGTGGCAGAAACCCCTGAGATACAGGAACTGGCACGGCTTTTGAAACTGAAGGCATCCGAGGTGGTCGAAGTGACGGAGGTCTTCCAGTATTGCGACCCCTATCTGAATCGCAAGGGCGCTCCTTGCAGTCCCTTGCTGAAACCCTGTCAGGAGGTATGGCGTCGTTTTGGTAATGCCAATACCGAGAAACTGGCCTCCTTTGCCGGACAACTGAAAGATTATTTTAAGTGATGGAGCGATTGAGGAATGGGCGATAAGCAGGGATTGATACAGGAGCAGAAACTGGCGCAGAAACAGGCGTTGGTGATTTCGCGGCAACAATTGCTGCAGGCATCGCTCATGGAACTGCCCATCACGCAGCTGGCCGACCGTATCAATACCGAGATGAACGATAATCCTGCTCTTGAACCTGATTCGTCAGCCGATCTCAGTGATGTTGTCTATAGCCCGGAATCTCCGGAAACACAGGAGTCTTCGGATGCCTCCGATGACTACGAGCGTGAAGAACGACAGTCTGCTCTTGATGCTGCCTTGGAAAATATCGGGCGCGATGACGAGGAACTTCCTGTCTATCACGGTGGTGCGAACATGTCAGAAGACCATGAGGAGATGGTCTATGGCGCCTCGGAGTCGTTCTACGACCAGTTGATGGCGCAGATTGGTGAGAGTGAACTGACAGAGCATCAGCGTGACATCATGGAATATCTCATTGGCTCCCTGGATGATGACGGACTACTGCGTAAAGACCTGAATATCATTTGTGATGAGTTGGCCATCTATCATAATCTCGACGTGACGACACATGAGATAGACGAGGTCCTGCATGTACTTCACGATTTCGACCCAGCCGGTATCGGAGCACGATCCCTGCAGGAGTGTCTGTTGATACAGATTTCTCGTCGTGCAGAGTCGCGTGTGAAACAGCTCATGCAGACGGTCATCTCCGACTACTTCGACGATTTTACCCATAAACACTGGCAATCTATCCAAAATGCCCTCTCGTTGACAGATGAACAGGCACAGGCCCTTTTCGGGGAGTTACGTAAGTTGAATCCGCGTCCCGGGGCATCGTTGGGTGAGACGGTAGGGAGAAGTCTCCAGCAGATTACGCCGGACTTCATCATTGACACTCAGGATGACGGTACCGTCACCTTCACACTCAACAATGGTGATGTGCCAGAACTCACGGTTTCGCAGTCGTTCGTGGATTCCATGAATGAATACCAGCAGAACAAGGACCACCTGAACCGTCAGACCAAGGAAGCACTGCTCTATATCAAGCAGAAGGTGGAGGCTGCACAGGGCTTCATTGAGGCCATCCATGTGCGTCACCGTACGCTACGCCTCACTATGCAGGCCATCATTACGCTACAGCGTCCGTTCTTCATCGACGGTGATGAGGCCTCGTTGCGCCCTATGATCCTGAAAGATGTGGCAGACAAGACAGGACTTGACCTTTCCACGGTCTCCCGTGTCTGCAATTCAAAATACGCTCAGACACGCTGGGGCACCTTCCCCCTGCGCCATTTCTTCAGCGACAGCTATGTGACGGAAAGCGGCGAGGCGTTGTCTACGCGACAGGTTAAAGCCGTGTTGCGTGACATCATTGACGGCGAGGACAAGCGCCATCCGCTGAGTGATGACGCCCTGCGTGACGAGATGGCACAGCGCGGATTTCCCATCGCCCGTCGGACGGTGACCAAATACCGTGAGTCTTTAGGCATACCGATAGCTAGAATGAGAAAAGAATAAGATGACGAGAGAGAAGACTATCATCCTTGCGGCCCGCATCACCAGCATGGTGTTCACGCCTTTCTACCTGCCTACTCTCGGGCTGGTCATCCTTTTCGTGTTCAGCTATATGAGTCAGATGCCTTGGCCCTATAAGTTCCAGTTGCTGGCGTTGGTATATCTGCTGACGGTGGTGCTACCCACGATGCTTATCCACTTCTACCGCCGTCATCGCGGGTGGTCCCTCATACAGTTGGGCAGTAAGGAGCGCCGTATGGTGCCCTATGTCATCAGTATTCTCTGCTACTTCGCCTGCATCTATTTGATGGACTACTTCCACATACCTCACTTCATGAGTAACATTGTCAGTGCAGCTCTTTTCATCCAGATTGTCTGTGCTCTCATCAATGTGTGGTGGAAGATCTCCACCCATACCGCAGCCATCGGCGGCGTAGCGGGAGCCCTCTTCGTCTTCGGCGAGTTCTTTGGCTTCAATCCCGTTTGGTGGCTTTGCCTGGTACTCATCATCGCCGGTGTCCTTGGCACCAGTCGTATCATTCTGCGCCAGCACTCTGTGGCACAGGTGGTCATGGGATTCCTTGTCGGGCTCCTCTGTTCCGTCCTCGGATTATTATTCTTATAAGATATGAAACCATTAGTAAGCATTATTATGGGCAGCACAAGCGACCTGCCCGTTATGGAAAAAGCCTGCCAGTTACTCAATGAGATGCAGGTACCTTTTGAAGTCAATGCCCTTTCTGCCCATCGCACACCTGATGCAGTGGAACAGTTTGCCAGTACCGCCAAGGATCGTGGCATCCGTGTCATTATCGCCGCCGCCGGAATGGCGGCAGCACTTCCCGGTGTCATTGCCGCCTCTACCACGCTGCCTGTTATTGGTGTACCTATCAAGGGTATGCTCGACGGTCTTGATGCCATGCTCTCCATCATCCAGATGCCGCCGGGCATCCCTGTGGCTACCGTTGGTGTCAATGGTGCCCAGAATGCTGCCATCCTTGCTGTTGAGATGCTGGCACTCAGCGATGAGTCGATAGCCCAGCGTCTCGCCGTTTACAAGGGTAGCCTGAAAGCAAAGATCGAGAAGGCCAACAAGGACTTAGCAGAGCTGAAGTATGACTACAAGACGAATTAGCACCGAGGCCCGTGTGGGCCATATCGGTATCGGTGGCAAGAACCCCATCCGTATCCAGTCGATGGCCACCGTCGATACCAACGATACCGAGGGTTGCGTGGCCCAGGCCAAGCGTATCATCGATGCCGGAGGTGAACTGGTGCGTTTTACCACTCAGGGCACGCGTGAGGCTGAGAATATGAAGAACATCTCCGCCCGTCTGAAGGCCGAGGGCTATGATACCCCACTAGTGGCTGATGTGCATTTTACGGCCCATACTGCCGATGTTGCTGCCCTGTACTGCGAGAAGGTACGCATTAATCCAGGCAACTACGTCGATCCCGGTCGTACGTTCAAACATCTGGAATACACAGATGAGGAGTATGCCGCAGAATTGCGGAAAATAGAGCGCCAGCTTATACCTTTTATTAATATATGTAAGGCGCATCATACCGCTGTGCGCATTGGTGTGAACCATGGTTCGCTCTCCGACCGTATCATGTCACGCTATGGTGATACCCCCGAGGGTATCGTCGAGAGTTGCATGGAGTTCCTCCGTATCTTCCGCCATGAGAATTTCAATGATGTTGTCATCAGCATCAAAGCCTCGAATACCGTCGTGATGGTAACCACCGTCCGCTTGCTTGTCAAGACGATGGACAAGGAGGATATGCACTACCCGTTGCATCTCGGCGTGACGGAAGCTGGTGAGGGAGAAGACGGACGTATCAAGAGTGCTGTGGGTATCGGTGCCTTGTTAACAGAAGGTATTGGTGATACCATTCGCGTGTCGCTCTCCGAGGAGCCTGAGTGCGAGATACCTGTTGCCCGTAAGCTCGTGGACCTGATTCCGGAGTGTACAGCCCTTCGTGCTGAGGCTGAGGCCTCTATCAAGGATGACACCATCACCCTTAATGTCTTTTGCCAAGACTGGGAAACGCTGCAATTGAAGGCTGCGATGGCCGTCGGTGCCTTGCTGATAGACAGGAAGGCCACAAAGCTAGTCATTCGCAATATATCCTTCGAAGAGGCTCGTCTTGTTGAACTCGCTGATGCCATCTTGCAAGCTGCAAGGGTGAAGTTCACCAAGACTGAATACATCTCTTGCCCCGGTTGTGGCCGTACGCTCTATAACCTCCAGGAGACCATTGCCCGTATTAAGTCGGCCACCAGCCATCTGGTAGGTTTGAAGATCGGCATCATGGGTTGCATCGTCAACGGTCCCGGAGAGATGGCCG
>Ga0310690_10012319_pt1 | contig 10512 bp, 4 predicted proteins | sample AusTroGonzalo_MG_2_FD_207661 | JGI IMG/M metagenome (GOLD analysis project Ga0310690, IMG submission 207661) | Bovine rumen microbial communities from tropical cattle in Woodstock, Queensland, Australia - Gonzalo_04 (v2) (version 2) | ecosystem: Host-associated > Mammals > Digestive system >...
TCATTGTTGCCCACTAAATAACGAATTAATCAAAGATGCTTTAACTTTAGGATACTACATTTCATTTAGTGGTTCTATTACTTTTAAAAACGCAAAATCAGAACCTGCTATTTTACAAGTCCCTTTAGAGAGATTATTAATTGAAACAGATTCACCTTATCTTACTCCTGAGCCATATAGGGGGCAAAGAAACGATTCTAGAAAAGTGATAGAAGTAGCGCGTAAAATAGCAAATGTCAAAAATAAACCTTTAGAGGAAATCGCAAAAATTACTTATGAAAATGCATTAAAAATTTATAAATTGTGAAAAAGAGAAAGAAAAATTTTTGAACGTCAAATAGTTACTTGCCTAAGGAAAGTGTAAAAAACACTAAAAAATGTAATCAAAATTTAATTATTTTTAAATAAACCGTTTGAAAAAGACCTTCCGTAAGGACTTTTTTGACGGTTTCTTTTTTTGGAAAATTTTAGGTATTGACGAAAAAAAATAAAATGTTATCATAGGCTTAACCAAATATTTAAGGAGGACTTTATACATGAGAAGGAAAGTGTTGCTTGTAGCAATATTGATTTTTGCAATGTTACTACAGTGCGTTATGCCACTTGTAACGGTAAACGCATCAACTAGTGTAGCGATTACACTTAATAGTAACCTATATAAAGCTGTAAAATCTCAGTTAAGATCAAAAGGGATTGCAGCAGAGTATATGGATGCTAACGGGGTCATTGTTATTTCTCAAGATGAATTAAAAAGAGTAACAGAATTAGATTTATCTTGTGCAGGAATTGATGACTTAGACAACGGACTTGAAAATGTTATGGGTATACAAGCATTTACAAGTCTTGAGAAATTAGATTTACACGGAAATTATTTAACAGAGGACAGTCATTTGAATCTATTAGATAATTTTGCAAAGCTAAAAGAAATTGATTTATCAACAAATCAAATAGCAAGTGTAAAATCAATTTCTACATTTCATAATCCTAATAAGAAATTTGATATTACTGAACAAAAAATAACAGGAAGAACAATTATCTCAATTGATGATTCAGAAGAATCAGAAAACAGATATACGAGAGCAATTGTTAATTTACCAGATATCTTATTAGAAACAGAAGAAGGTTTTGATCCATATTGGATTTGGAGCGAAGATGTAAGATTAACAAGAGAGCTTACACCTTATGAAGATACTTATGGATATATTACTACACCAGAAATTGATTATGAGAATTCATTCGGATCACTTATAACTGATGTAGAAATTGAAGGTCTTTATGATTGTACAGATGAAAATGCTTCAGCACCATATCCATATATGATTATCAAAGTAGCAGAAGGTGTTGGATTAGATTATCACACATTAAAAGGATTAATCAAATTCAAAATTGAAGTAAATAATTCAAGAAGTATATTAAAAGATTCTGAAATCGTATGGTATTATGCAGTTGTTGATGAAGAAGAAACAGGAATTACTTTTGATGATGGAAATCTATATAGAGCATTAAAAGAACAATTAACACAATATCAAGGGGTTAACTATGACTTAACAGAAACTACAAATTATAGAAATCTTTATCAAAGAGCATATGATGAAGCTTTTATTCTAGTAATTGATACTAACGATATTATCAATAATATACCAACATTGATATTACATGACCAAAAAATTACAGATTTAAAAGGTATTGAAGACTTTGTAGGTTTAAAATCTTATTTAGATGTTTCTTATAACTATATTTCAACAATTGAAAGAATTGTTGAGTTAGAAGAAAACAAAATTGCAAAAGAACAAGAACTTAGAGAAAGATATAATAAATTTTTAACAAAATTAAAAGAAAACGTACAGGGTTATGATGCAGAATATTCTAAGTTAAAAGCAGCAGTAGAAAATTGGGAAAAGGCTAGAGATGAATTAGCAGGAATTACTGATGCAGAGGCTAGAATTGCAAAATTAAATGAGATCCAAGGTTATTTAGATGAAATATCTGAGGCTCAAGCAGCAATGGAAAGATATGAAGTATTAATCAAAAAGTACACAGCTAAATTATATCAAGTATATGAAAAAGAATATAAAATGGTTTCTTTATTACCAGCAAAAGTTAACTATCTTTCATATGGAGAGTTATTAAGTGCAAACTTAGAGACAGTTAAAGGTTATGCTAACAGTATTATGGAAAGAGTATCTGCTTTAGAAAAAACAGAAGCTTTAACAGAATACGAATATAGTACAATTACAGATTTAATGAGTAGCTGGGCATCTAATAATAGATTTGAATTCAAAACAGAGAAACTTGTTTATGTAGCAGATCCTTCAACAGGAGATCCAGAAGAAAGATATGAACCTATTGAATATCCAATTAGTGAATTCTTTGAAGAAGTTCAAAAAGATAGTACTTTAACAATAATAGATTATGAAGAATTTGTATATATTTTCAAATGCATCGATGCATTATCACAAGTAGAACAATATACATTAATTAAAAGAATGTTTGAAAACACAGATGCCAATTATGCTGCAGATGCAATTGATGAAATTCAAGAATTGTATTGGGAAAAAGGATATGATACATTCTTCTATGATAAGATTTGGAGAAATTCTTCATATTGCAATATCTCAACAGGATTTGGAGATATGGTTATCAATATCTATCTTTATAGCTCAGAGTATACAGGATATGTTGATTCTGATTATGCATTATCACTAGCACATAGACAAGCTTTAATTACACAAGAAGATATAGAAACATATATCACTCTACCAAGAATTGAGAGATTACGTATAGAAGATAATAAAGTTGGTTCTTTAGCAGGAATTGAAGAATTAACAGAATTACAAGAGTTAGAGGCTTGGAAAAATATGATTAATAATCTTTCAAATGTAAATTGGTCTCAATTCAAACAATTATATTACTTAGATTTAGGATATAACCAAATTTCTGATATTAGTCCATTACAAGTATTACTTGACTTAAGAGGACTAGATGTAAGTTATAACTTATTATCAGGAAAATTCACATTTAGATTAATCAACATGAGAGATTTATATTGGGCAGACTTTTCACATAACCAATATAGTGATATTCAATACGCAAATGACCAATATGTTTTAAAAGCAATGGGTTATGATGTCGACGGAGATGGAACAGCAGACGGACTTACAGTTCCAGAATACTTAGATGAAGCCGGTATTATGCTAAGCTTCCAATATCAAACATTAGAAATGAGTACGGTAATTATAAAAACAAATGAAGATTTTGTAGAAATAGAATTACCATTAATCTTTAGACAATTAGAAAAAATCGATCACTATAGAACATCTTTTGGTGTAGATAGTCTAGGTGGATTAGTTGAACCAGAAGGAACTAGTGTAAAATTAAGAGTACCATCTGTTGGTGAATATCAAGCAACAGTTAATGTTGAAGGATATAACGGAGAATATGGTGGACATTATGATTATTCTAGAGATGATGGAATTGGATATGGAACTACTTGTACAATTAAGTATAAAGTAGTAGATGGTTCAGGTGTTCCATCAACTCCTGTAACACCAGTTACACCAAACAACCCAACAGGAACAGGATATGGATATCCAGTAGAAAACGGATATGTATATGTTGCTTACCCAGAAACAACAGTATCACAATTTATTAATCAATTAGTAGATACGAACAGCTTTGATGTTAATATTACAGATAATAAATCATCTGAAAAAATTGGAACAGGTAGCGTTGCTACTATCACAAATAAAGCTGATGGAACAGTATATGCTATTTTAGAAGTAGTAGTAAAAGGTGATCTTAATGGAGATGGAGAAGTAGATGCTCTAGATTCAGGTATTATTAGAACAGTAATTAATGATACTGCAACATTGGTTGGTGTTTATGAAGCAGCAGCTGATGTAAATAGTGATGGAGATATTGATAGTCAAGACTCTATATTAATATTACAATATAGAGCAGACAGAATTAGCAATTTCGCTAATTAATTATCGAAACATTTCCTTCTTAAAATATATATTGAAAAGAAAGTCGTTTGAAATATAACGACTTTCTTTTTTGGAAAATTTTTATTCTAAAATTCTTAAAAAAACTATTGCTTTTTTGTAGGATTAATGTTATCTTTATATTATAAGATTACAAAAATAGGAGAGGTAGATATGAAAAAGAGACAAGTTGTATTATATGTTTTTGTCATGTTAATTCTACTTACAACAAGTGTATATGCTACAGTTAAGGCAGAATTAGAATTTGTAGTAAAAAATAATAATAATAATACTTTATTTTATGCAGGGGATGAATTTACATTGACGATTGGTTTGAAAAATGTAGAAGCAAGCCTAGGAATTAAGTCTATTGAAGGATATATTGATATAGACGAAAATGTTTTTGAAGATTTAACATTAGCAAGCATTGTAACAGATGCTAACGGAAAAGTTCAGATAGGAAATAATGAATTACAAGTTTTTGATGCTAATAATCTTTCTGCTAATACAGATAAGGGAATTATCTTTAATACAAATCCTGTATCAGGAAAAGGAGATTATAAGCTTGTTATTAACTTAGAAAATCCAATTAGTGCTAATACAGATTTAGTAACGTTAAAATTTAAAATTAAAAATATTGCTGCAGGAAGTTATCCAGCGGTTATGTCTTATAAATTATTTACAGTATTCTCTACAGATACTGGTGAAAAAGCTGAATTAGAGGAACATAGTTATGGTATAGAAATTACAGAAAAATCTGCAACAGGAACAGATAATAATACAAACAATCAAGCTACCAACAATACTACTAATAACCCAACCAATAATACAGTTAATACGCCAACTAATAATACAACGAATAATAATATAACGAATAATACTGTTAATAATACAGCTAAAAATACAAACAATGTAGTAAATAATACTGCTGCTAAAGGTACAAATAATAAAGTAAATACTGCAAATGTAAGCAATAAATCAGATAATACAGTTTCACCAACAAACTTGCCAAAAACGGGTTATCGCATTATTCTAATTCCAATTATAGCAATGGCAATTTTGGGTTTTGTATTTTATAAAAAGTATTCAAAATATAATAACTATCATGAATAAAATGGAATAGCTTTGGCAAAGCCAGAGCTATTTTCATAGGAGGGAGGAAAGACAATGGGATTTGTAGTTTTGGTTATATTAATTGTTGTGATTGCTTATGTTGCTTTTTGCTATAATGAATTAGTAACTAGTAGAAATAAAGTGCAAGAACAATGGAGCGGAATAGATGTTCAATTAGAAAGAAGATTTGACTTAATTCCAAATTTAGTAGAAACAGTAAAAGGTTATACTAAACATGAAGAGGAAACTCTAACAAAGCTTACAGAACTTAGAACATCTTGGGGTAATGCAAAAACAGTAGAAGAAAAAGGAAGCTTAAATAATGCTTTTAATACAGCGCTAAGATCTATTTATGCTGTTGCTGAGAGTTATCCAGATTTAAAAGCGAATGAGAACTTTTTGCAATTACAATTAGAATTAAAAAATACAGAAGATAAAATAGCAAGTTCTAGAAGTGCTTATAATGCGACTGTTAATCTTTATAATACAAAGATAGATACAGTGCCATCTAATTTTGTAGCAAATTTATTCCATTTTGAAAAAGCAACATTGTTCCAACTTGAAGATGAAGAAGCTAGAAAAAACGTAAAAGTTTCATTCTAGTAGTCATAACTATAAGACAAAAGTCATATATCATTAAAAATGATATGTGACTTTTTTGAATTGACAAATTTTGGTTTTCATAGTATAATGCCATTAATCGTTTGAAAGTGAGGATTCATTTATATGAAATCGGAAGATGGTATATCATCTAAGAAAATATTACTAAGAATATTGGTAATTATTATCGTAATGACGGTATTATTAGTTGCTGGTGTTTTTGCTACTAAGAATGATTTAAATTATATTACAATTCAATTTCCAGATGATACACAAATTTCAGTTGTAACGGCTAAAACCGTAGTACGAGAGATATTAGAAGAAAATAACATTGTTCTGTTAGAAGATGAACAAGTTGTTCCTAGTATAGATTCAGTGATTAATGCTGCTAGAACAATTGAAATTTCTAAAATCTCTAAAAAGCCTATTGTTGTTGCAGAAGAAGAAACTAATGTTACAACAGAACAGATATTGGGAAACTATGTAACTGTTAGGGAAACAGTTGTTGTAGAACAAGAAGAAATTCCATTTGAAACAATCACCAAAGATGTTTCACAAGCTGGTTCTGAAACAGTTGATAAAGTGCTTCAACAAGGTGAAAATGGACTTAAAGAAATCAAGTATAAAGTTAGATATGAAAACGATGTAGAAGTTAGTAGAACTGTTATCGAGGAAACAATATTAAAAGAGCCTGTTGATAAAATTATTCAGATTTCTACCAGAATTATTTCTCGTTCTAGCAATTATAGAGTAAGTTCTGCTATTTCATTAGCTGCAACAGTTGAAGGAATAACACCTACAGTTACTACTTTAAGGGCTACGGCTTATGCGCCAGATAATCAATGGGGAGATATGACAGCTTGTGGTGCTCATGCGCAAAGTTGGTATACGGTAGCATCAGATCCAAGTATTCCATTTGGAACGGTCATGTATATACCATATTTTGCTAGTCAACCAAATGGCGGTTGGTTTGTTGTTCAAGATAGAGGCGGTGCGATAAAAGGTGCTAGACTAGATGTTTTTATGGATACGGAATCCGAATGTAGAGCGTTTGGTGTTAGAAATCTAGAAGTATATATTTATTATTAAAGTGTTACGGAAATCCACATTTACGAAAAAAATGTGGATTTCTTTTTACATTTTGGTTAAAAAAGTGGAAGAAAGATATGAAAAAGATATGAAAAAGATATATTGAAAGAGGAGTCGTTCAAAAATAGCTTCCGTAAGCTAGAGTAGGACGGCTTTTTTGTCGCTTAATTTCTGCTCTTGATAATTTCTCTATATTAGTTAATATATATATATATATTATATTTAAACCTACCAAAGGAGAACCAAAGATGGAGAAAAAAGGAAAAGCGAAATTCAAAAAAATCGTTGCGATTTTATGTATTTTTGTAGTGCTAGAAAGTTATCTTTCTTACTTTGCACAAATTGTAATAGCAACTAACGAAGTATTGCTAGGTAGCGAGGAAAATAATGAACCATTACTAAATGAAGAACAAACAACTACAGAAGAATCACAAAATCAAGATGAATTGGCCTTTGAACAAAATGATTCTGAACAAGATGTAACACTGGTTAGCGAGGAAGAGGCAAATAACGAACAAGCAGAAATGGAATTAGATGAGAGCGAAGCTTCAGAAGTAGGAGAAGAAAATTTAGAAGGAGAAACAGAAGAGCAACAAGAAATTGAGGAGCTTGTAGAAGAGCAACTAGAAGAAACTGGTAATGAAGAAGAGGAAGAACCATATGTCGAGCCAGAAATATCTGTAGAAGTAACATCTGAAAATGCTAGTATTTATAAAGGCTTTCTATATGCGAATGCAACATCAGAATTAAGATATGCAACTAACTATAACACAATCGATGTTGTAACAATTGTTGGTGGTAAGGATATGAAATCACTCACAATTCAAGACGAACCTGACAAGATTCAATTAATTACAAGTCAAAAAATAGCATTAAAAGATGATATGCATTATAGAAAAACAAGAGTGTCAGTGGATGAATTTAATAGCATATTTGGAGAATATGGGTACATAACAGTGTCTACACCGGAAGGCGAAATTATTGGATATATTACCAAAGATTCCCCAATTGTTAACAACGAATATGTTTTTGAATATCCAATGTATTTGAATTCTGTAAAATTTGAGCTGCAACTTATACAAGCAGATGGAAGTATTTCTATCAAGAATGATAAATCTATTAAAGAGACATCAGCTTTTAGTAGAAATCAAATTAGTTTGTTTGCAACCATCAATACAATCGCGCAAGTAGGATTATATGTAGGAGAAGAGTTAAGAAGTTCATCAGCAGAAGGAAATATAAACTTGGAAGAAACAGAATCTAGGATGACACTTGATGTAGATACAGATACATTATCTGTAGAAGATAAAAATGATGTAACTATTAACGTAACATTAAAGACAGATGAAGAAAGATATGACTTGTTTGAGAATCCAACGGTTGATTTAGAATTTCCATCAGCGGTAGAAGAAGTAAAAGTAACAGGAATAACGCTTTTATATAAAAACGGATTGTCAATCGATAATTGGTCCGTAACAACAAATTCAATGGGAAGAAAAGTATTGAGAATCAATTTAGCTGGTTCACAGTTAGAATATACCCCAGGAGCAGTACAAGAAGGAACAACCATAGTAACATATACAGAGATAGATGTTAATAGATTAACAGCAGATACTAGTGAAAATTTAAGAATGACATATTCAAATAAAGATACAGTTAGAAAGACCTATTCACTAGAAGGAAAAGACTCAGAAGATATAAGCTTTTCATTTGTTGGAAGACAAGAATTAGTAAGAAGTATGGAAATCAAAACAACAGAAGAGAATAAAGCAACAAGTTATGATGATACAACAGAAAAAATAGAAATAGAAGCAAATAAAGAACAAATAGTAACCATTACGAGCTCCATCGTAAATAATTATGAAACGACAATCGAAGATGTCGTAATAGTAGGAAGAATACCATTTGTAGGGAATAAAGATGAGAACGGAAACGATTTAGGAACGAGTTTTGATACAAGATTACAAAATGCGATTATAACCAGCGGAGCAGTAGCAGATGTATATTACTCAGAAGATGGATTAGCGAAACCAAGTGATGGAAGTTGGAGTCAAGATATAGAAAATCTAGAGAAGTATAAATCATTTAAGATAGTAGTAAGAGAGAAAACATTAGCCAAAGGAGAAAGAGTAAGTTTTGAATATCATTTAGTAGTACCAGAGGAAGTAGGGTATAATGCGAAAGGATATTCAGTTTATAATGCGTTCTATAAAATAGATACACAAAGTTATACAAATGAGTGTTTTACAGGAATGTACACAGCGACAAGAGAAATAGGATTGGAAGATATAGAAGAAGGAGCAAAAGAAGAAGTAGCAGAACTAACAATAGGAACACAAGTAAGCCAATGTGGAATCATTTTAGGAGAATTAGATAGTGTATACGAAAGACAAATACTAAAATATACAGTAGTGGTAAAAAATACTTCTCATATTGCAGCTAATAACATAGTATTGAGGTGCAATGCAGAAAATGCTAATTTATATTATTTTAAAACATGGCTTTATGAAAATTATGTGGGAAGCGAAAAACTTCTAATTGGAGAATACGTAGAAGACATTAATAATGAGAAGGGTTATGAAGAATTTAGCATAGATACTTTAGCACCTGGAGAGAGTAAAACATTTGAATACCAAGTTATTGTAAAAGATTTAAATGAAATTGAAACTTCAGAAGTTTATGGAAAAATTCGTATTTCTGCAGATTACTTGTCAGAAAAAACGATTGATACAATCAAAAATGAGATAGTAGATGCGAAAGTAGAAATTAGAGTAGCCTTTAAAGGAACAGAAGCAGCAGATAGAAAAGATAAGATATCAAAAACTAGTTTTTATTTTAAAGTGTATATCAAAAATTTGACAGATACTAAATTACATAATGCTAAATTAGCAGTTATGATTCCAGATAGCATGACATATATAGAGAATACTTATATAGAAGGTGCAGATGGATTAGTTAAAAGATTTGAAAAAAATCAAAATGGAAGTATATTACAAATAGAAATTCCAGAAATGGATGAAGATTATGAAAATTATATTTACATTCCTGCCTATGTTAATGGATTTGATAAAAATTTAGAAACTACAACGATTACAATAAAAGCCGAGTTAGCAGTGGATGATGAAATTTATCATTCTAATGATTATTCTAATATTATCAATCAGTCAGAATCAGATTATGAATATACTTGGACATCAGAGGCTAATAAAACAGTTTTAGAAGATGGAGACATAGTTACTTATTTGTTTAAAATAAAAAATACAGGTGTAATAGATATTTTATATGCAGAAGTTGAGGATAACGTACCAAGAGGATTAACTATAGAAGAAGTTGTTTTAATGAAAGAGGGAGAAACAAAAGTATTAGCTTATGATTCTACTACTTTCAAAGTTACAGAAACCTTTAGCATTGAAGTTGGAAAGCAAGTAGAAATAAGAATTAAAGCTAAGGTTAATGAAAAGCTATTTGATAAAGATCAAGCGACAATTGAGAATCGATTAACAGTAAGAGGAGGTATGTACTTCGATACATTCGATACAGATGTTATTTCTTATGAAATCCATAATACCAACGTAACAGAAGAAAGCGATGATACAAAATCAAGAAGAGATTTAGAGTATATTGGAGAAGAAAATATACCTGAGGAAGATCATAAGGAAAATGATAACAATCATAACCATCCACAAGAAGATTTACACAATCATGAAGACATAGATGATAAACCTCA
>Ga0310690_10012322_pt1 | contig 10511 bp, 9 predicted proteins | sample AusTroGonzalo_MG_2_FD_207661 | JGI IMG/M metagenome (GOLD analysis project Ga0310690, IMG submission 207661) | Bovine rumen microbial communities from tropical cattle in Woodstock, Queensland, Australia - Gonzalo_04 (v2) (version 2) | ecosystem: Host-associated > Mammals > Digestive system >...
GTATTTGCCATAATATTCTTTTGCTTCCTGGTTGCTTACGGCAAATTTTGTTTTTTTCATTTCCTCCAGCCACATTTTATTAAGAGTATAATCACGATATGCTTCAAGCAGCCCATTTATTTCCAGTTGCTTTTCTTCCATTTTTGCTTTAAATTTGTCGCTTTTAGATACTTCGCTTTTAATGGCTTCCTGTTTTATCAGTTTCTCCCTGATTATGAGGTTCATCAGCTGTTTTCTGCCATTTTTGGTGGATAAATATCCTGATGCTGCCGGGCCTAGGTTGTCTAACCTTAGCTGCACTTCTTCAGCCGTTATGAAATCGTTGCCTACTTTAGCTATGATTGTTCCTTCAGGCTTCTTGCCGCATGCTGCAATAGCGGCGGCGCAAAGCAATATAAACAGACTTTTCTTCATACAATATAATTTAGCATATTTGCCATTTGCATTATTTTTTGCTTTTTTGCAGGCATAGCAGCATGCTATGTAGAACATTCAATTTATGGGCTGGGAGCTCTCCTGTAAAAGTTGCCGGCAAATCAGACTGTGAGATTTTTTATGTATTTGTTGAAGCGTTCTTCAACTTCATTTTCCGTTACCGCACAGGTTCTATTTATGCTGAAATCTTCAACATTAAAGGAGGAAAGAACGGTTGCATAAGCCATCGCTTTTTTTAGTACTTTTATTTCTTTCCAATTTTCTTCTTTTGTAATAAATCCCATGAAAGCCCCGCCGAAAGTGTCGCCTGCTCCTGTAGGATCTTTTACTTTTTCAACAGGCCATGCCGGAAATGGGATAAGCTCATTTTCTGTCACTAACAATGATCCGGCATCCCCTCGTTTTACTATTATTACTGATGGGCCTTTCTCAAGCAGTTTTTTTGCTGCAGTTATTACATTGTAAATTCCTGTGAAAAGCCTGGCTTCCTCATCATTTATGAAAAGAATATCTACTTCTTTCAGCAGTTTTTTTAAAGAACTGTTTTTTAGTTTTATCCAATAGTTCATCGTGTCGCATGCTGTTATAGCAGGCTTGCGCATTTGTTTTAAGACATCATACTGTATGTCCGGATCTATATTGGCTAAGAATAGAGAGGAGCAGTTTTTTGCCTTTTCAGTGAGCTTAGGGGAAAAACCTTCAAACACATTCAGGCATGTGGAGAGAGTTTCAGCAGCCTTAAAATCCTTATCATACCGGCCATGCCAGCGGAAAGTGTTTCCTGGCGCAGTTATGAGACCATCGGTGTTAACATTGTGGTTATGAAGAAGATCTATATATTCTTTTGGGAAATCTGTACCAATGACAGCCACAATGCTAACTGGCGCAAAGCGTGAAGCGGACATTGAAAAATGTATCGCTGAACCTCCGGCGGCATCTGTTATGTTTCCGTGAATGGTTTCAACGGAATCCAATGCTGCCGAGCCTACGACAAGTATCTCTTTGTTCATAAGGTTTTCTGCTCTCTTTTGCTCATATAAATGTCAAAATTACGGTTTTCCGCACAGATTAGCCGTATACAGATATTTTATCATAAGGCTCCCCCTTTTTTTAAGCTCTTTTTTTTTGTACATTATTTGTTAGCGGTTTTTTTAATTGAATCCTTTTTAAGATTTTTCCCGTTAAGGAGTTCCCAAGTGAGCAATAAGACAAGGCAGAGAAAGAATAAGGAACGCATTTATAAGGCAATGTTAAAAATGGCTGTATTCGCCTTCTCATTGCTTATACTGTATTCTGCCGGGCATTATGCAATAAGCTTGTGGCACAAATCAGCGCAGCAGGAGGGCAGTCCTTTGTCTTTTAGCCCGGAAACATATTCCACCAATATGCCTGAGATGAAGCCTGTGCTGGATCCTTTTTTTGATTCGCTTAAAGGGATGGTTCTGTCCTCAACCGGCAGCGCAGCTCTTTGCCAGGGCTTTATGGAAAATCATAAGGAGTTTAAAAGCATTAAGCTGATCCCTAATTACTTTACCGGAGACGTGAATATAAGGCTTGTGCCTAGAAAAGCAGTGGCAGAAGCTGATATTTCCGGAAAAAAAGCTTATATTGCTGATGACGGAACGATAATGGACAGAAATGCCGGAGAAATCGAATCTCTTCCTTTCAATGTTTTTCTTTCTTCAAATAATATTTCAGGGAATCTTCCCAGATTCTTAGTTCAGCTGGCTAAGAGCCATGACATATTTGCAAAGCCTCTTAGGGAAGTCAGCTGCGGGGAGGGGGAAAATTCATGCGTGCTTAAGCTGGAAGACGGTACGAAAATAAATTGGGGAACAATTTTTTATACTTCAAGAAAAATAGAAGAGTTAAATCATATCCTTGCCGTTGCGGGTTCCAGACAGTCAGGAGCTTATAGCTATTTGGATATTGATATGAGATATTGTGTTTCTCTAGGGCGTTCCTATTACAAGACTGTTTCGGGAAAGACAGCTAAGGAAAAAAACTCGTGAGTTAAATTGCCAATGGCTATAGGAGAATGTATATGGGGAAATTTGTTGCGGGCATAAGTCTTGAAAATAGACGCGTAAGCTGCGTGATAGGGGAAGAATACATTAATTCTGATAATGTTACAAGCATAAAGATTATATCCGGAAGCTCAAAAGAGAATGATGTTCGCCTGCTTAATAAGGGCTGGCCTAATAATATGTCTTTGATAAAGCAGCTGGTTTTTGCAGCAGTGTATGATGCAGAACGCTTGGCAGAGAAAAAACTCAATTCTCAAGACGGGCAGAATGTTTCAAAGCAGGGCAAGAGAGCTAAAGGCGGACATAAGGAAAAAGAAGATTTAACCTCGGACGAAGAGGCCATTTCTGTAAAAGCAGATTCTATTTTTCTTTCTGTGCATGGCAGTGATTTTCTTCTCATTGAAGGCCGTGCGGAAGAGGATTTCGGCACTTCTACAAAAATAACCAGAGAGGTTCTTCAGGATCTTTTTGAAAAATCCTTGGCTCCTTGGCTTAAGCAAAACCATAACACTTCAATACTCCACATCTTGCCAAAGAAATTCAGTCCCAAGGATTCTTCAAGGGAGATGCAGTCTCCTTTGGAAATGTCTTTTTCATCTATGACTTGCGATTATATTGCTGTGGGTGCTTCAGACGATGCGTTAAATAATATAAACATAGCTGTGCAGAATTCCGATCTTGCTAATATAGAGAAAACTTTTTATGCTCCGGTTGTAATTGGAGAATACCTGCTTTCATCTTTGGAAAAGTCCAATGGCGTGCTTCTTTTTGACATGGGCCGTCTTTCAAGCACTATGAGCTTATATAAGAATGGCGTGCTTCTAATGTGCAAGGAACTTGATGTCGGTGGCGATACGCTTACGATGAACATACAGGAATATCTAAATCAGTACCAGAATACCGGGCATGAGTTTTCTTTTGAGGCTGCCGAGAGTATAAAGATAGAAAGGGCAGCAGTTCATCCTGACTTAGCTATTGAGAAAGGAAATAAAAAAACGAAGACAGATAATGGCGAAATAACAGACAAGGACATAATAGAAAACTGCATTGCCCTTCATTTGCGTGAAGTGCTTAATGTCTTTATGCAGTTTTATAATGCCTTTATAAAAGAGCATAAAGTAAATTTCAAAATCCCTGCCATAGTGCTTACCGGAGGGGCTTCTAATATAAAAGGCTTACAAAATCTTGTAAAGCAGATGTTTGGTTCCAATGCGGTAAGGACTGGCATATCTTTCCCGCAAGGGAAGGGACTAGACTGTCAGGTAAAGATAGAGTGCCCTGAAGAATACAGGAAAATGGATTATCTTGCTGCCTGCGCAACGCTAAATTATGCTTATAATGCTCCCTCACAGAATGATATATATTCATGGAATGAGGATGATTCCACAGGAAATCCAATAATTGATTTCTTCGTTAATTTGTTTAACCGTTCTATCGGACGCATTTTGCCTGGCGGAAGTAAGAAAGGAAAATCCTGATTGTCTTTATGCTGGAATCATAGGAGAATTTTATGGCATGGTATAATTATGATGATATAATCGCCGTAAAGCATACCGGTAAAAATATAAAGGTAATAGGCGTAGGCGGCGGCGGCAGCATGACTGCCAATTATATTTATAAAAAAATTAACAGCTCTGAAAATAAGCTGCCAAAGGACGGGATAGAATTTATAGTAATAAATTCTGATAGCCAGGCCTTAATGAACAGCCCTATTCTTAAACGTATCCAGATAGCTGAGGACGGACAAGGCGCAGGCAGCGATCCTAAAAAAGGCAGGGAATATGCAGAAAAATGCTCTAAGCGCATTGAGGAACATGTAAGAAATTCTTATCTGCTGTTCATAACTGCTGGCATGGGCGGAGGAACAGGAACTGGCGCTGCTCCAGTAGTTGCAAGAATAGCAAAACAGGCAAATCCTGAGGCTTTAATTATAGGCGTTGTGACTACTCCGTTTACTTCACCTAATCAAAGAAGTTCTGAGGTTGCTGAAGCTGGCATTGATGAGCTGAAAAAAGAGGTGAATGCCCTTCTCATTGTTTCTAATGATTCAATAAACGTGATGATTGGCAAAGATAAAAATGCCATTTATAACTCTTCTATGCGCATAACTGATCAGGTTTTATACAATGCCATAAGCGGAATCTTGGGCATAATCACAGAGCCTGGCGAGCAGAACGCAGACTTTAGAGACGTGTACAATCTTCTTAAAAAAGCAGGAACAGATGTTATAATTGGCGTAGGAGGCGCGGAAGGCCCTGACATGTACAGGCTGGCTTTGGAAGATGCGCTTTCTTCGCCATTGCTCTGCGGCCGCAAAATAAATGGAGCAAAAGGCATTATAGTTAATTTTAAAACATCTGCTGCTTCTTCGCGCCTTGATGGCGTAAACTATGTCAGAAACACTCTTTGCGGCATGGCTGATCCCAATGCTATATATAAGGACTGCACAACAGAAGATGAAACACAGAATGGACGTATTACAATAACAGTAATAGCTGCGGATTTTGTAGATGAGCGCGGCGATTTAGTAACATATATAAACAGAGTCGCAGCTGCTCATGGATTGAAGCCTCTTATGAAAAAGGAAGCTTATAGCGCTGAAGATGAAAAAAATGAGCAGACTTCAGCAGATATGAGCGCCGAAGAAGAAATCCATGTGCCAGACTTCTCTGTGCCTACGTTTAAACGTAATAAAAGGAATTGATTTTATGCCTAATATAACGCTTCCGGTTCTTCTTAAAGTAATGGTTCAGAACAAGGCTTCTGACCTGCATATAAGAGGAAATTCTCCTGTTTTTCTTCGCATTAACGGTAATATAACTCCAATCAATGCCTCTTCTATGACTGAGTCAGAAGTGGAGGCTATGATTAAGCCTCTCTTAAATCCAAGACTGAAAGGAATATATGATGAGCATCATGAGGTAGACTTTTCTTATGATGGCGGAGAGCTTGGACGTTTCCGTTTTAATATTTTCCGCCATAAGGAAAAGACTGGCGTAACTGTCCGCCATATTCCTATCCAGATTCCAACCTTGGAACAGCTTCGCATGCCGGTAAACTCAATCAAGAAACTTCTTGAGAATGAACGCGGAATTATTCTTGTTACCGGCATAACCGGTTCAGGAAAAAGCTCCACACTGGCTGCAATGATAGATTATATAAACCAGCGCAAAAGCCTGCATATAATCACTATTGAAGACCCTATTGAATTCACTTTCAAGGAAAAACGTTCCATAATCAGCCAGCGCGAAATAGGAACAGACACAAACAACTTTATTGACGCGCTGCGTGCCTCGCTTCGTCAGGACCCTGATATAATACTGGTAGGCGAAATGCGCGACCTTGAAACAGTTTCCGCAGCGATAACAGCAGCAGAAACAGGACATCTGGTGTTCGGAACGCTTCATACTCTTAACGCCGTACAGACCGTTTCACGCGTTATTGATATGTTCCCGCCACATCAGCAGAACCAGATACGCCTTCAGCTTTCCGAAAGTCTCAAGGGCGTCATTTCGCAGCGTCTGCTGCCATGCCTTAAAGGTGGCCGTGTACCGGCTGTTGAAATACTGAATGTCACTCCAAATATAAAGAAACTGATAGAAGAAAGCAATTCATCCGGAATTGTGGAAGCCATAGAAAAAGGTTCCTACTACGGTATGCAGTCCTTTAATCAGTCACTTATAACCCTGTACAATGAAGGTATGGCTGATATGGAGCAGGTTCTCGCAGCTGCCACAAATCCTGACGACGTGCGTCTTGCAATACGCGGAATCACGCAGAGCAATGAATAACAGCCGCAGAGCAGTTTTTTCATAGGAGAAATATAATGTTTGCCGAAGGTTACATTGGAATAGCCGGCATAATAGGCGTAGGTAAATCAACGCTTACAATGCAGCTGGCGAAAGCGCTTAACTTTGAGCCAGTTCTGGAAGAAGTTGGCGGAAACCCATATCTTGAAAAATATTATGCCGACATGAAAAAATACGGTACAATCATGCAGGTATGGCTTTTAAATCACCGTTTCCGCCAGCACAGGGAATTTGTGTCGCGCATAAGTCTGGGCAAGATACGTGGCGTAGTGCAGGACCGCACAATATGGGAGGACACCATTTTCGCCCGTATGCTCAATCAGCAGGCGGATCAGGTAATATCAGACCTTGATTACAATACATATCTTGATTTGTTTGATAACATGGTACTACGCGAAATGGTATTTCCACAGCTGCTTATATTTCTCGACTGCAGTGTAAAAACCGCCATGCAGCGTATATCAGCACGCGGACGCAAAATGGAAAACGCCATTCCCGAAGAATATCTGCGGAACCTTCAGCAGAATTATTATCAGTTTATAGACGAAATGGAAAGTGCAGGTGTACGCATACTGCGTCTTAACTGGGAAACCTTCCATCCTATAGACGAAGTAGTCAAACTGGTTCATCAATATTCCCTGCGCCCCACAAGTTTTACAAAATGGGTGCGTCCTCTTAGAAAAATGGGAATGGAAAACGAGGCCAATATTCCAAAACCGGTGAAATAAACATGAGAAAAAACGGAATAGTCATCGCTCTGGACGGACCCGCCGGGGTAGGCAAATCTACTGTAGGCAAACGTATAGCCTCGGAGGTTAACTATAAATTTGTCAGTACAGGTAAAATGTACCGCGCACTTGCCTGGAAGGCTTTGCAGACTGGAACTGCGCTGAATGACGAACAGGCTTTGCTATCTCTCGCGGATTCAGTTTCCTGGACTTTTCCACGGGGGGAAGGCCCTGAAGCGGATGTGGCCCTGGATGGGAAAGTTCTCCGTGGAGAACTGATAACTGAAGAAGTAAGCAGGGCCTCTTCCGCAGTGGCTGTTCTTCCCGGGGTACGCTCACTAATGAAAACAATGCAGCAGAAAGCGGGAGCCGACGGCGGAGTTGTCATGGAAGGGCGTGATATAGGCACAAATATATTCCCGGACGCGGAACTAAAGATTTTTCTGGATGCTTCAGCAGAGGCCAGAGCCTCACGCCGCGTCGGACAGCTCAAGGCACAGGGATTAGAAGCCGACTACAATGAAATTCTTGCCTTTATAAAAAAACGTGATTATCAGGACTCAACACGGAAAATAAATCCATTAAAAAAAGCTGATGATGCCGTATATCTGGACTCCACAAACCTGAGCCAGGACCAGGTTGTGGAAAGAATAATCCTCCTTTTCAGAAAGGCAGCCGGGAGATAGAAAAAGTGAAACATCATCCAATTGTGGCTGCGCTTCTTTTAGGCTGGTTCCGTGTGCATATGCGGATATTTCACCGCATTCAGGTGGAGGGACTTGAAAATATTCCGGAAACAGGGCCGCTCATAATTGCATGTAATCACATTTCAAACGCGGATCCTCCCGCTCTATGCGGTTTTACAGCCCTTAAACGGGATATAAATATCCTGGCAAAAAAGGAACTTTTTAAAATACCGGTTATGGGAACTATCCTGCGCATGGGCGGTGCCATACCGCTCGAACGCTCACGCCCTGGCGGTGATTTAAGCGCTTTGAGAGAGGCTTTCACCGTACTGAAGGAAAACCGTTGTCTTATCATATTCCCGGAAGGAACCCGTTCAAAGACGGGAAAAAGGCTCAAGGCCAAGACGGGAGTAGCACTTTTTGCCCATAAAACAGGAGCGCCGGTTTTAAGTGCCAGAATATTTAACAGCAATAACTGGCCAAAATTAGGTAAAATAATATTAAAGTACGGAAAACTCCGGCATTTTGAACCTGCAGAAGGTCAGGATGTCCGTGAAGCGTATGCTGAGTTTTCTGAAAAAGTCATGGATGACATTTTTAAAATAAAATAGTCAGACATCAAGGAGCTGCACCCGAAATGCAAGTTAACGAAGAAGAACTTCAACAGCCCGGACAGAATCCGGAAACAGAAAAACAGGAACAGCCTGTCGTCGAGGCTGCCGACAATACACAGGCAGTGGAACAGCCTGCCGTCAAGGAAGAAGCAAAACCTGAAACAGCCGAAGAATCCGTGGAGAATCTTTCCATGGACCAGATTCTTGAAGCTGAATCTGCCCTGGTAAAGAAAATAAATGCCAGAGAAATGGTATCACTTAAAGTGGTTCAGGTTACTGAAGACAGTGTATATGTCAATATCGGCGAGAAAAAGGAAGCGGTAATTCCGCTCAGTGAGTTTGAAAATGAGAAAACTCCTGAACCGGGCGATGAAGTTACTGCCATATTTGAAAGAAAGAGCCGGGAAGGAACAATTATGTCGCACCGCCGTGCCCGTGAACGTGTGGCCTATGCCGCCGTACAGAAACTCTTTGAGGCCGGTTCCCGTGTAAAAGGGAAAATTACCGACATAATCAAAGGCGGATATCTTGTTGACCTTAACGGACTCCGCGCTTTCATGCCTTTATCCCTTTCGGAATTAGGAGGCGCTCACAAGCATTATCTGCCCACAGGTGCCAAAGTAAAGGTTTATATAACTGATTTCAGTGAAAAAGACAAGAAAGTTATTGTCTCACGCCGCAAAGTTCTCGAAGAAGATGAGAAAGCAAGGAAAGAAAAGACTCTTTCTGAAATTTCAGAAGGTGCTATTGTCCGTGGCGTAGTTTCCAGAACCACAGAAGATTCAGTTCTTGTACGCTTTCAGGGTATAGATGGTATTGTCAGACTTGAAGACATATCCTGGAAAGATCCAAAAGAAGCACTTCAGAAATACGATCGCGGAGTGCGTGTACGCTGCAAAATTCTTGCCATTGACAGAGAAAAAGAATTGATCACATTCGGATTCAAGCAGATAATGCCAAATCCGGCTATAATGCTCAGACGCAAATTTCCTCCCCGTTCACGCGTAAAAGCCAAAATCACGGCTGTAAGCGAGGCAGGAGCTGATGCAAAGATTAATGACACGGTTGATGCTTTCATCATGCCTGAAGATTATGGTGCTGACGGTGCACCTTCAGCCGGTGATGAGGTAAATGCCGTTGTTGTGGGCATAAACAAAGACGAATTCAAAGTCAAACTTTCCATACGCAGAAATGAAGAACAGGAAGACCGGAAAAAATTCCAGGCTTATTTCAAGGAAGGCCCTCATTTCACGCTGGGACAGATACTTAATGACAAGGATAAATAATGGACATTGATAAATGTCTGAAAAAATATAAAATTTTTTTCACTCAGTTTATCTCTGCACATAATCTATCCGTAATTACAGTTTCGGGTCTGGCTTCTGTTCTATTAATGGCCGTAATAATCGGAAGGGCTTGCAAAAGCCCTTCTGATTATGATTATTTTCCCAAAAAACAGACGGAGTTTCTGCCGGCAGCCAGAATTGACAAACGACTGAAAAAACTGGAAAAGCTATATAGCGCCAACAAAGACAATCTGTCTCTGCTTTTTGAAATATCTCTTTTGAAATTTCAAAAAGGAGAATCATTTTACCCTGAATCCATTGTCGCCATGGAAAAAGCAAGAAATGGCGGATATATGGATGCCAGGATTTTTTATTATCTTGGTTATATGTATCAGCATAGCGGGCTTGAGAATTATGCAGAAACAGAATACCGCCGTTTTATATATAACCACCCTGATGACTATGATGCCCGTATGCTGTTGGGACGTTCATTATATTCTCAGAAAAAATACACTGAAGCAGCAGAAATATACAGTTCATTACTTAAATCCGGAAAAGATGATATCGTACTCCTTTCAAATCTTGTGTCATCATTATGGAAAAGCAGACAGAAATATGACAACGTTCTTAAATATCTGGAAAAAAAAGGTATAAAGGGAAAGTACGCATCGTTATATGTACAGGGGGAAATGCTTTTAGAAGACTCAAGATATAACGAAGCAGCAGCATATTTTCAGGAAGCAGGAAAAATGAAACCGGCAGCCGGAGATCTGAATCTTTCCATATTAACTGCAAAAGCTTTATATAAAGCAGGAGATTATAAATCAGCAAAAATGATTCTGAATGAAATTTCAGAGACCTCCAAAGAAAATACAGAAATAAAAAAATTATCAAAAGAAATAGCTGAAAAAGAATTTTCAAAAAAA